>JAESGJ010000193.1_pt1 | contig 74955 bp, 58 predicted proteins | sample 9266241 | NCBI WGS metagenome assembly JAESGJ01 (sample SAMN14514841, study PRJNA621669) | algae metagenome | isolation source: Brasilonema octagenarum HA4186-MV1 and co-occurring heterotrophs from wet... | place: USA: Manoa Valley, Hawaii | collected 2009-07-20
AAACTGCCTTAGAATCAATTTTTACCCAAATAGTCGTGTCTCTTCTTTTACTTGATATTGAACGCTTAGCTCCCCTCGCACGTAGTTGTGGTTTTGACATTCATATTTCCAGGTGCAAGATGTGAGTAGTGTAGTTTAATTGTTCAAACCATTCTAGTGTGGCGGCTTCTACATCGCCTTCGGTTAATTTTCCTGACACCGTTATGAGTCCTTTGAAACTTGCTGTTGGTATCTATTTTGGCATAAGAAACCTAACCCCCCTGCCCCCTTCCCTGCTAGGGAAGGGGGGAAATAGAATTATTTTTTGATTATTGTTCTTCTCTTATTATTTGGAAAATTTCATTACCCCCCTGCCCTCTTCCCTGCGAGGGAAGGGGGGGGAAATACAATTAATTTTTTATTATTGTTCTTCTCTTATTATTTGGAAAATTTCATCGCACTTTATTAAACTAAGGTTTTCTCACCAATGGCTGGATAATATAAAACCATTAATTGATTAGCATTTACGGTTTATATGGCGTAAGCGTGACCTGTGGTATCGCTGAATTATAGTTCAAAAAGTCTAAATTTATATTATTCTACAATTGTTCCTACTTGACCGCGATACAATTCCAATTCTGGTAGGTCTTCGGTTAGGGCAACCACATCTAAAAATTGTAAATTATCACTCATTGTCTTGATAAGCTTTAATTGTTTCATACAAACTATCAACATCCTCCTGAACAAACAGTTTTTCTTTTAGTTGTAAATAATCACCTTCGCCTAATTTACAAGCAGCCCAGAATTTCATCACTTTGGATGGCTCTAGATGTGTGAGTAGAACTTGTATTACTTCTTGTAAATTTTGCTGTTCATTAATAACTTTAATTGTCATCTTCTATATCCAAAATAAAATCAGTAGGGTTGATTGTTTTAAGTGTTAAGCTTTGAGAGCGATTGATTAATCTCTTATCGCAAGTGATAAAATAATCACTTTGAGAAGCTTCGGCACAAGCAACGTGGAGAGCATCAATGGCTTTAATCCCTTGTTGTTCTAGTTGTTTTGCTCTCGCTCTAATGTTTTCATCTAGTAATACTCTCAATGTAGCTATTTGTAAGTATCGCTCCATTGACTGTTGGTTTACAGGAAACGGGTTACGGCTATTTTCATATTCTAGAACTGAAGAACTAACTAATTCTATTAATTTTGCTTCAACCATTTGTAAAATTAAGATGATAGCTTGTGTTTCTAGAAAGACTTTTGGCTGTGTTTGATCATCAAAGGGGCGGTTATAAATACTTGTATCTAAATAAACTCTGGTCATGTCAGCGCCTCTATTACTTTCTCCGCTTCTTTGACGCGGATTTCGCCTGATAGAAGTTTGGGTAGTAGGGTGTCGCGGATAGATGCGAGGGTGCGGGATTCAAATAAGTTCACCAGTAGCTTATCCATTAATGGTTTGACTAGTTTATCAAAAGCTTGTGCAATTTCTTTTGGCGGTATAACTGCTTTTACAGATGTAAATGTCTGTCTATTGATTGTGTCAAATACGCTCCCATGCGTTTTATGTTGAAGTTCTGTAATTACAGAAGATAGATGATAGTAGATAAATAAGTCTGTATAACTATTTTTCCCTTTAATACCAAAGCAAGACTGATTCATTGCCATCTCAACACCTATCAAGGCAAGTTTTACAACTGTGCCACGGGCAGTGATAATTGTCGTTCCTTTGGGCAAGATTTGAGCAGCACTTTTGTCTACTCCTAACTGAGTTATTCGCTTTTCAGTATCTATAACAAATACATCACTTTTATTAGGAGCATCTTTAACAGAAAACCAAAGTATGTTTCCATTCCAATATTCAGAAACGGAAGTTTTGGGTGTTCCACCACTTAAGATGTGAACGATTTTATCAAAACTATCAACTCTCCACCCCTTCGGAATTATCCCCAACGCTGACTCCTCAAACTCACTGGGGAACAGTTCAGCAGTTGCAGCATCCATCCCGGCGGGTTGTCGTCCTTCCATCTTGGCGCGAACAGGGTCAAAGTCCACAAACCAGGATTTGAAGATTGCCCGTGCGATCGCTTCCAGCGTTTGGTTCATCTCCCGGTTTAGTTCGATTTTGTCGTCGAGTGTGCCGAGGATGTGGGCGATCGCCTCACGTTCTGCTGGTGGTGGAAATGGCAACGGAAGTTGCTTAATTTCTTTGAGATTGAGGGTTGCTTGAACAGTTGTATTTGCCCACACTTGCATTAAATGCTGGAGAGGTGGACTCAAAAAGCATAAACGCACGAATTTTGCATCACTGGGTTCTTTGAGTCTAATGACAGCAATCGCCCGTGCAGCATTCCATCCAGCCATTTGAGGGGGAACAATCGCGCACTGACCAAGACCCCCAACCAGTGTAAGAAGTATCTCTCCTCCTTCTAGAGCAGTTCGTCGATACTCATAATGTTTTTCAGGTGTTATGCGAAATTCAGGATTTGGATTAATAACACTTCGTGTTAAGTCCCCAACTTTGAGCAAAGGAATTCCCAATGGATCGTGTTTGCCAGGGTACATTACTCCAACAGAGATGCCTCGGTCAGGAGAAAGAAGTTCCCCAACTTCGACTACTGACCAGTCATTAGGAAGGTCAGTTAAACCTGCTTGTGCAAGATGCAATTCTTTGGGTAAGAGTAAATTGTTAACGACCATAACCTAACCTCCCCAAATTCTCCCGAATCTATGTTCAATTAAAGCCTTTTCTAAATCACGTTCTAGTGCTTCTTTTCCTAAACTGAGAAAGTCAAAATTATAAGGATCTTTTAATAATTGTTGCGCTAGCTCTGATTGTGGTTTTGGTAGGGTATTTTCAAAGTTAGTAGTCGCCTTGCCTTGGCGATGATATAACCCGCTTTCTATCTGATGCACTAATATATTTCTACTCCAGCCATTTTCTATAGTTTTTTGTACATACCATAGCTTTGCTGAAGAATCTTTGACAGCATCCAAAATACGGACATTATGCCCCCAAGGTATTTGTCCAACAAGTTGTTGGACAATTTGTTGATCGGGGTAAGCTTCTGCAAAGGCTCTCATATAAAGCAGGTTTGTACGCGAGAATCCCTTCATATCTGGGAAAGCTGCTTTTAAATCTCTGGCGAGACGTTCGATAACTTTTGCACCCCATCCCTGCTGCTGCTGTCTGACGATAATTTCGCGCCCGATTTGCCAATAAAGTAACACTAACTCACGGTTTACAGACAAAGCTGCTTTTACTTGGGCGCTGCGTATGCGTTCTTTTAACTCCCGTAAAAAGTCATCATAGCCATCCATTGGTGATAACTTATCCGCCATACCCCAACCCGCGTAAATTCTCTTTAATTATTGCCTCTAGCTTGGCACTCTCAATAAACTGCTGCTCTAACTTCTTCGTCAAATCCAACATCTTCTCCTCAAACGCCTGATCATCATCTTCAACTTCCTCTGCCCCCACATAACGCCCCGGCGTGAGAACATAACCATGTGAGACAATTTCTTCTAACTTGGCATTCTTACAAAAACCAGGGATATCCTTATAGTTACCCGCTTCCTTTTCACCCCGCCAAGCATGGTAAGTTTGAGCAATCCGCTTTATTTCCTCATCTGTCAATTCCCGATGTACACGGTCAAGTAAAACTCCCATCTTCCGCGCATCGATAAATGACGACGTGCTTATACTCCGCTGCGTCCATGTGACCCCGCTGCTTATCCGCAGATGCCCAAAGGGCTTGCTCAAAGCCTAAAGTCGCCCCATTGCCGTTTTTCTGTTCGGTTTTTTTCTGACCACGAGCCACTAAGTACTACTCCCTTAAGTAAAATCTCTTCTGATGCCAGTTAACGCCTGGTTTAATCCGTCACTGTGAATCCAACCGACAAACCTTACTTTTCACGGGATCTGGAAAACCTCGCTTCCATTCCTCTCTCCTGCATTAGCGAAGCGGCGCGTCAGCGCGGAGAGAGGCTTTGAATTCTCCCCCTTCCCGCAAAAAAAGTTTTTCCGCTTCCCTCTCCTTTTAGGAGAGGGTTAGGGAGAGGTGGGAAGGGGGCTGGGGGGTTAGGTTTTGCGTTGGTTTTTCCACATGACGTGAAAAGTCAGGCCGACAAACCCACCGTAAATCATTAATAGAATATAGCAGTCCGAAATCATTTGTAAACAACAAGATCCCCGACTTCTTAAAAGTTGTCGGGGATCTGTGTCTCTCAATTTATGCGCTACGCGCAGGCACTTTCACACAAATCAAATAGGATTGCTAGAAGTAAGTCGCCACAAATAAATCGAACGTACTTTTCAAACTCCTACCTTGTAAGTTTCTTGCACTTTTCTAGTGGTCGAAGGAACATCGTTGGTAACAGTTTTCGCATCTTCAAAAGCTTCTCTGCCTGTAATCAATCTAGAGCGACGACTACGAGTCAGATAATTCCATGCCCACTGAAATACTACTAGTAATTTAGTGTCGAACTCGATTAAGAAGTAGATATGAACGACTAACCAAAATATCCAAGCAAGGAAACCTTGGAGTTTGATGAAGCTTAAATCTACAACAGCTAAATTTTTGCCAATCATCGCCAAACTACCTACGTCATTGTAACGAAATTGTGGTAGTGTTTTACCTTGAAGGCGTTTTTTAATGAGTTTAGCTACATACTCTCCTTCTTGTTTGGCTACGGGTGCAACACCAGGTAAGGGTTTTCCATCTTGATGAGAGAAGTTGCCTAAATCTCCGATGACAAAGATGTTTTTATAACCCTTTATCGTCAAGTCTGGTTCTACAATGACACGTCCGGAGCGATCGCACTCTACACCTGTGCGGTTTGCTAAAACTTGCCCCAAAGCGGAACCTTTCACACCTGCTGCCCATAATATAGTTTTTGAGGTAATTTCTTGAACTTGATCACCTTGCTTGAAAGTAACGATATCATTTTCAATATTTGTCACTCTGGTGTTAGTTTGGGTATCCACACCCAACTTTTCCAAAGATACTTTTGCGACTTTTGATAACTTTGGTACCATATGAGGGAGGATGCGATCGCCCCCCTGCAATAATAAAATCTTCGTTTCTGAGGTGTCGATGTTGCGGAAATCGTCGTTGAGAGTTTTGTATGCCAATTCTGAGATCGCACCTGCTAACTCTACACCAGTGGGACCCGCTCCGACAATCACAAAAGTCAACCAAGCACGGCGTAGTTCGGGATCACTTTCTTTTTCTGCGGCTTCAAATGCCGAAAATATCCGGCGACGTATTTCTATGGCGTCTTCAACAATTTTCAAGCCAGGAGCCAGTGGTCTCCAGTTATCGTGACCATAATAGGAATGGTTAGCACCTGTAGCAACAATTAATGTATCGTAGGGTATTATTCTATCACGCAGAATAACTTCTTTGGCTTCTGGGTCAATATCATTTACTTCTCCCAACAACACTTTTGTATTCTTGCTTTTCCTGAATACAGCTCGTAATGGTGAAGAGATATCAGAAGGTGATAGCGTACCTGTCGCAACTTGATATAAAAGCGGCTGAAATAAATGAAAGTTACGTTTATCAATAAGAGTAACATTGACATTCGCTTTGGCAAGAGTCTTTGCTGTATACAGTCCACCAAAGCCTCCACCAATGATTACAACGTTATGTAGTTCATTATTTTCATGTACAACTACCATAAAAACTATTTCCTTTTGTTAAGGGCTTGTAAATTTTCTTAACAAAACTCTACCAAAGGTCGAATAAAGGCTGCCGTTTATTTGTAGCTTTTGAAGAAATACTAAAAGTAGTCAAAATTACAGCAATTAAAGCCGGTAGCTGATATATACGGACGTGTGAATCTGAGACAGGTCTGACTTTTCACGGGATGTGGAAAAGGGAAAGTGGTTCGCGAATATCGTTTTTAGTACTTATCTTGTAAAGAGTTTACATATATTTGAGCCACATTCTTAAACTTTTTGCATAGAAAATATCAATGTTAAATCTTTTATAAACAGATATTAAAGAGAATAACAACAACATAACTTTTAAGTGTTATCACTGAGTTTTAATTTGAAAAAAGTTTCTTAAATAAGTATTACTAGCATTGGCTGCTGATGAGCACTTATATGACTTTTTGTACAAATGTTAGCAAAATCACGTGTGTCTATAACGTAAACCATTTGACAATAAACAGCTATATTTTACAGATATGTCACACTATCAAGGTAAATTTGATACCAATCACCCAACAGTGACTCATGGTAAGTTTTTGACAATGTTTCAATGCAAACTTTTGCAAAAAAGTCTACAGCAAGATTTACCTGAGTTATACCGCCAGCGTATCCAGATTATGTTGCTGGTAGATGAGGGGAAATCCCAAACGGAAATTTGTCGAACTTTGGGGTGTTCTCCAGCAACAGCAAGGCATTGGACGCATATAGCGCGTACAGGTATGGCGCACCAATGGCAGGATTGTCCAATTGGTCGTCCAATGGCTGTGAATGACGAATATTTGCAGCGTTTGCAGCAACTAGTCAACGATAGTCCTCGTGATTACGGCTATTCTTTTCAACGTTGGACAGCAAACTGGCTGAGAAAACATTTGGCAAAAGAATTTGGAGTTGAGATAAGCGATCGCCATATTCTTCGCCTACTCAAACAAATGGGGTTATCTACTAAACCACAACCGAAAAATGCTGACAAAGACACGGATAAGAGTGACTTTGCCAAGAGTTCAAAAATTTTAATTCGTGACCTCAATTCGGCTAATCCGCCGGATAGCACTGAATTATTGCCTCTTAATCTCACAAAATTAGGGACTGATTCAGATATCTATGGCGCACAATCCAACACAAGCGCACTTGCTTTCTCTACAACAGTTGAACAATGCTCTAGGATATCCTCTTTCTGAACAAGAGTTTCAACGTTGTCTTCAGGCGGCTAAAATTCTTAATCCAAAAGTCGGAAAATTCTGGCAAGGAAACCACGTTGAACCTGGCATCTATATTGTTGTTGCTGGGAAGGTAAGGTTGCTAAACGACGCAGAAGAATTGATCGTCTCTTTGGAGGTGGGTGCGTCGTTTGGCGAATTTACTTTATTTCCTGAGTCTGATTTTCAGCCTTACAAAGCTAGGGCTGCTTTGAATTTACAAGTGTGCTTTATCCCAAAAGAGGTGCTGCTACCACTTATGGCTAAACACCCACAAATTCGGGAACACTTACACACCCAAGTGCAAACGCGCAACTCCGGACTTTCGGGGAGAAATGACTCTCAAACAACAAATGTAGACAAACCATATCCCAAGATAAATGTTTCCTCAACATCAGCAGTACAACCAAAGCAAGGGAAAAGGATAAGCAAAGCTTACTTCCCAAATCCTACGCAACGAGTTGGGCATTTTTGGCAACGGATGATTCGGCGCTATCCGTTTTTTGCCCAACAAAGTGCATCTGACTGCGGTGCAGCTTGTTTGGTGATGGTATCTCGTTATTGGGGGAAACGCTTCAGTATCAACCGCGTCCGGGATATTGCTAATGTTGACCGCAGTGGCGCGTCGTTGCGCGGGTTATCGGCGGCTGCGGAAAGTCTTGGATTTGGTACTCGACCTGTAAAAGCGAGTCTTGACCAGTTGGGGAAGCAAAAACTACCTGCCATTGTCCACTGGGAAGGCAAGCACTACATCGTTCTCTATGAAATTGATCCAAGAAAAGTCGTAGTAGCAGATCCCGCCATTGGTCAACGTACCCTCAGCCATGCGGAATTTAAAGCAAAATGGACTGGCTACGCGCTGCTGCTGCAACCCACAGTCTTATTAAAGGATGCCAAAGAAACGACAACTGCTTTTTGGCAATTCTTTGAGTTGATCAAGCCCCACTCTGTTGTCATGCTAGAAGTGCTTGTCGCTTCTATATTTATCCAGATATTTGGACTTGTTACTCCCTTATTTACCCAGTTAATTTTAGACCGAGTGGTGGTGCAGCGATCGCAAGTCACCTTAACGGCGGTGGGGTTGGGGTTGCTGATTTTTAGCCTGTTTCGTGTCGCGATTGTGGGTTTGCGGCAATATCTGCTGTTCCATACGGCAAACAAGCTGGATGTGGCATTAATTGTGGGGTTTATTCGCCACACTTTGCGACTTCCTCTCTCGTTTTTTGAATCCCGTTATGTTGGGGATATCATCTCTCGTGTACAAGAAAACCGCAAAATCCAACGCTTCCTTTCCGGTGACGCTTTGTCTATCCTACTGGACTTCCTGACAGTTTTTATCTATGTAGGATTGATGTTTTGGTATAGCTGGAAAATGGCATTGCTGGCGTTGGTGATCATACCGCCTTTTTTCTTGCTGGCGTTGATTGCGACACCTTTTTTACAAAAGATTTCCAGAGAAATCTTTCATGCTGTGACCAATGAAAGTAGTTACCTGATTGAAATCATGACTGGCGTGCGGACGGTGAAATCCACCGCAGTCGAACAAACAGTGCGTTGGCATTGGGAGGAGTTATTACATAAGGAGGTAAAAACTAACTTCTCCGGGCAAGTTATCAGCAATTTATTACAACTATTTAGCAATACAATTCAAGCTGTCGCAACTACCGTCTTGCTATGGTTTGGAGCATCCTTGGTGATTCAAAACCAATTAACCATTGGGCAATTGGTAGCATTTAATATGTTATTGGGAAATATTATTTCACCCTTCCAACGATTAACAGTGTTATGGAATCAATTACAGGAAGTGGTAATTGCAACAGAACGCATTAATGATGTGTTGGATGCAGAACCGGAAGAAGATTTGCAGCATGAACTGCGGCAATCACTATCAGAACTTCATGGACAAATTCGCTTTGATAATGTTACTTTTCGCTATCACAAAGAAAGTGAAACGAATATTCTAGAAAACCTCAACTTTGAAATACAACCAGGGCAAATGGTGGCGCTGGTGGGACGTAGTGGTTCGGGAAAGACGACGATTTCCAAGTTGGTTTTAGGGTTATATCCTCTAACAGATGGTCGCATCTTGATTGATGGACTAGATATTACGAGTATTTCCCTACGTTCCTTACGTTCCTGTGTGGGAGTTGTTGATCAAGACACTTTTTTATTTGGCAGCACGATTCGAGAAAATATCAGTTTAGGACATTCGGGAGCAACTTTAGAAGAGGTTATAGAAGCAGCAAATTTGGCAGGTGCTGATGAGTTTATTAAAAAGTTGCCAATGGGCTATGAAACCCAAATTGGTGAAGGTGGAGGTTTGTTGTCTGGTGGACAGCGCCAGCGGATTGCGATCGCCAGAGCATTATTAGGTAATCCCCGCTTATTAATTTTCGACGAGGCGACTTCCCATCTAGATACAGAATCAGAACGAATTATTCAAAGGAACTTGAATACAATCCTCAAAGGACGAACCGCTTTAGTCATTGCTCACCGCCTCTCAACAATACGAAATGCAGATTTGATTTTGGTTTTAGACAAAGGTGTGTTGATTGAAAGTGGAACTCACGAAGCATTAATGGCAAAGCGGGGACATTATTTCTACCTCAATCAACAACAGCAGCTGAACATGGCGGCGTGAGGGGACAAGGAAGAGCGCTTGGGTTGCAGGGAGCAGGGAGCAGGGGAGTAAATTGACTATATTACTCTTCCTCATCTCCCCATTTTCAGCTGCCAAAATCCAAAACTTTGTAAGGAGAAATCATGACAAATACGTTAAATGGAAAAGTTCACACTCACAACATCCAGGAGAGTAAAAACTATCAAGAAATTCTCAATTCTCAAACATCAGTTCAGCCAACTGATAAGGTAACTGATAAACCAAAGGATGATTGGTCTGAGGTCACTCAGGATTTACTTGATAGCTTACCTCATGTTTGGACGAGAGGATTACTATATTTTCTGTTGAGTTTTTCGGCGATCGTTTTGCCTTGGACGATGTTGTTTAAAGTTGATGAAACAGGCACTGCTAGAGGAAGACTTGAGCCGAAGGGTAAGACAGTTAACTTAGATACTCTTGTTACTGGAACTGTTGCCAAAATTCCGGTTAAAGAAGGTGAATTAGTCAAAGCTGGGGAACCTGTGTTGATATTGGATTCTGAATTAGTTAAAACAGAGTTGCATCAAGGAAAAGATAAATTGCAAGGTCAGTTAAATCGCCTGTCGCAGTTGAATGTTTTGAAAAAGCAGTTAGTTGTCGCTTTGACAACTCAGCAACAACAAAATCAAGCACAAGAGTTAGAAAAACAAGCTCAAGTTGAGCAGGCGCAGCAGAATTTGAGTGCTTTGCAAAACTCTTATGAATTACAAAAACAAGAAAAACTGACACAAGTCAACCAGGCAAGACAAACTGTTGAGTCTAGTCAAACAGCTAGTAAGTTTGTAGAGAGTAGTTTAACCAGCACTCAGCAGGAATTGGAACGCTATAAACAGTTAAGTAAAGAAGGGATTATTGCAGAAGTTAATGTTGTACAAAAACAAGACATGACAAATGAAAAGCAAAAGTTGCTTGCACAAAGTCAATCAGACATTGAGCAAGCAAAACTACGCTTGACAGAACAACAAAGTAATTATCAGCAGACTATTCGCAAAGCAAAATCTGAGATTGAGCAGGCTGACTTACGCCTGAAGGAACAGCAAAGAAGTTATCTGACTTTGACTCATTCTGGTAAGCTAGCTATCTTAAAAAGTCAAGAACAAGTCAATAATCTAGAAACAGAAATAACTACTTTGAAGTCAGATATTGCTCAAAGTAAAAGTCAAATTCAAACTTTACAGCTACAGTTAGGGCAAAGAGTCTTAAAATCACCTGTCGCAGGTAGAGTGTTTCAGTTACCAATACAAAGGGCTGGGGCTGTTGTGCAGTCAGGAACAATGGTTGCAGAAATTGCTCCAGAAGGTGCGCCTTTAGTTATTCGGGCACAGATAGCAACAGCCGAGAGTGGTTCATTGCAGAAAAAAATGCCAGTAAAGCTAAAGTTTGATGCTTATCCATTCCAGGATTATGGAGTTGTAGAAGGAGAGTTGGTGGAAATTTCTCCTACAACAACAGAGGTAGAAACAGCTAATGGGAAGGTAGCAGCTTATAACTTAGAAATTGCCCTTAAACACAATTGTATTCCTAAGGGAGATAAATGTATTTCCTTGCGTCCAGGCGATACAGCGACAGCTGAGGTGATTGTACGACAACGTCGAATTATTGATTTTCTGCTCGATCCATTCCAGCAGTTACAGCAAGGAAATTTTAAATTGTAGAGAGTACTAGGTTTAAGTTTGTTTACTTAACTGGAATAAATATTATGTTAAAGACTGTTACTATTACTAGTGAAGATATTCTTCAACAAGTCAAGCTATCTTGTAAAACTCCTGAGATTCTCCAAGACATTATCACCCGTAAAATTGTTGTAGCTGCTACTGAGGAGATTGGCATTGAGGTAGAAGATCAAGCACTCCAGAAAACTGCAGATACATTGCGATTCATTAATCACCTTAAAAGTGCTGAACAGACATGGCTATGGCTACAAAAGCATCACCTTTCTATAGATGATTTTGAAAAAATCGCATATAACAACTTCATTTATGGAGAGTTGGCAAAACATCTCTTTGCAGATAAAATTGAACCCTATTTCTTTGAAAATCAACTAGACTATGTTGGTGCAGTCATATACGAACTAGTCTTAGATGACGAAGATTTAGCAATAGAGCTTTATTACACCATAAAAGAAGGTGAAATGAGTTTTTATGATGTTGCTCACACATATATCCAAGACACAGAGTTACGCCGAAAATGCGGATATCGGGGAATAGTACATCGTAAAGATTTAAAGCCAGAAATTTCTGCTGCTGTCTTTGCTGCTAAGCCACCTCAGCTTCTCAAACCAATTGTGACGTCTTCAGGAATAAATTTAATTCTTGTGGAAGAAATAGTTCAACCAGAATTAGATGAGAAGTTACGTAACCAAATCATTGCAGATTATTTTTCAGAGTGGGTTAAACAACAAATCTATCAGATGGAAATCATTCCAGATTTTTAATCATACAACAAAGTGATTCCTAGTTCTGGCGACTGACAAATTTTGATTTAATAAAGTTCCTGCATCTTTTTTATTAAGATGCAGGATGTTCTCTGTTATAGGTTTAACTTTATCTTGCCTTCTCCTGTTTACTATACTCTACTATTTACTCTGGTTTTTCAAGGTTGGAATGACTACTAAAAAGACAAAAAGGATGCAGTTATATTTCTTATATAGGAATTCGGTTTGATTTATGTTAGCTTGCGTGGCGGAGCCATACTAACTCGTGGGGGTGCTTAACGCTTAACGCTTAACAGAAAAAATACTGTTGGGGGTATACCTAGGTTTCACAAAAATTAAATAGGAGTTTTATATATTTTTGAACCAAATACTTATCTGAGTAGCACATAACTAAAACAATTGTGTCTATTTTTTGGGGTCATCCCGATTTTTCAAAAACAGAATGACAGATATAGGGCTACGAATTTGTGCAATGTGGTTTAAATAGGTAGGTACAAAATATCAGTTCAGCAATAACTGCATCAGTTATGTCAGTTCTATCTATACTTTGCAGTTGATTTACATCTTAATTTTATATACACGTATAACTTGTTATGACTCCAACTCCTCTAATTCGGCGTTTTTTGACTAGTTAGCCCATAGCTAATTAAATTAGTGCTAATTTCAATCAAAGCGAAAATGTAACTATTCTGTCCAAAAGCCTAGTTAAAAATACTTGAATCATATGAGTTTATTACTTAAGCTGGTAATCAGCAATAAAACATTTCTGTTTTGTTGAAAAACACAAATAATTCTTACTTAGAGGTAAATTAAAATGGCTCACATTACTTTTGGAAATCTAGAATCTGCTAACGCTGATTTGTTTTTTGAGAATCCTGAAAGTTTCATCACCGAATTAGGTGCTGACGAAACTGGTAAAATTCAAGGTGGATTACTAGATAATATCAGTCTACTAAATGGTAATACTGTAGGAGTTGCTGCACCAATTAACTTATTGGGTAACCAGGGCGGTGATAATGATGGTATTGACAATAAAGTAACATATCCTGTGCGATACTAAGAACCTGAGACGTTGCTTAACAGGTAACGCTTGACAACATAGATACAAGCTGAATCTAAGCTAACTGCAAATTTCATTACTGAACTTACTTGCTTGTAGTCTGTCCAATGTTCTAAAAAATTGTGTCAAAAAAACTGTATTCAGTTAAGTACGAATACTTGCTCGGCTCTAAAACATCAATTCAATAATTCAGAATAGTAATCGGAAGATGGAGATTTTAGTATTCCCTTTTCTAATATCTACTGGCTGAAGTCTATAAACTTGGCATTATTAAATTGATGTTTCAGACGACACAAAGAATACTTGTGAGGACTATGTAAGCGCACTTTTTGCTTGAGTTGGGAGTCAGATAATCGATATCCTTACTCCCACTTCTTACTTCCGAATGAATTGTCACCATAACTGCCATTAGCCAAACTACTAGAGAATAGCCAAAGTCATTTTTCTATTGGCTTTGGCTATTCTCTGTAAAATTTATTCCTCGGCAATTACTATCAAATAATTTTCTGGATAAAGTTGCATTTTTTGTCTTTCCATATATGGGTAAGTATGAACATATTGAAGAAATACCAAGATGGAATAGCCTTGAAGCCTAGTATATATTTATTTTTTCCATCAAAACAGAAAACATTACTAACAAATGGTCAACAGTCTTTTGTACTATCTAACATTCCTCAAGAGGTAGTGCAAGCATTAAAGCAAATGGTTGTAGGAACACAACTTAATACATTAGCATGTTTACTACCAGGGGATAGACTTGAAAAAGTTATCTCACTTTTGGATTCTAAGGGTGTCGTAAGACCTTTATACACAAACGAATTTAAAGAAACACCCTTCGAGAAGCAAGTCGAATTTTTTTCAGATTTCGTTGACGATCCCAATGCTGCACAACAAAAGCTTTCAAAACAGTCTGTCTGTATTATTGGTTGTGGTGGAGGTGGAAATATTGCAGTTCAACATCTGGTAGCTGCTGGGATTAAAAACTTTATATTACTCGACGATGATACTGTGAATATAACAAACTTTAACCGTCAGTTTTGTTTTAGTCAGACTGATCTTGGTACACCGAAGGTTGAAGCACTACGCAATTATATTTTAGCGAGAAACTCTGATACAAAAATCCATACTCGTAAAATCAGGATTAATTCAATCGAAGATTTATACACAGGTTTAAAAGACTTAGAAAAGCCAGATTTTATTTTGTGTTGTGCTGACACACCACCAATTACTATTGGGTCATGGATAGTACAGTATTGCATACAGGAAAATGTACCATGTATGTTCTCAGGTGTGGGAGTTTATCATGGCATCGTAGGTCCATTATTGACTCACAAGAGCCATATGGAAAAGTTTCTTCAGCACAATAAAGAACTGGAAAAGGGGCTGGATGATAATTCTTCAACAGTTGTATCATCGTCAATTTCATATCTCAATACTTTGATAGCAACTTTGATGATTTCAGATGTAATCAAGTTTCTTTCAAGTATTAGTCAGCCGCTCTCTCTGAATGCGACTTTACAATATAATCCTAATAAGGGTAATTTGGTCAAAATTGCTGAATGGTAGAAAAAAACAGCACAAATAAGCGCTACTTACTTCTTGATATCTTATGGTGGCTCGTGGCTCAAGTCCATTAAAACTCAGATCTTGCACCAGTATCAACAACAAGGCAGAACCTCGATATCTCGTTCCCAGGCTCAGCCTGGGAACGAGGGTTGGGAGGCTCAGCCTCCCGATTATTGAGAATAGTGCAAGATCTCAGTTAAAATCAACTTGAGCCGTTAAATAAGAGTTTCAAGTCATAACACTCTCTCTACTTATCCGCGATCGCGTTCCCAATCACCAATGACTTTCTGCAAGTACCACTCCTCAGACATTCCAGGATAGTCATACTTCGCTTGATCAATCAATCTTTGCGCCATTTCCCAATATCCCCCAACCAATCTCAACAGACGTTGTCGTAGCAAGTTAGACTTTGCTTCTTTGGAGTTAGAACTGGGAGAGTGAATTTTATTGAGACTATCTAAAACTTGTTGGTAATTTTCCCAATCTTCTTTTTCACAAAACAGACTTGCTGCACGCTGATAATCTTCAACAGCACGTTCCATTTCTTCTAAGCAAGTGTAGGCAATGCCACGATTGTAGTAAGCTGTTGCATCATCGGGATTTATTTGCAATGCTTGGCTATAGTCGTTGATTGCACCAAGATAATACCCCATGACTCGATAGGCATTGCCTCTGGCAACATACAGCATTGCATCTTGGGGTTGCATTTGGAGTGCTTGATTGAAATCAGCGATCGCCCCTTGATGATCTCCCAAAGAAGAACGCGCTTTTCCTCGGTTGCGATAGACGATCGCATCCTCAAAATTCAGTCGCAGCGCTTGGTTGAAATCAGAGATCGCCTCCCGATAGTTACCCAACTTGCAACGCACCACCCCTCGACAACAGTAGGCTTGTGCATCCTGTGAATCAACCCGCAAAGCCCAGTTTAAATCCTCCATTGCTTCGCGCGTGTCGCCTTTTTCTGCTTTTTCTAGCAACTGCGTGAAATATTCTTTTTCGGATTTGAGTGGCGCAATGATCGGACTTGGTTGTACAAAAGCAGGTTTTTGCTTTGGTTGAAGCTGTTTAATTTTTTCTAGACACTGGCGACAATTCTCTGTGTCGTTTTGTTGCAAATATAATTCTGCTGCTTTTTTAAAGCTGGCGATCGCATCTTGAATATACCCTTGTTTACGGTGCACGATTCCCCGTAAATTATAAGCAGCCGCATAATTTACATTCAGACGAATAGCTTGCTCTACATCCGCAAGCGCCCCTGGCTGATTTTTCAGCGCCACTCGTGCTAAGGCGCGACAGTAATGAGCCTCTACACTTTGAGGGTTAAGTTTCAGCGCTTCTGTGAAGTCAGAAACAGCATTCAACATTTCTCCTAAATCATAGTATGCTAAACCCCGTTGATAGTAAGCTTCGGCAAAGTAAGGCGCTAGCTGCAAAGCACGGGTAAATTCCTCAATGGCTTCAGCATAGTCTTTTTGCTTGGCTCTTTCCAATCCTTTATTGTAAAATTCGTCATTCATGGCGTTTATTTGAACAATGAAGTCAGGATACAGGTTGAAAAGTGAAATACTTTAATCTTTACACTCATACTTAAATCTTCCGTTGACTCATTTCAAATTGTTAATAAAAATCACCAAATGACTAACGACTACCTTTACCGCTACCCACCTTTATATCCTGGTGTCTTGCTCAGACGCTACAAGCGATTTTTTGCTGATGTTGAACTTGCTTCTGGAGAAATTGTAACAGCCCACTGCCCGAATACAGGACCAATGACAGGAGTTTGTACTCCTGGTAGCGCAGTGCAGCTGTCTTACACTGATAATCCTAACCGCAAACTTCCCTATACCTGGGAAATGATCCAGGTACACGACAACGAACCTACATGGGTAGGTATAAATACAAATCTTCCCAATAGGATCATCAAATTAGCTTTAGAAACATACCTTTTTCCACAATTGGGAAACTATAGCCAAATTCGTCCTGAAGTTTCCTATGGAGAAAATAAATCAAGTCGGGTAGATTTCTTGTTATCTCCACATACAAACATCAACGTCCCATCTAGCGATTTGTTTTTAAAAAGTGATAATTTACTTTTAACAAAAAATCCTTGTCCTATATATCTCGAAGTCAAAAATACAACTTGGGCGCATGGGAAATTAGCACTATTTCCAGACACAGAAACAACGCGAGGACAAAAGCATTTGCGAGAACTGACAGCACTCTTACCTCAAAATCGTGCCGTTATGCTTTACTTTATAAATCGAAGCGATTGCACTGAATTTGCCCCTGGCGATAGTACTGATCCTGTATATGGTAAATTATTCAGGCTTGGTATCGAGCTTGGTTTAGAGATTTTGCCTTGTCGTTTTGAAGTTAACCGAGAAGGTGTGCGTTATTTAGGTTTAGCAGAATGCAAGTTTGGAACTGCTGTCTGTATTTCTACTGAAGAACCTGCTGTAAAGCGTGCAATAATTCCTTAACTGTGTAAGGCTTCGGTAGAAATGATTTGACATTATTGCCCACTGTAGGCAGTTTAGTGGTGAACATCAGTCCACTAGTAGCAAGAATTTTAACTTGTGGATTGATTTTTTCCAAAGTACGCATGACGGTTAAACCATCTAGCGCAGGTAGCATCATATCAATCAACACAGCACTAATTTCGTTCTTATGTTGAGCATATACGGCGATCGCCTCAATACCATCGCTCGCAGTCAGAATTTGATAGTTGTATGCTTCTAATGAAGCTTTGGTAATTTCTTGAATTGACGGTTCATCATCTACAATCAGAATAACTTCTCCATGTCCTGCAAGAATTTCTAATTCTTGTACCTGTTGTGTTTCGGTTCCCTGCACTGCTGGTAAGTAAACCTTAAAGTGTGTACCAGATCCCACCTCACTGCACACGTTGACAAAACCACCATGACTTTTGATAATACCCATAACAGTGGAAAGACCTAGTCCTGTTCCTTTACCTTGTTCTTTGGTTGTGAAAAATGGCTCGAAAATTCTATCGATGACTTCACGAGGAATACCAACTCCAGTATCTGAAACAGTTATGACTATGTAAGGTCCAGTTTTTGCCTCCAGATGCATTTGAGAATAGTATTCATCAATAAAAAAATTCTCAGCAGAGATAGTTAAAGTCCCATTGCCCGTCATAGCATCACGAGCATTGACACAAAGGTTCATTAACACCTGATGAAGTTGTGTCCCATCTCCAGAAACCATCCACAAATCTTTTGCTATTTCTGTGTAGACTTCGATGGATTTTGGAAATGTTTCTCTAAGAATTTTTGTGACTTCGCTGATCAGGTGTTTGGGTTGTAAAGTCATGCGCTTTCCTTCCACACCTCGCGCGAATGACAAAACCTGCTTGACGAGTTCAGCTCCTCGTTTGGCACTATTTTCTAGTATTTCTAGCAGGTGCTTATCTTGCTCGTAGACGTGAGGGAATTTTAGCGGTAATAATTGAGCCACTGCTAAAATTGGCGTGAGAATATTGTTCAAGTCATGAGCAATACCACTAGCCAAAGTGCCAAGACTTTCCAAACGTTGAGCGCGGAACAATTGCGCTTCCAAAAGTTTTTTCTCGGTAATATCTGTGTCAACAGTCAGAATAGACTTGGGGTTTCTGTTTTCATCACATACTAACGTCCGGCGGCTGGCTACAAGAACTTCTTTGCCATTTTTAGTTACTTTAGTAATCTCGCCTTGCCACTTTCCTTTGCTCATAACAATCGAAAGAGCAGCGTCCATTTCTGATGACTGTTCCTTGTACAAAAGTTGATTAGCATTTTTACCAATCACCTCTTGAGCTTGCCATCCGTAAAGATTTTCTGCACCTTGACTCCAGAATATAATGCAGTTATTTAAATCTCGCACAAAAATTGCATCAGTCGTGACATTAAGCAAAGCCGCTTGTTGGCGAATTTGTTCAAGAGCAAGTTTACGTTCACTAATATCGATGCTAGCGCCGGTGATACCTACGATTTCTTGCGACTCATTGCGTAATGGTTCTACAGTTAAGTCGTAATATCGTTTTCCTTGAGCGGTTGCGATAGAAACTTCCTCTCTAGTTCCTATACCTGTGGTAAGTACACCACGTTTAATACTTGTGAAACGTTCAGCATCTTCTGCACAAATCAAATCGCAATCTTGTTTGCCTATCATTTCCTCAGGTGTAGAGCCAAGATTGGCATTGTAAACCCAGGTGTAGCGTAACTCTTTATCCTGGTTAAAAACAATAATTGGCGAATTTTTTAGGGCAACCCGAAATCGCTCCTCACTCTGTCGCAATGCTTCCTCTGTTCGCTGACGCTCAATAGCATAGCGCATTGAGCGCACTAGTAAGTCACCATTAACTTGTCCCTTAACTAAATAATCTTGCGCTCCCTGTTGCATAGCTTTAATTGCCAAGGTTTCATCATTAAAACCTGTCAGCACAATAATGGGAATGGCTGGAGCTTGATGATGGATTTTAATAAATGTTTCTAATCCTTGACTATCGGGAAGTAAAAGGTCTAGCAAAATGACATCAAAGCTTTCTTGCTCCAAAAAGCGCAGCGCTTCGTCCAGTTGCTCCGCCTGCTTCAAGTAGAACTTTACAGAAGTAACATCTTGTAAAAACTCTTCTAAAAGAACGACATCACCAGGATTGTCTTCTACTAATAAAATTTTCATTATTTTATTGATTCGTTTCTTCACTCCGGTGGTAGCTTGACAACAGTGAACCAAAAATTTTCTATTGAATGTACTATTTTGACAAACTGATCAAAATCAACAGGTTTCGTAACATAGCAGTTAGCACAGAGGTTGTAAGCCTTTAAGACATCTTCCTCAGCTCTAGATGTTGTCAAAACAACTACGGGAATACGTTTAAGGGTATCATCTGCTTTAATTTCTTCTAGCACCTCCCTTCCATCTTTTCTAGGCAGGTTTAAATCAAGCAGGATGATATTAGGAGTGGGTACCTGAGTATAGTTTTCCTGTTTGCGTAAGAATGCTATGGCTTCTACGCCATCCACCACGACATTCAAGTTCACGGAAATTTTGCTGTCTTCGAGAGCTATCTGGGTTAATCGCACATCGCCAGGGTTGTCTTCCACTAGCAAAATCTCAATAGGCATGATTGATTCAAAGCTCACAATTTGTTTTCTGCTGTATCAGGAATTGTAAAGAAGAAAGTTGTACCATGTTGCGGTTGTGACTTCACCCAGATATTTCCACCGTGGCGTTCTACAATTTTCTTACATATTGCAAGTCCAATGCCAGTACCAGGATACTTATTTCTAGTGTGTAAACGCTGAAAAATCACAAAAATACGCTCTAAGTATTGAAATTCTATACCTATTCCATTATCACACACAGCAAATTGCCATCTTTCCTCTATACGTTCAACCCCAATATGAATTTGAGGTGGCTGTTGACTACGGAATTTGATGGCATTGCTAATGAGGTTTTGAAACAACTGCGACAGTTGGGTAGCATCCACCATCACTTTGGGTAAAGTATCGTAGGTGACGACAGCGTTACTTTCTTCAAGAGCAACTTTGAGATTTGCTAGAACGCAATTGACAATACAATGACAATCCACAAGCCCAAAAGATTGAGCACGTGTGCTAACACGGGAATAGCTCAACAAGTCATTGATAAGTGTCTGCATTCGATGTGCACCGTCTACAGCGTAACCAATGAACTCATTAGCCCTAGCATCAAGATTATCCTTGTATCGTCGCTCTAAAAGTTGCAAGTAACTCCCCACCATTCGCAATGGCTCTTGCAAATCATGAGAAGCAACGTAGGCAAATTGTTCTAATTCGGCATTGGAACGAGCTAGTTCCTGACGTTGACGGGTTTCTTGTTGTAAAAGTTGTGCTTGAGATAGGGCAATGCCTATTTGGTCTGCGAGCTGTTGCAACAATTCAATTTCTACATTATTCCATTGTCGGGGGCACTCACAGTGATGAGCAATGAGTAAACCCCAGAGGTTTTCTCTTTGAAGAATTGGGACAACGAGGTTCGCTTTGACAGCAAATTGGGAAAGAAATTCTTTATGGCAAGGTTGGATGTTTGCTGTTTCAATGTCGGCAATGGCACTGATTGTCCCCCGACGATACGCTTCTTGATAATCTTGCGCAAAGCACGGTTCAAGAAGATTTTGTCCTAGTACAACCGGAAAACCAGGTAACACTGACTCTTGCACCACGGTTCCTGAACCATCTCCCCAGAATCTGAAGATAATAACTCTGTCTGCTTGTAGCAGTTTTTGAACTTCAATCACCGTGGTTTGTAGAATTGCCTCAATTTGTAAAGATTGACGAATTTTGAGGGTGATTTCGGCAAATAGTTGAGAACGCTTGGTTTGACGTTTGAATTCCTCTTCAGCTTGTTTACGAGCAGTGATGTCAAGTGTGACACCAATCATGCGAGTAGGATGACCATCAATATCATAAATTGCAGTACCTCGTGCTAGTACCCAGTGGATGCTATTATCAGACCATATATTGCGGTACTCTGCCTCATAATCTTGGCGTTCCTCTAAAGCTTGTCTGACGGCTTCCTGCCTATAGGCGCGGTCTTCGGGATGAACGCGTTGCTGTAGCGTATCATAAGAAAGCTCAATTTCAGGCGGGAAACCAAAATTTGCCTTGAATTGGTTGGAGCAAGATAAGTCGCCTGTTTTCAAATCTAGCTCCCAAGAACCGAGTTTAGCAGTCTGCAATGCTAGCTTCAGATGTTGTTCGCGATCGCGTAAGGAAGCCTCAGTTCGCTTACGTTCAGTGATATCCCGTGTCACTGCTAACAAAGCAATGATGTCTTTCTCAGAATTACGCAGGGGAACGGCGTGGGTTTCCAGCCAGCGACGAGTGCCTTTAAGACCAATAATTTCAAACTCCAGTATTCCTGATTCGCCTTGAAAAACCTCCTGTGCAAGTGTTATGAAGGCTTGACAATACTCCGGGGCAATGAGGGGATAAACGCAGCTTCCCTGTACTTGATTGAGGGAATCAGCTTCAATCATCGCCAATCCAGCTGGATTCATTTCCAGTAGTGTGCCATCTTTGGCTAACAATTTGACACACTCTGGTTCTGACTCAATGATTGTACGGAGAAGATTTTCGCTGTGTGCCAGTTTTTCCTTCGTGCGTTTAAGTTCTTCAGCAAAATGGGATACCTCAGCCAAGTTACGCCTTAGCTCCAATTCACTAATCACTTGGCGAGCTAGTCCCCTAAGTGCTTCTACTTGTTTTTGGCTCAGTTTCCGTGGTACTTGGTCAATCACGCAAAGAGTGCCCACCATATCTCCCTTTGGAGTCATTAAGGGGATACCCGCATAAAACCGTACATAAGGATAAGATCTGACTACTGAATTGTTTGCTAACTTTTCATCAACCCAAGTATCAGAAACGACTACCACATCTCGTAGCTCTTGGCAAAGGTAAGATAATCCGACGCTACGAGGCATTTCTGGCACATCCAAACCTATTTTTGCTTTAAACCACTGGCGGTTTTCATCAATAAAATTGATCAGGACTATAGGAGCATCACAAATCAAGCCAGCTAACTGAGCAATATTGTCGTATGCTTCTTCAGGTTCAGTGTCAAGAATTTGATATTGGCGCAGGGCTTCAAGTCTTGCTGTTTCGTTATCAATCATGACAAGCATAAATCTTGATTAAATTTTTTGAAATTTAATGCTTTGAGCTTTCTATCACTAGACCTCTCCAAAAATGATTTTTAGTGCAAGCGCGGTAAAGGTTTTATAGCCATTTTTGGAGAGGTCTACTTAAAAAAGTAGCTTATTTCGATGAATGTGTGTTCAACTTTATTGTACAATATACTACTTTTGATAGATGTGATATATAAAGCACATAGATTTCATCACAAAACTGCATGAATCCCTGGTAAAGAGATCTAGGTTAAACTGTCGCCAGAGCGATCGCCCGTATGTGCCTCTGCAATCTTCGATTGCAGCCCTGAACAGAGTTCAGGGGACTCACTGCGTGAGTCAGGCACAGGGCACGCCAAGGGCGATCGCTCGCAGTTTCTCAATCAATCCAAGCAAATCATCTGCATTCAAACGATAACTCAAAGGATGAGCAATTAATCTTGCCGTACTTTGATACAAAGTTTCAATTTCAACCAAACCATTTTCGCGTAAGGTTCGTCCTGTGGAAACCAAATCCACAATTGCTTCTGACATCCCTGTAATCGGACCTAGTTCCACAGAACCATACAGCGGTACAATTTCCACAGGTAAATCCAAACCGTGGAAATACTCTCGCGCACTATTGACATATTTTGAAGCAACTCGACCATGAGGTGGTAACTCCAACACGGAACGGTAAGCACTCTCTTGCTTCACCGCCACCGACATTCGACAATGACCAAACTCCAAGTCAACTAAGTGGGCTACTTGTGGCTTTTTCTCGCGCAACACGTCATATCCAACGATACCAAGTTGTGCCTGACCATATTCTACATATACTGGCACATCCTGCGCTCGCACTAGCAACCCTTTGGCTTTGCCACTAGAGTCAGAAATCTGAAGTTGGCGGTTACTTGAATCCAAAAAAGCACTAAAATCCAATCCCACATCTTGCAGAATCCGGATGCTATTTTTAAGAAGTTCCCCTTTCGGCAATGCAATAGTCAGCATAAGTAGCACTTCATCATCAGCAATCAGCAAAATAATAATATCTGATAGCTAAGTACAATAGCTTGCCATGCGAATTTTACTTGTTGATGATGAAGTTGAATTAACTGATCCTTTGAGTCGCATGTTAACTCGTGAGGGGTATAGCGTTGATGCGGCTTATGATGGGACAAGTGGTAGCCAACTTGCACAAAGCGGTAGTTATAACTTACTGATTCTAGATTGGATGCTACCAGGAAAAACAGGTTTGGAGATTTGTCAAGAATTACGACGCCAAGGCGAAACTACGCCCGTGTTGTTTCTCACTGCTAAAGATACTCTCGATGATCGAGTTGAAGGTTTGGATGCAGGTGCGGACGACTATTTGGTTAAACCTTTTGAGTTGCGCGAGTTGCTAGCACGAGTTCGGGCTTTATTGCGTCGTTCCGGTTCACAAAGCCACGGTACAACAACCCAAAAGCTTGTAGTCGCTGACTTAGAACTCGATACCGAAAACCAAGTCGCCTATCGTCAAGGCAGAATCATCGACTTATCCGAAAAAGAAAGTCAGCTCCTGCAATATTTTATGGAAAATACGGGACAGCTGCTCACTCACGCCCAGATTCTCCAATATCTCTGGAAAGATGAGCAACTACCTAGTAGCAATGTTATTGCTGCATTAATTCGCTTACTACGGCGTAAGATTGAACAAGCTGGTGAAACACAATTAATTCATACAGTCTATGCTAAAGGATATCGCTTTGGTACTTCTGCACCAGGAACTGGAGAAGAAAAGTAGAGTGCGTTATGCTTTTTGAATTTTTTCCTCACCCTCAACTACACGCTTTTCGCGAGCGTGTTTCGTAAAAAGCTGGCGCACTCTTAGGCGATAACCACCTCCTACGAATGAAACAAACACCTTCTTTCCTGTTAAGCGTTAAGCGTTAAGCGTTTTTCTTGAAAGTTATCCAACATTAGGCGTGTTTGAGTTGAGATCTTTTGAGTTGTTAGTTAAGTTTTTTCCCCTTTGCGAAAAAAAAACCAAAGTCACTCGTTTCATAATCCAATGTAGACCGACAAGTATGCCAAAGGTAATAGCAATAATCACTAGGGGCTGTTTACCAAGAATGTCCTCTACACCTTTAGTGAGTACCTCATCCGGTTGAGTGACAAAATCCCAGCTGTTAAAACGTAAGAAACGTCCCCAATAAACACCCACAGCACACAAAGCATGGGTAATTAACTCAACCCACAAGATCCATTTGCTCTTACCAATGCGATGTAAATAATAACCTAAATTAATTAAAGATATAACGTAAGCTTCAAATCCAGCTAAAATAACCAATACATACAACGGGATGAGTATCAGGGTTATGACCCATACAGACTGAATTCTACGGATATCATCTATAAGATGAATGATATCAGTCAGCAGGTAAGGTGCATTTGGTAGAAAACTATAGAAAACTATAAATCCCAACCACCAAACCCAAGATCGCCCGCGCCCATTGCGAAACAACCAAACACTCAAAGCCAAAGGTATAAAAGCTAAAAATAGGTTCCAAGTCATCCAACGCGCATTGATTTGCAGAACTTGTATGACTTTGGCTATCAATTCAGTGAGTTCCCCTTTCATAGCTACTTCCTTGAAGACGTGTAAATGATTCTGATCTCTCCGTATGGTTATAAGCTAGCTGATTGATTGTCAAAACTGCCTTTCGTAGTAAAAATGGCTACAGACTTAACGGTCAATCAAGCGGGCTAATTCACTAGTATAGCCAATGCGTAAATCAGAGCCACTTTACCATGAACAAGTTTCTCATCTGGAATGGTGCCCTTGTGCTGGCTATAGTTATAGATTTCATCTTGCTCTGGCTCAGTTCCAGAAATTATTCTCAACTGTCTAGAGAAAGAGCTATTCTAACAAAAGCACCCATCCCCGTGTGTGGGGATGGGTTGAAGATGAAGTTTGAGTTTATACTAATGCATAGCCCTAATTGATTGTGTTTCCTCAATATCCGGACTACGTAAGTCCTCCACCAGTGCCTGAATTTCTGCTGGAGGAGGTGGTGTGAGACGAGACACCACGAGGGTAACAACTAAGTTTAGCAGCATACCCACAGTGCCAATTCCTTCAGGAGAAACCCCAAAGAACCAAGGTGGCATACCCCCAAACTTAACGCCTACAATGTATGCGGTAGTAAAGATTAAACCTGTCACCATACCAGCGATCGCCCCTTCTTTGTTGGTGCGTTTGTCGAAGATACCCAGGATGATAGCCGGGAAGAAGCTAGAAGCAGCTAATCCAAAGGCAAAAGCCACGACTTCACCCACGAAACCTGGTGGATTCACCCCAAAATATCCAGCACCAACGAGGGACAAACCGACCATCAAACGTCCGACAAACAGGCGTTTTTGTTCTGATGCTCCCGGATCAACGATGCGGTAGTACACATCGTGGGCTATGGAACTAGAAATCACCAGTAACAGCCCTGATGCTGTAGACAAAGCTGCTGCCAATCCACCAGCTGCTACCAAAGCGATCACCCAAGGAGCCAGTTTCGCAATTTCTGGAGTTGCAAGCACAATGATGTCTCGGTCAATCGTAATCTCGTTCGTGTCTTTTTTTGGAGTTAATTGTAGACGTCCGTCACCGTTTTTATCTTCAAAAGCTAGCAGTTTGGTGCGTTCCCACTTGTTTGCCCAGTCTAACTGCCGCACTTCCTCAACAGTATGATTGTGCAGGGAATTAATGAGGTTATAACGGGCAAACATCGAGAGGGCTGGAGCCGTAGTATACAGAATGGCGATGAATAACAGTGCCCAACCAGCAGAAAACCGAGCTGAGCGAACGTCCGGAACTGTATAAAAACGTACAATAACATGAGGCAGTCCAGCGGTTCCCACCATCAAAGCGATGGTAACGAACAGCACATCCAGCATGGGCTTGTTGACAAATGGCTGAGTGTACTGTGCAAACCCAAGATCAACTTGGATTTGATTGAGCTTGTCGGCAATGTCACTAAAGGTAAATGCAAACTGGGGAATCGGGTTGCCTGTAAGCAATACAGCAAGCGCGATCGCTGGAATGAGGTAAGCAATAATCAAGATGACGTACTGTGCTACCTGTGTCCAAGTAATACCTTTCATGCCGCCCAGCACAGCAAAAAAGCCCACAATAACCATGCCGATGATGACACCTGTGTTGATGTCTACCTGTAGGAAGCGGCTGAAAACAATACCAACCCCCCGCATTTGTCCAGCAACATAAGTCAAGGAGACAAAAATGGCTGCCACAACTGCTACCAGACGGGCAACGTTGGAATAGTATCTGTCTCCCACGAAATCGGGTACTGTATACTTACCAAACTTGCGGAGGTAAGGAGCCAGCAACAGTGCCAGCAGAACGTAGCCTCCAGTCCAACCCATCAAATAAATGGAGCCATCATAGCCCATAAAACTAATCAGCCCCGCCATTGAAATGAACGAGGCTGCAGACATCCAATCGGCAGCAGTGGCTGCACCATTGGCAATGGAAGGAATTCCCTGATCCGCTACAAAAAAGCCTTTACTATCTTTAACTCGTGATTGCCAACCAATGTAGAGGTATACCAGGAAGGAAAGTCCAACTATTAAAATAGTCCAAATTTCAACTGACACAACTTTATCCTCACCTTCTAATATTATGCTTGCGGTCTAACTTGTCCATTTGAAAGGCGTAGATGAAAATCAACACCACAAAAATCAGAATTGAACCCTGCTGTGCCATCCAAAAGCCAAAGGGTACGCCAAAAAAACGCACAGCATTTAATGGTTGTACCAGCAAAATACTAAAAACGAGAGACACCAGCGCCCAAACTATTAAAAGGTTGCGAATTAAAGCAGTGTTCGCACGCCAATAAGAACGACTCTTTTCGCTATCCATTTTTAAGTAAATTTATGAAAAATGTAACCAAGATACTAGCAGAAGTCGGACTTAAGATCTAGAAAAGTTTAAAATTCAAAATGATTTTTTAACGATGGACTAAATATGGGGCAGATTTCCGTGTGACTCATTATCTAGAGATTGAGAAATTGAATCATATTGAGATATAAACAAGTCTTGACAGATAATTTCATCCTAAAGCAAACAGTAGCGCTTACGCGCTACTGCAAACCCACTTACCTCATTTTGATTCGCTACTACAGTACTTGTTAAGCTCAGATGCCAGAGTATCAGACTGTTTCGCAGCATTTGTGGCTGCTGTTAGTGCTGTATCGATTTCTCCTCTTGCCTTTTGAATTTTGATCCTACCCTCTGATGAGGCTTGAGCTGTCTTAGCTGAACCAAGAGCCTTACCTGCTGTAGCAATTGATTGACTAAAAGTCTCAAACACCTTAACAAAACTGCTCTGAAATTGTTGAAGCTTGGGGTCTTTTAAATTTAGCTCCTTAATTTCTTTGGTCACAGCTTCCAAATCCTTGGATAGTTGCAAGCTAGTTGTCACCTGCTGACCTTTATTTTTATCAATCAGGTCACTTCCTTTGTTAATGAGGTTAACCAGTCGCTCACATTGGGAGGCTTTGCTGTCACTGCACGCAGTCACGAACATTGCCATACTCAAGGTAATAGGAATAATAACGGTATATCTACGCAAAACAGACATTAACACCTTACCACCAATAAAACCGAAACAATAGTAACCAATGATTCAGTCGTTTTTATTGGTATTTCGACCAGTTATCAGTTATCAGTTATCAGTTGTTAGTGTTCACTGTTCACTGTTTACTGTTCACTGTTCACTGTTCACTGTTCACTGTTCACTGATTCGATTACCAACCCACGGGTAAACCAAGCTTATCCAGCGTATCAGCATCTTGCAATAACGGCTGAATATCCCTATCTATTGCAATCTGACCACCAGAAAGCACTAAGGCGCGTTGAGTCACTTTACTGAGCCAGTGTAAGTCGTGAGAGGCGATTAATATCACCTGCACGGGTAACCTTAACAAAACTTGAGCTAAGTGACGCCGCCATGCTGGATCGAGACCATTTGTAGGTTCGTCCAAAATCAAAATTGTTGGCTCTAACGCTAAAATCGCTGCTAAGGCAGCCAGACGTCTTTGTCCACCGGAAAGTTCGTGGGCAGAACGGTTGATGTAAGCTTCTAGTCCAAAATCAGCTAACAGGTGTCTTGCTTTGTCAATTGCTATTGCTGGTGGTACACCGTAATTACGTGGCCCAAAAGTCACATCTTCTAAGATGGTTGGCATAAACAGTTGATCGTTGGCATCTTGGAAGCTAAACCCGATGTTACGGCGTATTTGTGGTAGGGTTTTCGGTTCTACTAGAATATCATTGATCCAAATTTTTCCTGATAGGGGTTGTTTTAAGCCGATGAGGTTCTCTAGTAAGGTACTTTTACCAGAACCAGTCGATCCCATGAGTGCAACGCGATCGCCTGGATTCAAGGTAAAAGAAATGTCTCGTAAAACTGGTTCTTGATTTGAATAGGCATACACTAGATTCTGAACAACGACCCCTGTTTGTAACATTCTATTTTGTGGATGATGAATTTCTCTGAATTTCTAGGCTAAGATTATTTGATGCGTAGGGCGTTGTTCATCCTACTGAGGACTAAAATCCAAAATTGGTATAGGAAGCCACAGTCAAACAAAGAGCAATGGCACACATCATCGCCACTGCAAAACGCTCTTTTGGTCTTAATGTCCCATCTGTTGGTAGCTGTCCGTTGTAACCACGAACTTCCATTGCTGCGTAGACTCTTTCTGCTCGTTCCAAACTGCGGAGATACAATGTTCCGATCATAGCTGCACTGGCGTAGCGCAACCACCCAGCAGGACCGTTCAAACCGCGTAATTGAGCACTACGCTGCATTCGCGTCACTTCTCCAACCAAAATTTCTATGTATTGCCCAGCTAACAATAAGTTTTCTTTTAATACTCTCGGTAGGGGTAAGCTTTTGAGGGCGATGCCAAAACTGTGAGGTGGCAAAGTTAACAAAAAGCTGTTCATCGTTATGAGACAAATTAGGGAACGAACCAGCAAAAAACTAGCTCGCTCCCATCCTAAGGGTAACGCTAGTAACGAGAGAAAAATCAGTTCTGCACCGAGTAAGCCTGTGAGTTTACGAATGGGTACACGTAGTAGACAAGCCCATAACAGTGCGATCGCCCCATACGCACCCAGCCAGTACCAAGCATTGGGCTTAAGAAAACCACACCCCACGACAATGACTAACGATAGCTGCAAGCGTAACGGTAAAGAAATTCTAAGCATTATTCGGTCTAACCAATTTTGCAATACCAAAGGCTACCCCAAAACAAACAATAGACCCGATAATTCCAGCAATACTCGTTCCTATACCTTCATTACCATTAACAGTGTAGTCAGCAAATGGCGTGGGGATTGACACTCGTACATTTTCGCCTAACTTAATGAAACCCAAATTTTCAGCAACTTTTTCTAAACCATCTGGCCATGCTGAGGCTAGCAGTGAAAGCACTCCTGCAATCAGAAGAATGCTAACAACAGGTACCACCCACCCTTTAAATTCCTGCTGGTTTCCAGGCAAAAGGTCTGGTCGTGCTGTCATCAAGTAAGTTAACACACCTCCAGTAATCAATCCTTCACCAATGCCAATGAGGATATGTACCCCAGTCATCGCTGGTAAAACTATATTGACTGGTGCAGTTCCAGAAAGGGCTAACTCTATAGCACAAGCGATCGCAGCAACCACGACACTAATGCCAGCTGCAATACCAGCAGCTAAAGGTAAACGCCCTTTATATCCTCCAAACAATTGCTGTAAAGTTTGGGTTAAACTCCAGCCAACCCAAACTCCAATCACACCCATGTTAAAGATATTTGCTCCCAAGGCTGTGATCCCACCATCAGCAAATAGAACAGCTTGAATAATTAAAACGGTAGCAATGCACAACATACCTGCCCAAGGGCTACCCAAAATAATAGCCGCCAAGGTGCCTCCCAATAAGTGACCACTTGTGCCACCTGCGACAGGAAAATTAATCATTTGTGCAGCAAAAATAAATGCGGTGGTTAAACCAAGAACAGGTGCGCGACGGATACCAAAAGCGTCTTGGGATCGCCCCATACCTATTCCTAGCCCCACCACACTTACTAACCCAGTAGCTGCGGCTACTGGGAGAGATACAAACCCATCAGGAATATGCATAATGTGCCCCTACATTTTGTGTCATAAATAACACAAAGTAATTTCTATAACTACGGCATAGTATTAATAACAAAACCAAATTTTACCCCTTCTTTGCAATGCCCTCTTGGGGGATTTGAGAGTGTTACTTACGGATTATAGACAATAACATTTATATTTTTACTTGACTTATTTTTAGATTCGTAATTTTTTAAGAGTTTTATTTGGAAGTTTAAAAGAAAAAAAGAATAGACTTCTGGCAAAATTTCTATTTTTCATTTTCATGACTCTTGACTTTTGCAAAAGGCTTAATAATTCTTAAAAACAAGATTAAAAATAACGAAATAAATTCAAGATCCGTTGTCGCAATCGTTCCAAAACAGGTCCCTCTTCGGCAACTCCATCTGCAAATAACATTTCATATATCAATGGCACTCCTAACTGCAACTCTTCTAAAATTTCGCGTTGAGTAAACACATCTTGCGGCTTTCCTTCCAAAATGAGTCTTCCTTTATCCATAACTAATATCCAATCTGCCCAGCGATAAACTAAATCAAGGTCATGAGTTGCCATCAAGATTGTTGTTCCAGATGCGTGAATTTTTCTCAAGGTTGCCATCAAGTTACGCGTATGTAATCTATCCAGATAAGCGGTGGGTTCATCTAGCAATAAGAGTTCTGGTCGTAGCACCATCACATCTGCTATTGAAACTCGCTTTTTTTGTCCTAAACTGAGATGATGTACTGGTCTTTGAGCAAGTTCAGTTAATCCAAATTCTACTAAAGCTTGCTCGACTCGCTGTTGAATTTCTGCTTCTGGTAACTGCAAATTACACAACCCATAAGAAATATCTTCTTCAACAGTAGAGGCTACCAGTTGTTGTTCTGGATCTTGAAAAATTAACCCGACTTTTTGGCGTAAAGTCGTCAGGTAGTCACGATTATATTGCAATCGTTTACCTTGCCATGAGATAGTTCCTTTGTCAGGCTTGTATAGACCATTAGCTAACAAAAATAATGTGCTTTTACCACATCCGTTTTGACCAATTAATGCACATCTTTTACGAGCAGGAATTCGTACACTCAGACCATTCAGAGCCGACTGTTGTGCACCTGGGTAAGTATAATGTACCTGCTCAAATTCGAGTAACCATTCCTGCATGCTGCAAAAATTCCAATGCTATTAAGACTACGCACCCAACAATTGCTTCTATAGCATAGCGCTTGGATTTTTGATAGCGATGGGGATGCCAAACCCGCAGTTCTCCATTAAAACCCCGTGCTGCTAAACTTAAGGAGACTTGACGATAATTTTCTATAGTTCGCTTAAGTAATTGTCCAATTAACAGTGCTAAACTTTTCATTCCAATGCGAAAAGTACGATAGCCACCACGAGATTGTTGAGCAGTCCATAACTCAGCAGTGGTATTGAGAAGGACAAAAATAAAGCGATACATCAGCAATAAAAGCTCAGTTATCAGTACTGGAACTCCTATACGACGTAGTGTTTGCAAAAGTTCGGAAAAGGGGATAGTTAGCATCACAAAGTATAGGCAGGATAAAGAAGCAATAGCTCGCGTTAAAATAGTCAATCCCTGCTCAATACCTTGGTGACTGATATATATATAATAAGAGCCAAAAGTCAAGCCACCGAGTGAATCCTTTGGCACTAAATGTATGTGAGAAAGGTCTACTCCATTGATAACTAAAGCTGGTAAACTAGTTAACCAGAAGAGAGTAGCAACATAAACTAATTTCAGATAAGTTTTAGCAGGAATTCCTGCATACATCACTGTCCAAAAACTTATCCAAACTGCAATCAAGACTTGAATGAAAGGATGAGCAAAGGCAGTGATAAGTAGCAGGACAGTGGCAAATACCAATTTTTGTTCTGGTGGTAACCAACGTAAGCGATTTGTGTAAGCTAAGGTATCAATCTGAATTCTCATTTGGTTTTTTGCTTTGTTCAGAACGCCCCTTGTATAACCCAATTACATAGCCAATCACACCAGCACCTATTGCTGCTTGCACGCTAAACATGAGGCTTTCAACTTCCCCACTGGGCAACTCAATTAATGATTTAAACCAAGGTTTATATTCGGGCTGTATCTCTTTAATAGCCGATTCGGCTTGGTCATCAGAACCACTAAATTCTGCACCTTTAATAAAGACTACTGGTGCTGCTGCTAATACCACCACTGCTAACACCAATAGCCAGTTATTCCATTTTTTATTTTGCTTTGTCATGAGTCACTTGTTATTTATTATTTGTTAATCGTTATTTTTAAAAAATGATGACTAACCACTCTCTACTTTCTATTCGGTCTTTGGTTTCATGAGGTTTAACATTTCTAGTTCTTGATGTCCATAGTTAGAAAGCCAATTCCAAACCAAGACTGTTAACAATCCTTCACTAATTGCCAAGGGTACTTGTGTGACGGCAAAAATTCCTGCAAATTTTATAAATGATGCCATGAAACCACCCGTAGCTGCGGGGAAAGCAAGAGCCAGTTGCACAGAAGTGACAATATAAGTTGTCAAATCTGCAACAGCAGATGCTATAAATATCGCTAATCTTTGTTTACCACTTTGCATAACCAAGCGGTAGAGCCAGAAGGCAACAAATGGTCCGACAATTGCCATTGAAAAAGCATTAGCTCCCAGTGTTGTCAACCCGCCATGTGCTAACAATAGTGCTTGAAATAGCAATACCAAACTACCAAGTACCGACATGGCTAAAGGTCCAAATAGCACTGCTCCTAATCCTGTGCCTGTTGGATGGGAACAACTTCCTGTTACTGAAGGCATTTTCAATGCTGACAGCACAAAAGTAAACGCTCCTGCCAATGCTAAAAGTAGTTTGAGTTCAGGAGTGGCTTTGGTGATGCGAGTCAGCGATCGCAATCCCAAAATAAAAAACGGTAATGCCACAACCCACCAAAAAATTGCCCAGCCTGGTGGTAAAAAACCTTCCATAATGTGCATCGCGTAGGCTGGTTTAGGTAAGCACACAATCAAATAAAAACTTACCACTGCCATCAAGATGAGACTGACTAACCTTACTCTGCCTTTTGACTTGGGAATAGTTTTCAACATGCTCAGTACCTGCAGATGCTAAAGCTTTTAGTATAAATCGCTGAACGTCTTGACTCAAGAAATATTTTTGTCAGCAAAGGTTCCCGCTTTTTTAGTCGAGTTTGGGGAAGTGTTGGATAGCAAAAAGGTCTTGGCTACCGCCTTGTTTTCAGCTATTAGGAAATATGTATTATACACCCCATAATTACTTAATATCTTTATATACAATTAAATTCCTGTGACTACCGTATGCAATTTTTTTGAGAAATAACCTCATTTCTATTGAGAATATTATTTTTCATACTTGAGAAAGATTAATAATGAAGTATTGATTGTTTTACCATTTTCTGAGAAAATAATTGAAAAAGATTAGCAATTTTCTCCCATTTTGCCGCTAGCCGTTTACAAAATCATGCCTAACAATTCTGTTTTAGAGCAAGAAAAACTATTGAGTCGTCGTAATCTGTTGATGCTGGGCTTAGCAGGTACTGGTGTGGCTGGTGCGGCTTTATGGCAAATACTGAATTCCCGATCTCTATCACGGGTAAAAGTGCCGCCTATGGAGACACAGACAACTTCTGATTTAGCTACCCCCTCGAAGATGGTACGAGAATTTGATTATGGTACGCTGAAGCGAGAAAATGGACGTGTCGTTCGAGAATTTCGATTAACTGCTGGTACTTCCCCGATTCAGCTCAATAGTGCTGTTTCTTTCAACATTTGGGATTTAAATGGTCGCATACCAGGACCAACGCTTAGGGCAAAACAGGGCGATCGCGTGCGGGTGTTGTTCTTCAACCAGGCAGGACATTCCCACTCTCTACATTTTCATGGCGTTCACCCCTCAGAGATGGATGGCGTTCGTCCAGTTCGCCACGGTACAGCAGTTATCTATGAATTTGATGCAGAACCCTATGGCGTTCATTTGTACCACTGTCACATCGAACCAGTGACTCGTCATGTTGCCAAGGGGTTATACGGAATGTTTATCGTCGATCCGCCGAGTCCACGTCCCCCAGCAGATGAGATAGTCCTGATTATGGCTGGGTATGATGTGAACGATGATAACCGTAATGAATATTACGCCTTTAATGGTCTGCCTAACTACTATAAGGATAATCCTATTCGGATTTACCAAAATCAGTTGATTCGACTGTACGTGCTTAACATCATTGAATTCGATCCAGCAGTAACGTTTCACCTACACGCCAACTTTTTTAAGGTCTTTCCTACGGGAATGACTTTAAAACCGTCTCATGAAAGTGATGTGATCACAATGGGGACAGCCGAACGCCACATCTTGGAATTTTCCTTTCGCTATCCAGGTATGTATATGTTTCATCCACATCAGGATGCGATCGCAGCAGAGGGTTGTATGGGTATGTTTGACGTTATCAGCGACAGTGATAAAAAAATGACAGCCTAAAGTCGCGAAGCTGTTTCACCATCCAATGATCATTGATCATTATTTTTTGCTGCGATCATCGCAGCAAGTGGTTGTATGGGTATGTTTGACGTTATCAGCCAGAGTGATAAAAAAATAACATCCTAAAGTCGCGAAGCTGTTTCACCATCCAATGATCATTGATCATTATTTTTTGCTGCGATCATCGCAGCAAGTGGTTGTATGGGTATGTTTGACGTTATCAGCCAGAGTGATAAAAAAATAACATCCTAAAGTCGCGAAGCTGTTTCACCATCCAATGATCATTGATCATTATTTTTTATAGAAGAGAATTTTTGCCGTACTATGTGGTAAAACTTGTTTTAGTATGGCGACAAACATCTGAAGAACAAAAAAAATTCATACCCAAAATTTGCCAGGGAAGCACAAAAGTAGGGGTATGAATGGCTTTGTGCATCTTTTACAAAGAGAAAAGCCGACTTACAATCATTGCTACTTATGCATTACCAAAAAAAATCCTGACTTGATTCTTGCTGTGCAATGACGAGGTCATGACACAATCAATGAATCATATAATTCATGGTGCAAAATGTAACATTAACTGACTTTTTTGCGATGAACATACGTCTCACAGATTTACTAAATTTACCTGGTGTAGCAGTAGAATCTTGTCATTTTTCTCAAGATTCAGTATCTTTTCAATTAAGGGTTTTAACCAAAGGTACATACTGCCCACATTGTCGTAATTACACAGAAGAATTACATCAAACTAGACCAATTTTAGTTAGAGATGTACCAGTAGACAGTAAAGAAGTTTACCTCAAGTTACCACGTCGTCAATTTTATTGTAGAGTGTGTCAGCGATACATCACTGAGCGATTGCAGTTTATCGATTGGCGAAGGAGGTACACACAAAGGTACGAGGAAAAGATTTATTCCCAAGTAAATCGTTGTAATATTGAGCAAATTAGCCAACAGCAACACCTTCGTATTGAGCAAGTCAAGAACATTTTTAACCACATTAGTCAAAAGCGAAACAAACAGCATCTTGAATTCAGTCAAAAGAGCTATTGCTATGAAAGGTAGGGACAAAATAACCAAAAATTATCACCATTCAGTCAAAGAATAAGAGCATTATTTTTGTTGACTGTAGATTTTTTCGCTAAAAGTATGTATGCTGAAAGAAGTGTCTTAAATGTAAGCTAAAAGCATACACTTAAGAAAAGTTTCCCTAGATCATCCGGGCATCCTATTAATGACATTGCGGGAGATAACTTCCTAATTTACAGTTTTCCCCCCATCCAAATAGTTGTTTGTTAAACACTAACTGAGGATTTTGATAGTGCTAGATTCATGTGTTGATTCAATTTTTAGAGAGTTCCCTCAACAGCCGGATATTCTCAACTTTACAGTCTCTGGACTGAGTATTTTATCTGCTGGCATCTTTCTATTTTTGATATTATTTAACTTACAGGCTTCTAGTCCTTGACGTTGATGATGGAAACAATTCGCGGAAATAACTAGGCAGTTAGAAATCTGCAACGCCGCTAATTTTATAAGCATTATAGTCTACCCTGCATCCAAGGGCTTTGCCCTAGAGCATACCTGCCGAATTGTACTAGTACAGGTTGGCGCAAGTGAGCTTACCATTACAAGTAGGGAAAACATCCGAGTTTGCAGTCTTTAAAAAAGGTAGGCGTATTTGCGCCGCGCGGTACTAGGACTTAGCATATATGCGTTACCGTGCAGAATGGTTGCTGCTACTGTTAATAGCATGTCAGATTAAATAACCGTCCGCAGCCACTAAAGGGAGGCAATCCTAAAGACGCTAGCAAATTGCGTTGTTTCACGGAACTTGCCCAAAAGCAAGCGCGAAACGTTTGCATATCTTTTGTGTACTCTTAAGAAACACGCTTAACGCTTAACGCTTAACACGTGAGACCAGCCGCCGTCTTGGTGAGTCCACTTGCCGTCTTGGTGAACCAGCACTGCGGGAGGGTTTCCCTCCGCAGGTGACTGGTGAACCCCGTAGGGGCGGTTCCCGTCACGAACGCGAGTGCGTCTGGTGTAGGAGTTTGGCAAAGTGGCGAACCCGTTAGCGTCCCTTGCGCGTGTCCCCTTGGGACTCAGCGTGCCCGCAGGGCATAGGGGCGGTCTCCGTCACGAAGGCGAGTGCGTCTGGTGCAGGAGTTTGGGGAACTGGTGAGACAGCGCGAATGACGGCTCTCCCGACCTAGGCGACTGCGTAAGCGCAAGCGCACGCGGCTTGGGCGTAAGCGCAAGCGCACGAATCGAGCGTAAGCGCAAGCGCACGCTAAGAGCGAACGCGCAGCGTCTCCGTAGGAGATACGCGTAAGCGTGTCCCTTTGGGACTTACAAAGTAGCGTCTGGGCAGGAGATACCCGATAGCCCTCCGGGTTCGCCAGTCGCCTGGCTGTCGGGAGACCCTCCCGCAGCGCTGCACTCACCGTAAGGCGTGGCCGTTCCCACTAGGGCGAACCCGAAGGGGAAAGAGTGTTTCTTTCGTAACGGGTTGCAATCGCTGCCCGTGGCACTTAACGGCTATTTGAAACAACAGCTGTTCATACCAAATTGCAATTTCCTGGTAGCACAAGTTACTTGGGTTCAAAGTAGCGTGCCCTCTGGGCATACGAAACGAACCCTTGCGTAAGCTTTAGGAGAGTTTTCCGCGACGCTCGCGACTGGTTCGGCACTCCTTCAAGTGCTCTTTAAGCGACTTGTAGACGCCCTCTGGGCGGTGAAACAGCGTGAATGATGGATTTCCCCCTCTCAGGACGACTGCGATCTATGCCTGCGGCACGCCATTCGGCTATCGTAGCCAGACCGTTCCCACTAGTACACCACACGCGTAAATAAACCACCCCTTCGGGTGAGGCAGTTCCTCATGGGGGGAACCACGCCAGATACCTAGGTCGGGAAACCCTCCTGCAGAACTGGCTCCCCAAGACCGGACTGCCTCACCATTCCAAATCAATGAAACGCTTGTGCTGTATTCCTAAGTGAATTTTGTTAGTGCAGCGGGACGCATGGCATGCGTGAATTCGGCCTTACGGTACTAGGGCGCAGCAAAGCAATGTGCCTTATAACAAAATACAACTAAGTATTAAGTAACTATTTCCAGCTTGTAGCTGAAAAAGCAACATATAGTATTCAATATTCAGTTTTTCCCAGTTGATTTTTTATCCCTTGCAATACCTTATAAAGTAGCGCAAGGGGTTTTTTTTTGGTTGGCAATAACATCAGCAATACTTGAGAGGTAGACTTTCAAGACAGATCTAATCTAAACTACTGCTGATTTCGTTGACGCCGTGCTGCTTCTAAAATGATCTTTTGTTCAGCACGGGCGATCGCCAAATATGTCCGTTCAACAGCTTCCTGTTCAACAGAAATAGAAGTGATGCCCCATTGTACCAGCTGATCAATAATTTCAGGATACAGCGCTGGTGCTTGACCGCAAATAGAACAAGGAATTCCTGCACTGTTTGCCATTTGAATGAGTTGAGCAACAGCACCCATAACAACTGGATGACGTTCATCAAACACTTTTGCGAGTTGTCCTTGTTCTCTATCCACTGCCAAGAGCAGTTGAGTCAGATCATTCGTACCAATTGAAATTCCCTGTACACCTGCTTTGACGTATTCTGGCAGTAAAAACAGGACGCTTGGCACTTCTGCCATAATCCACAATTGAAACTGTGGTACTTGGGTTAACCTTGCTTGCTCAACTTTTTGACGGCAAAAGGAAAACTCTTCCACTGTACGAACAAAAGGTAACAGTAGATGGATATTGCTGTATCCTGCGTTTTGTACGCCGGCTAAAGCAGCCAGTTCTAACTCAAAAACTGCGGGATTTTTCAAATAGCTGAAGGTACCACGTTCTCCCAGCATCGATTGCGTGGAAGATTCTACATTATCATTCAAAGATGGTAGCTCATGGGAACGCCAATCCAAAGACCGATAAAAAACTGGTCTTGGTGCAAAAGCTTGGGCGAAGTGGATGATCTGCTCGTACCAACGTTCTAACAATTTGGTTCGGTGTCCCTCCAACAGCCAAGCACTCGGGTGTTTCCCTTCGAGTATATTCAGAGCCATCAGTTCTGAGCGCAATAATCCCACACCATCCACAGGTAAACTTTGCGCTTGTTCGATCAAACTAGGCTGGCTCAAGTTAACCAACAGTTTTGTAGTGATCATCGGCAAACTCAGGCGTGATGAAGAACTGGAAGACGCGGAGAATAAATATGTCCCCTTGTCTACGGACACTTTCCTCAACGGGAACCAGCCGGGTGCTTTGGTGTCCTCTGTTAGTTCGCTTGTCCCCGTATTATCTTCCCCTTGTCGATGGACACTTTCCTCAACGAGAGCCAGCGCTGTTGGCGTTTGCGTAGCGCCAAAGTCTGCCGGGGGGATACTCCCCCCGGCGAGCTTTGCCCCTTCGGGGCTAGCCTGCCCGTAGGGCATAGGAGGGTTTCCCTCCGCAGGCGTCTGGCGTTGGGGAACCCCTGCACGGTGAGACAGCGCTGCAGGCTGTGCACTGAGCTTGTCGAAGTGAGGGTCTCCCGACCTAGGCGACTGCGTTCGCGTTCGCCTAGCGTGTCCGAAGGACTCAGCGTCTCCGAAGGAGATACCCGAAGGGCGCTGGCTCGACTTTACAGAAAACCCACCCACAGGGCTGGTTCCTCTGTAGGAACCCTGAGTTCCTTTTGTCCCCGTGTCTTCTTCCCCTTGTCCTATCTCCCTAGCTTCTCTTGTTAAACGATAAACTTCCCCCTTGTCGCCATCAATCAGTAATTTCTCGCCTGTTTGAATAATTGCTGTGGCATCTGCTACGCTCACGACTGCTGGTATTCCCAATTCTCTCGCAAGGATAGCAGCATGACTTGTGATACCTCCTTTATCAGTAATAATGCCAGCAGCTTGTTGCAGTAGCGGTAACCAATCAGGTGCTATTGTTGGTGTAACTAAAATGACTCCCTTGGGTAATTGTTCTGGTTTTTGTTGTGCATTCACAATAATATGAGCAGTTGCTGTCACACGTCCCGCTGATGCTCCTAATCCTTTGATGGAGTGGAAATTATAAATTGCCAAGGGTGTACTCATTTGCGTTAGGTAAAGCGTACTCGTTGCCTCACAAGAGATAGTCCACTCAAAGGTAAAATTGACGCCAGTTTCTTTGACAATTTGAGTTGCTAATTGAATCAGTTGTTGCAGATGTTCTTCTGGCAAAGCATACTGTTTTTGTTGGTCTTCTTCCAACAGGTAAGGAACAAGACTTGAGTCATTTGAGCTAAGCACACCTGAAGCTGGCACCGTTTGCAAAGCCGCTACAGGCGCTTTATCATTAAGACGGTAAGCTACCATCTTATTGCCCAGTTGCTGCTCTTTGACAGTACCAGTTTCCGGATGGATGTAGTAAACATCTGGCAAGACTTCACCTTGAGTCATTGCCACTCCTAATCCCGATGTCGCTAAAATTTCCCATTCAGAAGAGTTGGCATTGAGTAAGCCGCTGGCGATCGCATTCCTAAAAGGTTGTACCAAAACTCCCAAATTAATTTGTTGCAGGTCTATTCCTGCCCATTGCCAGCACAATAAACTCTTAGCACGAAACATCTGGCTCCAGGTGCGCTTCAATGCCAGAGCAATTGCCTCTTCATCACATTCACACACCACAGACTCTAGCAATCCAGATGTCTTAGTCACCCCATGCTTTATAGTAGGCAGTACAAAAGTTGGTCGAAAAATCAGATATCCAGATTTTAATTCTTTAGCTGCATTGACAATTTTACTAAGTAGGTGTTTTGGCAGATGAGCTGCACTGATCTCTTGGCGCAAGCGTCTAGCAACCTGCTGAAGTTGACGCCAATTTTTGACATCTAAGTGTAGTGAAGAATAAGGTAAGTCAGCGACTAACGCCTCCGAACTGTTGAGAGTTTCTAGAAATTCTCGCAAAACTTCCGCTGAAACGACAAAACCAGGCACTACAGGATAACCGCGCTGCATAATTCTGCTTAAATAAAATGCTTTGTCACCAACTTTGGCGCGGTCTTGTAGTTTAATTTGCTCAAGCCAGTAGAGTTTGTCCACTCAATTACTTTGTTATCTGTTGCCAGTTGCTACGCTAACGGAATTACTCTGATCATATAAGTAGCGACCGCTTTACGAATGGTAAATATGGGAATCCGGTTTGATTTGGTCAGACCAGTGCTGCTGGAGGGGAGCCACTCCGTTGGGCGGCTCTGCCGACTTGTTCGCATGATTGCGTCTCCCCTTGGGAGAAGGATGTGGCGTTTTCCCGACAGAGGCATCTGGCGTTCGCCCTCCAGGCGTGCGCTTTGCGCATACCCGATAGCCCTCCGGGAACGCCCGTCGCCTGACGCCACATTCTACCCTGCCCGAAGGCGTTCCGCCTACAACGGGGCGGCAGCTTTTCGGGGGAAGCTTCCCCCGAAAACGTGCCTTGGGAACCCGACAGCCAGTCGCCACAACGGTCAAAGCTCGCCGCTTGGGTTGCTTCCCCCGGCAGACTTTGGGGGAACCCCAACGCCAGATCCCTAGGTCTCCCGACCTAGGTATCTGGCGTGTGTAAGGGTGTAAGGGCAACGCCTAGAGCGCGAGCGCCGAACGGTGTAGGGGTGTTAGGGAAAAAGGTGTTTCTTTCATTCGTTGCGGGTGGCGCGCCGCCCGTCGGGCGCTCTCAAGAAAGCTCTTTGAGGTGTGCTTAGCTTCGCTAAAATCAAGTAAGTACACCAGTGATTGTATATTAATCTTTATCAAGAATGGACAAGGATTTCCCATTGCGCAGCATCTACTATCTTCCGGCTAATGATTGGTTAAACATCACCTTTAGGTTGTGCCTTGCTTTACTCGTTGGGGGAATAATTGGCATAGAACGCCAAATTAGACACAAACCAGGTGGTTTGCGAACTCATATGCTAGTGAGTTTTGGTGCAGCTGTGTTCACTCTCGTATCTTTGTTGACAGGTGCAGATAAACCAAATGGTGATGCTCTCTCGCGAGTGATTCAGGGTATTGCTGCTGGTGTAGGATTCCTTGGTGCAGGAGAAATTGTACGTCCATCTTCCCAAGAATCAGGGCGAACTGAAATTAAGGGACTCACCTCAGCAGCAGCTATTTGGGTTTGTGCGGCTTTGGGTATTGCTGCTGGATGTGGTTTGTGGCAATTAGGATTAATAGCAGCTTCCTTGTCTTTGTTAGTTCTAAACGTTTTTAAACGATTTGAGAAGTAGGATTAGTGAAATAAGTGGACAGATGTGTTTAATGTCTGCAGCGAGTGAAGCATTCGCCCTTAACGTGCCCTCTGGGCATACGCGGCGGACATGTTTACGATTATTTATGTCCACTTACTTATTAATTGATGATTTCTAATTTATAAGTAAGTCGGCACGAGAAAACCTATCTATCTATCTATGTATGTTTCGTTTGGTAAAAAACTGTCAAATGAGCTATTTCTAAACTATTTGCTTACTTGACGTTTCGTTATATAGATTCATTTTTAAACGCCGACTTACTTAACTCATTAAATATAGTTAGCTTCTGATGATTTTTTTGCATATTATAACACAGGCTTAACTGAACCGTATTGATCTATCGAACGGTAACGAGGTAAAATATTAAGATGCAATAATTACATGGAAAATTTAGTTAATGATATCAAAAAAACAGTGTATAAGTTTAATGATTCTAGCAACACTATTTGGTGTTAGTGCTACTGCGGCAAGTGCTTTGGAACGGCGTACGGACAAGGAAATACCTATCAATGAGTTATTTAAAGAAATCTATCAGGCTGATATAAGCAGTAACAATTTGAACGCTGTACTTTGGATGCCATTCGAGTATTGGAAAGCTTCATTATCACATGATAAACAAGTTTCTCCTGAGGTAAAAAAATTGCTAGAGTCAGAGCTTGGTTCAGTATTTATCCTTGCCGTCGTACAAGCAGAGTCATCTCCTCAAACAAACTTGAATTTTAATTTTTTTCCTGAAGAAACGGTACGAAGAGGGCTAAAAGTTATACATGTTAGTCGTGATGGACAATTAAGAACTTTAAAGTTAGTAGAAAAAAATAGTAATTTTATGAATGTTCTTAAAGAGACTATTCGCCCAATGTTGTCACAAATAGCAGGTCAGATGGGTGATAATTTTTGGTTATTTGTGTATAGCGATATTGATTCTTCAGGTAGACGTCTAGTTTCACCTTATGAACCCGGAGAACTAAGGGTATCCCTTGGAGATAGAAGGGGTATTCAAAAGTCTCAAATAAAATTTGAGTTTCCTTTCAATTCGCTTTTTGTGCCAAGAATGTGTCCTAATGGCAAGCCTGCACACGTGTCATGGAAATATTGTCCATGGGATGGCACTCGGCTTTCAAACTAGAAATCTGATGCATTCGAAAGGGAACCAAATTTGTAGCTAAATCCAGAATACAGACAGAGAAAGCATTCTGGCTAATAACCAATAACTGTTTTTGATATCTTACCAGAATCCACACAAAGAATTTGCGAGGAATTTAGCCACTGTGAATCAAAAGAACCCAAATGAGTTGTGGTGATTAGGGTTTGAAAACGATCTTGAATGGCATCGAGTAGCTGATTCTGTCGAGATGGATCAAGTTCTGCTAAGACATCATCAAGTAGTAGCAGGGGTGGTTCGCCAACCACTTGTTCTATAAGTTCCAATTCTGCTAGCTTTAAGGCTAGTACTAGGGTTCGTTGCTGACCTTGAGAACCGTATTGACGGCATGGTGTTTGATTAATTGTCAATTCTATTTCGTCACGATGAGGACCAACAAGGGTTGTACCTTGATGTAACTCTTGCCAAGCACGCTGCTCTATTTTTTCTAAAAAAGCTTGCTGTACTTGCTCTGGATTGTTCTGGTCTAATGAAACATTGGGTGAGTACTTAAGTTGTAGAATTTCTGTACCACCACTGATACTAGCGTGCCAAGCACTAGCAATAGGGGCTAGTCGCTGTATGGCACGATCGCGTCGTCGAATCACCCGTGTTCCTGTCGTAGCCAACTGTGCATTCCAAATATCTAACTCAGAATGTTGTGGAGTTTGGGCTTTTGAACTTGTCAGATGCAGTGGTTTTTCTTGTGGACGCGCCGCCGTTTCCCGTAACGATGGCGACTGGTGTTGCAAAGTGCTTTTCAAGAAGGCATTGCGCTGCCGCAAAACCTGGTTATATTGCTGTAGAATATGAGCATAGACAGGTTCAAGTTGGATTAACAGAGTATCCAGCCAGTTTCGGCGACCTTCAGGGCCACCGCGAATAAGATCTAAATCTAAACTAGAAAACTGTACTGCATTCAGGACACCAAGAAAATCCATTTGACGCCGCAGAGTTTCACCATTTAAACCAACGGTACGGCGACCATTTCGACGCAAGGTGAGAGCAAGGTCACTGATGCCAGTTTGTCGCTCTAAAGTGCCAACAAGCATGGCTATGGTTTCTCCATCTTGAATTAAATCGCGATCGCGTGCCATTCTGTGCGATCGCAATGTTGCCAGCAATTCCACCGCCTCCAACAAATTGGACTTGCCCTGAGCATTATTGCCTACCAAAATTGTTTTGGGAGCACTAAACTCAACTTGCTGCTGTTTATAGTTGCGAAATTGTCGCAGATGAAGGGTTTTCAGGTACATATGCTATTGAGACTCCCCGGATTGCTTACTGCTTTGACTTTAGCGGAGCTTTCCTTTAGGAATCGCCTGTGACAAGCCGTCCCTTGAACGCACTGCAGAACTGGCAAAAGCTAATAATGCACTCCGAGGTAGTATCTGTCCTCAGACATTAGTCTACAGCCACGCCTAAAGTATGGTAGAAAGCAAGCTAAGCCTCCTAGTAACCTCATGTTCCTTCAGACTTGCTGGAAACTTCTGTCAGAGAACAATTTGTAGATAGAGCAACCTACCTACAAGTAACTAGACTGTACCACCTGCAGCTTGAAAACGAGCACGAGCGCGTTTGTATGCTTGGTTTGCTTGGATTTGGCTTTGGCGCTCTTCTGCTTGTACTTGATTCAAACGGGTTTCAGCTTCATTCAAAGCAGCACGGGCTTCCTCAATGTTAATTGCGTCACCCCGCTCAGCACTGTTTACTAGAATTGTGACTTCATCTTTTTCAACTTCGGCAAAGCCACCCAACAGGGCGATCGCTGTCCAACCCTGATTTTTCTCAGCACGCACTCGCATAACGCCCGTATCTAGGGCTGTTAACAGTGGTGCGTGTCCGCTGAGGATACCGAGTTGACCGGTGGTGCTGGGCAAAATGACTTCTTCAGCTGGGGCGTCCCACACAGTTTGATCTGGGGAAATTACACGAACAGTCAATGTCATATTTCAGTTATCAGTTATCAATTATCAGTTATCAGTGAGCCAGCGCGAATGACGGGTCTCCCGACCTAGGCGACTGCGAACCCGAAGGGTTATCGGTCATCAAGTATCAGTGAACAGTGATCAGAATTAGTATGATAACTGTTCACTGATAACTGTTCACTGAATATTAGCCTTTGAGTTTTTCGGCTTTGGCGACTGCCTCGTCAATATTGCCGACCAAGTAGAAAGCCTGCTCTGGCAGATTATCGAATTCTCCAGCAAGAATTCTCTGGAAGCCTTTGATGGTTTCTTCCAGCTTCACGTACTTACCAGGAGAACCGGTGAACACTTCTGCCACAAAGAACGGCTGGGACAAGAAACGCTCAACTTTGCGTGCACGCTGCACAGTCAGACGGTCATCTTCAGACAGTTCGTCCAAACCGAGAATTGCGATGATGTCTTGGAGTTCCTTGTAACGCTGTAGTGTTGATTGTACAGCACGAGCAGTGTTGTAGTGTTCTTCGCCAACAATATTGGGTTGCAACATGGTGGAAGTAGAATCTAGGGGGTCTACCGCTGGATAAATTCCCTTAGATGCCAAACCCCGAGATAGTACAGTTGTTCCATCCAAGTGAGCGAATGTGGTAGCGGGTGCGGGGTCGGTTAAGTCGTCGGCTGGTACGTATACCGCTTGAATTGAGGTAATTGACCCTTCGTTGGTGGAAGTGATGCGCTCTTGCAGTGCACCGACGTCGGTTCCTAATGTTGGCTGATATCCTACCGCAGAAGGCATCCGTCCCAACAGAGCTGACACTTCTGAACCTGCTTGCACAAATCGGAATATATTGTCAACAAACAGCAGCACGTCTTGCTTGTTCACATCGCGGAAGTACTCTGCTATTGTCAACCCAGATAGACCTACCCGCATTCTTGCTCCGGGTGGCTCGTTCATCTGACCGTACACTAGGGCAATCTTCGATTCGTTGAGGTTATCTTTGTTGATTACCCCAGATTCAATCATTTCATTATAAAGGTCATTGCCCTCACGGGTGCGCTCACCTACTCCCGCGAACACTGACACTCCACCGTGTTGTTGTGCGATGTTGTTAATCAACTCCATCATAATGACGGTTTTGCCTACGCCAGCACCGCCAAATAGACCAATCTTACCACCGCGCCGATAGGGAGTTAGCAGGTCAACAACTTTAATCCCGGTTTCAAACACGGAAGGTTTGGTTTCCAAGTCTGTGAATTTGGGAGCATCCCGGTGGATGGGCAATTTTTCCTCAGAATCGACAGGTCCCCTATTGTCCACAGGTTCGCCCAAAACGTTGAAAATCCGACCCAGCGTGACTTTACCAACAGGCACACTGATAGGAGCGCCAGTATCAGTAACTTCAAGACCACGCACTAAGCCATCGGTAGTACTCATGGCGACAGTTCGGACTTGGTTGTCACCTAGCAGCTGCTGCACTTCGGTAGTAACTGAAATTTCTTGTCCTGCTTCGTTAGTGCCTTTGATAGTCAAAGCGTTGTAGATTTGAGGCATTTTCCCGTTGGGGAACTTGACATCAACAACCGGACCAATAACTTGGGTAATGTAACCAATGTTTGTTTTTTCTGCTGTGGTGACCATGCTGAGCCTTAATGATTGAAGCTATATTTGGGATCGGGTCCTCAAGGACATAAGATTTTGCTCTTGTCTCTTCAAGATTAGCACTGAACGATCCCCTCTATTGCGCTTAAATTTCTCCTTAAGAATCAGGCTGTTGAGCGGTAATTAGGTTATGCTCAATATCCGCGTTTAAAAAAAGTTCAGATTGAACAAAGAAGGTTTTATCACGGTCACAGTTAAATCCAATCGTGAAAACTAACTGTATTTCTTGCTGTGTAAGAATTTTGGCGCGACCATGCCTACTGATTACAGCGTAAATAAGCGTACAACAAAAAGGCATACAATACCTTATCAGTTATCATCGTTATCATCGTCATCATCGTCATCATCGTTATGATCATATCTAGTACCTGGCAACGATGTAGGCGTTGTGGTTGGCTGTACAGTTGATGTAGGCGCTGTAGTTGATTGTGTTGATGAAGGTAAAAAAGAAGTCTTTCTCAACACCAATGCAATTACACCAAGGACTATGGCAGCAGTTGCAGTTGTAGATAAGACTATAACTTTAACTTTTTTGTATTTGTTTTTATCCTCAATTTTCATGTTTAAGTTAAATCTAGTCATAGAAGGTTACAATTTCTGAACTGTTACCAACAACTGTCTACAGGTTAGTGTGTGTCGTTTAGGGGTGTGGTCAAAAGTCGTTGGTAGAAGGTAAAGTTGATAGCCCGTGGTTTTGCATAAAAAGAAATGACCAAAACATGGATTTAGCTGACGGTTTCCATCAGCTAAATCCATGTTGGTGTCAGAGATTACTTCAACGGTTCAAGCTTATACAGCAATAGCCATGTACGTTAGGACATATAATTAGATGAGCGCTGTTGAATATATATGGCTCTAGCCAGGGGACGAGGGGCGAGAAACAAAGATGTTTTGGCAAAACGTCTCTACTGTATTGCTTATCACCAACTGTATTGCCTTTACAGCAGCTTGTCAGGAGTTATTGGCAACTCGCGAATGCGCTTTCCTGTTGCATGATAGATAGCATTGGCAACTGCTGCTGCAACGCCAGTAATCCCGATTTCACCAACACCGCGCACGCCCATCTTACTAATGTGTGGGTCGGGTTTATCAATGAATAGCACGTCAATGTCAGAGACATCTGCTTGCACAGGAACGTGGTAATCTGCCAAGTTACGCACAACGAAACGACCGCTTTGTTGGTCGAGTACTGTCTCTTCCATTAATGCCATGCCTAACCCAAAAGTGATACCGCCTAGAATTTGGCTCCGTGCTGTTTTGTGGTTGAGGATGCGTCCAACATCAATAGCGCTCACAAAGCGGGTTACGCGTACCTGTCCCAAACGTGGATGAACGCGCACCTCCACGAAGTGTGCACCAAAAGATTGAAATGCATACTGTTGCATGTCGGAGTTTTCATCTTTGCCAACGCAGATTCTTACGACTTTGTTGTCCGTTCCTTGTTGTGACTCCGAGGCAGCAGTGTTTGCGATCGCTTCAACTTCTACTATCGGCAAATTATTACGCTGTAAAAGTTCCGCGTAAGTTTCACCTCTTGATGGCTCGTTGTTGAGGAAAACACGTCCGTTCTCGGTTGAAATTGCCTCTTGGGCGACTCCATACAATGGTGACAACTCGTCATCAATCGCAAGGCGAATCACCCGACTACGTAATTCTTGTGCGGCTCCTTGCACAGCGGGTGCAACACTTGCAGCTGACTGCGAACCACCAGCAACAGGTGCTACAGGCATGGATGATTCACCCAGCTTAAATTCAATTCGTTCGACACCTAGCCCAAGAACATCAGCGACGATTTGCGTCATGATAGTGTAAGTACCTGTACCAAGATCATGTGTTGCACTCGATACGATAACGCGTCCATCGGCGAAAAGTTGCGCTTTTGCTGACGCTGGAGAACGCAGCCCCGGATAGGTTGCACTGGCCATTCCCCAACCAATAAGATAGTCAGAGTCGCGCATAGAACGTGGTTTGGGGTTACGGTGTGACCAGCCAAATCTTTCTGCACCCAGTTGGTAACACTCCTTGAGATATTTGCTTGACCACGGCTTGCCTGTATGGGGATGCACATCGGCATGGTTGATGATGCGGAGTTCTACAGGGTCGATTCCTAACTCATACGCTAATTCATCAAGTCCTGATTCTAAAGCAAACATACCTGGTGCTTCTCCAGGTGCCCGCATAGCTGTTGGAGTGCCAGTGTTGACTCGAACTAAATTATGTGCCACTTCTAAGTTTGGAATATCATAAAATAGTATACTTGTCAACCCGCACGGCTCAATAAATTCATCTACCTCGGCAGTTTGCATTGTTGTCACATGCTTAATGGCAGTAAGTTTTCCGTCTCTTGTCGCCCCAAATGCTAGTTGTTGAATAGTGCGCGAACGATGACCACAGGAGGTAAACATCTGCTGACGCGTGACCATAAGTTTGACCGGACGACCGACTAGACGTGCAGCGACTGCTGCCAAGATAGTGTGCCACCATGTAAAACCTTTGCAACCAAATCCACCTCCCACATAGTGCGATATGATACAAACATTTTCTTCAGGTATGCCAAGCGCGTCGGCGACAATATTGCGGGTACCAATCACCCACTGTGTCGCATCGTAAACTGTCAGTTGCTCACCATTCCACACGGCAATGGAAGCCGACGACTCCATTGGGTTATGATGTTCAATTGGCGTTGTGTAAGTCTGTTCAATCTTCACTTCAGCTTCGGCAAAACCTTTGGCAACATCACCTCGTTGTACTTGCAGTTCTGAACCAAAGAACTGTTTTGGTTGATATGCCTTGGGTGATTCTGATTCTATTTCAATGCTTGGCTTTTCTTCCTCATAACTAACACGAACGAGCGATGCAGCGTATTTAGCTTGCTCTAACGTTTCAGCGACAACTACGCCGATATGTTGTCCGTCATAGAAGACTTCGTCTGATTGCAATGGCACCAACTTTTCACCCAGCTTACCTTTGACCATACTTTCATCGGTCGTTGAGTTGAGTTTTGGCGCGTTGAGGTGGGTGATCACAATAAGCACACCTGGTGCTTTCTCTGCCTCAGAAGTATCAATGTCTATTATCCGACCTTTGGCAATAGTACTCTGGATGAGAACAGCATGAGCGATGTTATCTTGCGGAATCTCGGCTGCATAGCGAGCCGCACCCATAACTTTGAGTCGTCCATCAACACGGTCAATTGGTTTACCGACAATCGGCTCTCTTTGTTTTGGGGGGGAAATGATACCTGTACTCATGCTTGACCTCCTGAGATTGCTGCTACGGTCTTGAGTGCTTCTTCCAAAGTTCGTTTTGCTAACTCAATTTTGAATTGATTGTGTCGATATGGTCTAGCTTCACGCATCGCCGCATTTGCTGCTGCTGTGAAAGTCTCTTGTGTAGCTGGTGCACCGACTAATACTTGCTCTGCTTCTAATGAACGCCACGGCTTTGTTCCTACACCACCAAGAGCAATACGCGCGTTGCGAATCACTTCCTCATCTATTTCGAGGACTACGGCTGCGGATACGAGCGCAAAGGCGTAAGACGCTCTGTCTCGTATTTTTAGGTAGTGCGATCGCCAAGCTAATGGCATTTCTGGCAAATCAACTGCTGTAATAATCTCACCGTGTTCCAGTACCGTTTCCAAATGCGGTGTCTCACCAGGTAACAGGTGAAAGTCGGTGATGGGAATACTCCGCTCGCCTCTTGGTCCTTGTGTTTGCACAACTGCATCCAGCGCAACTAGCGCAACACACATATCACTGGGATGTGCGGCGATACAGTGTTCACTGGTACCTAAGACTGCATGCATCCGGTTGAAACCTTCTAATGCGGCGCAGCCTGAACCCGGCTGACGTTTGTTGCAGGCGAAGGCTGTGTCATGAAAGTAAGAGCAGCGTGTTCGCTGCATTAAGTTCCCGCCAACTGTTGCCATGTTCCGTAGTTGGGCGCTGGCTCCTGCAAGAATGGCTTCTGACAGCACAGGATAGCGCTCCTGAACTAACGAATTGTATGCAGCATCGCTGTTGCGCAATGTCGCTCCAATTCTGATACCACCGTTATCTTTAGTGACAATTTCTGTAGACGGTAATTTGCGAATATCTACAAGTTGACTTGGTGTATGTACACCTTCTTTCATCAAGTCAAGTATGTTGGTACCACCTGCAATGAACATTGCTTGTGGCTCGCGAGTGAGTGTTGCGATCGCGTCGTCTGAGTTAGCGGCGCGTACATAAGTAAATGGATTCATCCGTTTTGCCTCCGTTGTTTTGCTTGAGGTGCTCAGGCGTTTGCGTTAGAATTGTCCTCGCCGTCGCACAATTCACGAACGGCTGCAAAAATATTTGCATAAGCGCCACATCGGCAAATATTGCCGCTCATTTGTTCGCGAATGTCAGCGTCAGTTTTTGCGTGTCCTTCTAAGAGCAGTCCCACAGCAGACATAATCTGCCCTGGAGTGCAGTAACCGCACTGAAAAGCATCGTGGTGGAGAAATGCTTCTTGTACTGGGTGCAAATCTTCACCCTCGGCTAAACCCTCGATAGTCGTGATTTGCTCACCATCATATGAGACAGCAAGCGTCAGGCATGAGTTGATACGATATCCGTCACTAAGTACAGTACACGCACCGCACTGTCCGTGGTCACAGCCCTTTTTCGTACCTGTTAGTCCAATATATTCTCGTAGGACATCCAGTAGAGTGACACGCGGGTCAATCTGCAAATTGTATTCTGTACCGTTGATATGTAATGTTACTGGGATGGTACTAGTAGAAGGTACAGAAGAGGGAGAGGGCGAATTTGACTGTGGTATTTGGTCGAGTATTGAGACGCGTTTTGACGTAGTTGTGCTCGTGTTCTCCATGTTCTCGCTCCTTTAATAAGGCTCTTGGGTATTTTATAACCACAGATGAACATAGATACATTAGTCTATTTATGTACATCTATGGTTTTATTTTCATCAATTTAACCGTATTAAAAGTTTAATTTTGTGAATGATTGTTTTTACTTATAACCGACAGCAGCTTGTCCAACATAATTGGTAACGTATATTAAGCTCTGTATCATTAACATGAGCTACCACAGACAAGCAACTTCTTTATACTTTTTAGATAGTATTCAAAGCAGATTTAGTATAATCTCTAAAAAATTTAACTTTTCTGTAAAAGTGATGAAAAAGATAGAGGTAAATCTAGCGGGAGTGTGCTAAAGCTACTGTCAGTTCCACTTTTGACTTGACTGTCGGCTGAATTTTGAATTTCCATTTTTTAAATCGCAATAGCAAGTTTAATATAGAACTAGAAAAAAGCTTTATACGCGTTTTCGTCTTTTTTTTGAACGTATATTCAAGAACATCTGCTTATGAACTTCTCGTCAGCGCGGCAATATTTTGAGCAACAAATTCAGCAGCCTGATGAGCATATTGACTTAGCAAAGGCAGCTTTATATATTGCACAGGAAGAATATCCCAACATCGACCCAGAGGAATATCTTAATGCTTTTGATACAATGGCTGTGGAGCTAGAAGAACGCTTACCATCCCAGAGATATCCCCTGCGAGTTATTCAAAGTATCAATCAGTATCTCTATGATGATCTGGGATTTGCTGGAAATCAAAAAGATTACTATGACCCTCGCAACAGCTTTTTAAATAATGTCATTGATCGTCGGTTGGGAATTCCTATTACCTTAGCACTTGTTTATATGGAGGTCTCCCGAAGAATAGACTTTCCTACAGTAGGAGTAGGAATGCCAGGACATTTTCTGATTCGTCCTGATATTCCAGATACGGAGATTTTCATTGATGCGTTCAATTTTGGGGAAGTCATGTTTCCACAAGATTGTCAAGAACGCCTCAATCAAGTTTATCAACAACCCGTGCCGCTGCAACCAGAATTTTTGGCAACAGTGAGTAAGAAGCAGTTTTTAGCACGGATATTGGCGAATTTGAAATATATTTACCTGAATCAGCAGGAGTTGGAAAAAGCTTTAGCAGCCGTTGAACGGATTTTACTACTGTTTCCTGGCGCGGCATTAGAATTGCGCGATCGCGGTCTTTTGTGCTATGAACTCCGTCTATTTGCTCAAGCTGCTAACGACTTGGAAACTTATCTGATAAAAGCTCCCCAAGCCGAGGATGCTGTTACAATTCGACAGATACTGAGTTTGCTTAAAAGAATGTCTTAAGTTATACTCCACCATTGGAAGGGGGTAGAAATATTTAAATTTTAATTACACTGCATAAGTAAATTTTACTGACATCTATTAAAACTAGAAAGAACTTTTTGACGGAATGACCTTTTTTTCACGGAGTTAAAACTTATGTCAGGACAAGCTCTAGGTACTGTAAACATGCCCAAATTAAGCAAAAATAGTCAAGGTGAAGCTGTCAAGATTTTACAACTACTTTTAGACAACTTTCATGGATACTCTATTGGTGTTGACGGCATTTTTGGTTCAAATACAGAAAATGCTGTCAAAGACTTTCAAAATTCTCGTGACTTTATTAATGATCCTCCAGGAGTTGTGGGTTATCAAACTTGGGAGGCTTTAGCTAATAGAGAATAATTAGTGTTTACAAAAGGTGGATCATCCCACCTTTGTCTTTCGACTAGAATAGTGGGAATTTTTTCATACTTTAGTACCTGTGTATTAGTTAAACCGGTTCTGCGATACGCTTCAAATCGAGCAGAAAGATTGTTTTTACAACTTCTTCTTCGGATAAAACAGCGACATGACTGACCATCTCAATAATAGGTTTACGATAATTGCTAGACCTTGGTAAAAAGCGAATCGTTTCTTTAGATAATTCCACTATATCGGGTGGTTCATCTACCAAAATTCCGTAGAGTTCCCGTTGTGAATTGTGTGCAACCAGCAAAAAAGATGGGTGATCAGATGAGTAAAGGAAATTATCTTCGCCTAAGTATTGATGTAGATCCAAAATCTTAATCATGTACTTACCGATCTGCACTAGCCCCATTGTTGGCAGGCTTTTGCTATTTGCAGATGATAAATTCACTACCTTGAGCACATCACTCATCGGGAGCGCAAAGAGATAATCTGCAATGTTAAAAACAAGAAACTTGTCTAACTGTGACTCGTTGTTGTGCATTAATCTCTCCTAGCAAGAACTCCAGTATTTTTCTCAAGGACATCTGTCAGTGTGCTCAACAGTATATGCTCCAGATAAGGTTTGATAATATAAGCGTTAGCTCCCAACTTTAAAGCAAGTTGGCGGTGCTTCTCACTACTTCTGGAAGTTAGCATCACAACAGGAATATTTACCAAAGTTGGGTCTTGCTGACGATCTTTGAGAAACTCAAACCCATTCATTCGTGGCATCTCGATATCACACAATACTAGATGAATATCTGTGTGAGCTTGGAGTCGTTCAATTGCTTCGTAACCGTCTTTTGCCTGAAGTACTTGATAGTCTGCTTTTTCTAAGGTCAAAGCTACAGTTTGGCGGACGGTAATGGAATCGTCCACTACGAGAATAGTTTTTTTTGGTCTTGGTTTGTGGTGACTTAGAGTTGGTGCTTCTGGCAGGGCAGTACTCGCTTGGGATAGTAATCGCGGCTGTTCTATCCTGGAGGTGAACATCAGGGGCGTTGAACTCACGCCCAGCCGTTCGCCCCTAAAAGCGCTGTTCCTTGCCCAATGACTATTATCCTGTTTTTGCCGTTGCGACAAACATTCCATCAATGCTAACCCATCAAGTACTAGCGTTAGCCGACCATCAGGTAGAATACTACTCCCGTAGATGTAAGGGGGAGGGACAATCATTGCTCCTAATGGACGGATAACCAATTCCTGATCACCGATGAGCTGATCTACTTCCAAACCGAAAAGTTTATCTTGAGAACGAATCAGAATAATTGGCAACTCAAGCTTCTGAGAAACACCATTTGGCTTGGTATTAAACACTTCAGGTTGACTGACAGATGAGAAATAATTCAGGACTTTGGTGAGTTGGTAACAAGGAATCAGTTTCATAGAAGCACCCTGACCCCACCGCAGGACTTTGCCTTCTTCCCAGGAGCGAATCTGGTCTGCTTTAGGAATAAGAACTTCCTCGATAGAATTAGTAAATAAGGCGTAGATTTGCTCGCCAGCTTGACAAAGCAGTAAGTTGGCCAGCGTTAAGCTCAGAGGAATTTGCAGTCTGAACATTGTACCTTGAGTCTGTTTAGAAAATATTTCAACAGAACCTTTAATTGTTTGCAAATGAATGCGAACAACATCCAGACCAATTCCTCGTCCAGAGAGGTCATTGATACTAGAAGCTGTAGAAAAGCCTGGTTGAAAAATGAACTCTGTTAGCTGAGCTTCATTTAGATTGCTAGCTTGTTCTGGTGAGACAAGTTGACGTTCTACCGCTTTGGCGCGAATCTTTTCAAAATCTAATCCTTGACCATCATCCCTAACTTCAATCACTAAGTACTTACCCTGATGGTAAGCAGAGATTTCAATCTGACCTTTCTCTGGCTTGCCCCGTTTTTGTCGGATTGAGTTCAATTCAATTCCGTGGTCAAAAGCATTGCGAACTAGATGCAACAGGGGGTCATACAGTTTGTCAACCACTGCTTTGTCAACTAAGGTGTCACTTCCAGATAAATTCAGTGTTACCTGCTTTTTGTGTATAACTTCTAGCTGACGCAAGATACTGGGAAAGCGTTCAAACAAGTGTCTCAAGGGCAACATCCGGGCTTCCATGAGAGAATCATGGGTATGAGTTAATAACCGACGTTGTTTTTCCAAAGTCTCCTGGGACTGACGATCAAACATTTCAATAGCATCGGTTGTTTCTCCCAATTGCACCATGTCTTCTAGAAGTGATTGAACAAGATTATGAAACTCGCTGTAACTAGTCGTCAGTTCCAGAGAATCGAAATATCCTTTGTCTTGCCCATTGCGAAATAACCACTTTTGTTCTGGAACACTGAACTGGCGTTGTGACAAATCTTGTAACTGATGAAGCAACTGCTGATGTTGTTGTAGTTTTAAAAGAAGTACTCGAACAGCAGCCGACAGTTGTTCCTTCTGGAGAAATTGGCGATTTTGGTTTGTTAGCAGTTCTCCAATGAGGTAATTCAGTTGTTCTAACTCCCCAACATTAACCCGCACAGTACGATTTGAGGAGGAGATGGCAGGTTCGGTAGGTGAGGAGATCAAAAGGTGGGAAGAAGTCCGCACTGGTTCTTGTTCCTGCGTTAGCGTCACCTCCTGGTGAGGCTTGGCTTCAAATTCCACAGGACATGAAGGAAAAGAGTCGCTTTGATGAGTGTTTTGATAATCAGACGCTGATTCCTCAGTATCTGGTTCAGTCTCAGGTGTCGTTTGAGTTACTCCTGGGGGGTATCTCCTGTGCAGACGCTGCGCGTTAGCCGTAAGGCGTGCGCTTTGCGCATACGACAGTTGCTCCTGGGGGAGATCCTCTGTGTTGGACTGCCTCACCTCCTCTGGAGCATGAACTGGTTCATTTTGGCACGCTTGGGGTAAATCCTGGAGTCGTTCCCCCAGTTTTTCTAACGCTAAGGATACTTGACCGCCTTGACTTCTGTCACCGTTTAGCACGGCTTTTCGTGCTTCTTGGAAGTTTGCCAGAGCAATGTAGCCAACAACCATCGCTTGCTCGGGATAGTTGTCCAAAGCAGTCAGCGCCGTTTGAGCTATAGCTCCAAACCCTGGTAAATTTAGCGACTCAGCTAAACCAAAGAAAACCTCTGCTTGTACCCGAAGCGTAGTAGCAACTTGTTCGGAGTGACCATTGGTTATGGCTGTCGCTAGCAGATCTAAGCGTTGAGTAACTCCAACTTCAAAGATGGACTGCGTTAAATCAAAGCCCAATTCTTGTGAATCGGGAAGATAAGCTTGTTGACTAAAACAGTCTCCTAACTTTTCTTGCAGTTGGGCAAAAATACTGGCGATTCGGTCGAGAATATCAACATCATTCACCCACCCTGCTGTCAGTTCAGCACTTAGGAGTAAGCGCAAACATTCATAACTCTCGAATAGTAAAGCTTCAACTTCTTGGTCAATCGATAAGTCAGGTTTGCAAATTGCTCTAAAAATATCTTCCAACGTGTGAGCTACAGTTGTAATCGCTTCCAAACAGATGCTGGCTGCTGCTCCTTTGAGGGTATGAGTAGCACGCATCAGCGTATAAACTTTATTGACACTGAAGTCAACTCTTAGACTGAACAATTCTTGTTCTATCACTTGCAGCAGTTCTGGTGCTTCTTGGAGAAAGTAGCGGTAGCTTTGCTCTTGAATGTTTGGGTCGTTAGTCATTAGTGGTTAGTCGTTAGTTATTAGTGATACCAAGTTGCGTTCTCTTGTAGTAGCGCTTTAGGGGAGATTGCTTCGTTCCACCCTTCGGGATCGCCAGTCGCCTACGGAGGGAAACCCTCCTGCAGCGCTGGTCTCACTTCGTTTCACTCGCAATGACAGGTGATACTTTTGATTGCAACTTGGTATTATTAGTCATAAGTACTTACACAAAAGAATAAATAACCAAGAAAGAACTCCGCAGAGTAGGAATATACCCTACAGGTACGCTACGCAAAAAGGTAGCATCTCCTTGATTTTGAGTTGGTGATTCTGACCACTGTATTCTTTTCAAAAAGCAACAAATGACTAATATTTATTCATCAATCGACCTTGAACTGGTCAGCGCTGGCTTGGAGATTTTGAGCCATTGCTAGGATTTCCTTAAAGGATGTGGAAATTTCCATCGAATCCTGCTTTGTATTGTTGGCAATATCTGCCACTTCTGTCATAGTTTGTGTGACTGATTGGATTTGCTGACTTTGTACTTGTGTTGTTTGCGTAATACCTTCCACAAGTTGGCTGATTTGAGTCGTGGCTGCAACAATGGCGTTTAGATTTTGGCGAGCTTCGTGTACCTGCGTTGTTCCTGTTGCAACTTGCTGAATCGCATTTTCCATAGCTACAGAAACCTCTGCTGTGCCCTTTTGGATTTCTTGAACCAGCTGCTCTATTTCAGTTGCTGCTTCCGCAGACTGACGCGCCAAAGAACGCACTTCATCGGCGACAACTGCAAAACCACGTCCATACTGTCCGGCTCTGGTTGCTTCAATTGCTGCATTTAAGGCAAGCAGTTGAGTCTGAGTTGTAAAGTTGCTAATCAAATTCACGACTTTGGAAACCTTTTGAGAAGATTCCGAGAAGCGCTTGAGGCGCTTGCTGGTTTCCGCCACTGTCTCGCGGATGTCAAGAATTCCATCCACAGTCCGGTTCATAGCTGCATCTCCTTGCTGAATGGTCTGGTTTGCCACCTGCACTGCTTCTTCCACCTGTTGGGCGTTTGTGGTTACGGCTTTTGTGGAATTGACCATCGTTTGGATTTGCTCCGAAGCATGAGTTAAGAATTGAAACTGCTGCTGCGCTTGGGTGGCTAAACCAACGATAGAAGATTCGTTTGCTTGAGAGGTTTGAGCGAGTTGTCTCGATGCTGTCTGCACCTGCATGACGATTTTTCGCAGGCTTTGCAGGGTGACATTATAAACGTCGGCGATCGTACCTACTTCACCTTCGGTCACAGGTAAGCGAATAGTCAGGTTCCCTTGTAATGCTGGTTGCACTGCTGACAGCAACTGCATAACTTCTCGTTGAAGTTGCTCTTTAGCTGCTCTTTCCCTTTCGCTTGCTTGAACCAATTGCTGTGCTTGAGTTTTTAGTTGCTCCAAGTATTCTGCTTGTTGTAAAGCAAGACCAACTTGCACCCCTACGTGAGCTACCAAGTTGAGATCTATTTGCTCCCAATGACGTGGTGCATCATTCTGATAAGCTCCCAATAATCCCCAAAGTTGGTCGCCCTTAAAGACAGGAGCAACTATAGAAGCCTTTGTTCCCCACCTTTCTATGAGTTCAATGTAGCATTCATCGCATCCAGAAGCTCTGAGATTATCAATGCTGAGAGTTTCTCTACGGCGAAACCGACCACCTTTTGTTTCTTGAAGACAAGTATCGTCAGCTCGAGCTAGCTCAGTTCCCACAACTTTAACCCAATCGCTGCCAACATCCTCAACGATAAATTCACCATTCCAGTCAGGATCAAAGCGGAAGATAGCGATTCGGTCAGCTTTAAGCAGTCTCCGTAATTCCGAGACAGCCATCTTGAGCAGGTTGTCAAGTGAAAAATTCTCTTGAATCAGAGCTAAGCCGAGTCTATACACCAGTTTGCTGTAAAGTGTTTCCTGTTCAACTGACTTGGCTAACTTCTGTGATTGCACACGCAGTTCTTTAATATACTCTGCCTGTTGTAAAGCGACTCCCAGTTGCGAGGCAATCTGCATCAGTACCTTAATTTCAGCTTCTTCCCAGTGCCTTGGTGCACTGTGTTGAAACGCTGACAACAAGCCCCAGAGTTTTTGTCCTTGGAAGATAGCAACCACTAAGAACGATTTAACCCCAAATCCCTCTAAGGTTTCTATATGGCAATCAGATAGATTGGCTTTGTAGATATCATCCGCAAAATAAGGTTCATTGTCACGTAATCTACCACCTTGATGTTCTTGCACATAGCTATCTTCCCAACCGCTACCAACTAATTTAGGCCATCCGCCGGACTCAGACTCAACGATAAAGTCACCGAAATAATCTGGACGAAATTTGTAGATAGCCAATCGCTCTACACCCAGAAGTTTCCTGATTTCCTGTGTTGCTGTTTTAAAAATGGTGTCTATATCCGATGTTTGACGAATCTTTTCAATAACCTTGGCTGCGCCTCGTTCTCGCTCTGCAGTTCTGGCTATGTGAGTGGCTTGCTCCTGTAGTTGTTTGAGGTACTCTGCCTGCTGTATGGCTATCCCTAGTTGATTGCTAATTTGGGTCATCGCCTTAATTTCATGCTCTTGCCAATCACGCGGACTAGAGTTTTGATATGCCGCTAATAAACCCCAAAGCCTGTCTCCTTTGACAATCGGAGTAATGACGTAAGCTCTTGTTTGCAACCGCTCCAAAGTGTCAATGTAACAAGGTAAAAATCCTGCTTGGTAAATATCGCTGACAACCCGAAAGTTTGTTTTAGTGGAAAATCGTCCCCCTTGAGTTTGTTGGAGATAGGTGTCTGTAATACTGGCTTTTCCTCCACCAAGAATTTTGGCACTGCACTCGCTAATGTTTTCTAGCAGGATGGGGTTGTCAAATTGCTCCTGCATTACAGATTTCCATTCACTCGATACCGACTCAGCAACAAACTCACCGCTCCAATCTAAATTAAAGCGATAAATAACGACACGCTCTGCCTTGAGGATATTTCGGACTTCATAAGTTGTCGTCTTGAAAATGGTGTTAATGTCAGATAATTGACGAATTCTATCGATCGCATTCGCCACGATTTGCTCCCGCTGGGCCGCCAGTTGCTCTGATTTGAGTTTTAGTTGAGCTGCTGCTTTAATCTGCCTGAGAATAATGCTCAGACGACTACTGACTAGTGACAACAAAGCAACCTCAGAATCTTGCCAGCGTCGAGGTCCAGAGTTCTGATACACACCTAGTAAACCCCAGAGTTGTTCCCCTTCAAATATTGGGGCAATGATGTAGGCTTTACTCTGGTATTTCTCTAGAGTTTTGATGTAGCACTCAGAAAAACCAGCAGCATAGATGTCGTCCACACGATTAATTATCTTGCCCTTGACAAAATATCTTCCTTGTGTATCCTTCAGGTAGGTGTCACTGTCAAACCTAGCAACATTGCCAAACATCTTCACCGTGCAGCGGTCATAATCCAATGTATCTTTTGATTTCAAACTGACGTCTTTCTCTTGCTCTTGCATCAAAGCAACCCAGCCCGAGGCGAGAGATTCAGCAATAAATGCGCCACTCCAATCAGGGTATAAGCGATAAACAACGACTCGGTCAGCCTTGAGAAACTGTCGCAGTTCTTGGGTGATGTTGCCAAGGGTAACGCTTGTATCAGAAGATAGTGGTATTTGTTCCAAGATTTGAGCTAAAACCTTTTCTTGCTTAGCCTCCTCTTTTTGTTGGCTAAGAAGTTCTACTGTTTGTAAATTTAGCCTCAGTTCAGTGACAATTTGGTAAAGCAGGCTCACTTCAGCTTCTTGCCATTGACGAGAAGCTGAACATTGCTGCATCACAAGCAAGCCCCAGACTTGTTCATCTATGACAATGGGCAAACTCAGACTGGCTTGGACTTGGTAATGTTTGAGTAGTTGGAGTTGATAAGCACTCTTGACGTTTTCGTAAACATCGTCTTGGATAACGACTTGCTGTTGTTGGTAGCTGTGTTGATTTTCACTGCCAAAGGCGATCGCACTCAGAGATTCCCCCAGGCTTGGAGTATATCCTGCTACCATTGATTCTGTTGCTACGATGCCATGCCTTTCAGACTGAAAACGGTAAATGAGCGCCCGATCTACCTGTAAAAGCTTACGAACCTCAATGACTGTAGTTCTTAACAAGGTGTCAACATTTTCTGCTTGACGCATCTGAGCGAAAATGCTGAATAATTTTTGCCGAGTCTGCTTCGTATGTTGCTCACAAGCGACAGCCAGATGAGTTTGATATTCTGTTTGCAACTGTTGAACGCACTTTTCCAGCAGAAGAACTTTTTGCTGAGCTTCAGGTTTTAGTGAATCTCCTAGAAGATCTGCTTTAATAGCATTCACTAATTCAGAAGCTTGATGTAACTCAGAATAACCGATGAACTGTGCTGTTTTTACATTACCATTTTGGGACTGGGAATCAAATATCTGCTTGGTTTGCTCAAAATCCTGTAAAACCATGTTTACATCCTTGAAGATTATCGTTTGATGATTGCTAAGAAACTGTTGTTCGGTGTATTTGCCACAGGGGATACTGAGTAATTGCTGTGACATCTAACACAATATTGCCATTTGGCAAAGCTCCTAGAACAAAAGGTAGGAGTTTAGGAGGAAATAAGCCAGGTGCTGCTTTTTGCAGTTGTTGCAAGTCGTATGATTCAATGTCATCAACTTGTGGTACTACTAGACCTATAGCTTGTTCGTTGACCTTAACGACTATTGCCACAGGAGTTGCCTGCATCGTCAGATGAGGATATCCAATAAGATGGTTTAAGTCTAAAAGCCACAGCATTTCTCCTCGCCAGTGACAAATTCCCAAAATACAACTTGGCATTTCAGGAATAGGTAGAATGGATGCTAAATTAACCCGCGATATTTCGGCAATTTGTTCTAGAGGTAATAGTCCACTATCCTGAAGTCCAAGGGGAAAGCGAAGCAATTTAGAAAGGTTAATTTCTGGGAGGAGTGGATTTAGTTCCAGTGGCTCAAAACTAGTCACTGCGAGTACAGATTTCGGTTCTGTCTGCATAATTTGTTTAGTTCTAAATTATCGTTACAAATTGCTATTCGATTAATTTTTTAATCCCAAATTGCGAATAACTAAGTGATTTTTCTACGCCAAGATTGAAGCTGTGAAGTTAATTGCTGAATTGTTTGAACTAAGTGTTGGTGGTTTACTGGTTTAGGTATATAAGCATCAGCTCCCAACATCGAACCCCAAAGTTTATCAGCTTCTGTTCCTTTGGTTGAACACATCACGACTGGGATTCCTTGGGTATTAGCATTGGTCTTCAGTTCACGGCATAATTCAAACCCACTTTGTCCTGGTAAAATGACATCAATAATAACCAAATCAGGCGTCTGAAATTGCAATTTTAGCTGTGCTTCTTCACTGCTGATAGCAGTGACGACCGTTAAACCTGCTTGCTTGAGATAACTAGTTAACACTTGAGTTTCTGTCAAGCTATCTTCAACTAAAAGCACTGTGGTCATAAAAAACGTTCCTGTATACTCGGGAATAGGGAACTGTTAACTCTTAACAGAACCTCGTAAAATCTCACTTTTGCAAAAGGTCTATTAATAACTAATGATCCTGTGGCGCTCCGCCACGCCAAAAGGCTATCGGGTATGCCTGCAAAACGTCGTAAACGTTCATGCGTAGCCTGCGCTTTGCGATGAGCGCCAGTCGCTTGAGCCAGTGGAAAACAAGGACTGCATAGCGCTGGCTCACTAATGACGGATGACCAGTGACTAATGACCAGTGATTAATGACTAATGACTAATGACTAATGACTAATGACTAGTGAATTTAATTGGATAGAAATCTACTTATCTAAAAACTAAACTTGAACTGTTTGTAGATGAGTTGATTGCACAGCCAGAGGAGTTGGTAGATGCTTCTGTAAAACTTTTAGTACCTTTTCTTTGGTAATGGGCTTTGCTAAAAAGCCAGAGGAGCCAACTATCTTTGATCTCACTCTATCAATTATACCGTCACTGCTAGTAACAATAACTACTGGCGTATTTTTGAAAGCTGATACGCGGCGAATTTGAGTACAGATTTCATACCCGTTGGCGATCGGCATGATTAAGTCTAAGAAAATGAGATTTGGTTTGTACTCTAGCAAAATTGGCAGTGCTGTGACTGGGTCTTGAATATTGACATACCTATAGCCAGCTAGCTTTAGAATCTCGCTCATTATGAGATTCTCGCTTTGGCTATCATCTATGTAGGCGACTATTGAGGCAGTCTCTTTAGGTTGAATCAATTCTATTTTTGGAGAGTCAAAGGTTGACTGAGGGCGATTGTTCTCCTTACTCGGTTCCGTTAACTCTGGAGTTTGAAAGGAGGTAATCTCTTTAGGTTGAATCAAGTCTATTTTTGGAGAGTCAAAGATAGAGTCAGGAGTAGTGTTATCCGTACTCAGTCCCATTAACTTTGCAGTTTGATGGAAGTCAGTTTTTGTTGAGGGGTTGGGTAAGATTTGAGACGATGGAGTGTGTGTTTTGTTCCCAACTAAAACATCCGAAGCTTGGGTTTGTTTTTGCCTGGAAGGCGCTGATATCGTTGCTCTGACTGGAACTCTTAAGTCTGGGACGTTTAAGAGTTCTATAACACCCTGATGGGCTAAATCCTGTACAATTGTTGCCGCAGTTGTCACACTTTGTCTGGTGTGTAAGGCGATATCCCAAATTGTGTTTTCACCATTAATGAGTTGCCTGAGACGGAAGAGAGTTTTAGAGATTTTTAAATTTTGTTCAGAAGTAAATTGTTTAAAAATCGGTGCCATGTCAGGGCAAAGTGTTCCTAAACCCATCTTTCGCCATTGCTTGCACAGATCAAGGGCTGTGTATAACGATTGATTTACTTCTATTAGGGCAATAGGATACAGTTTTTTAGGCAACCAAACGCTTTTCAAGTCTGAATGAGCTACTAAGCTAAATAAAACCTCTTCAACTATTTTTTCAATAATACTTTTTGCACTCGTCAGACTTATCTGGTTTTTATTAATACTTTCGTTCAGTAAGTGATATTCCCACAGTTCATTCTCTTTCAAATTACGAGCATCAAATATCAAGTTAGGGCAATCTTGCTTTAGTGCTCTATACCAACGTCGAACACGGTGAACTCCTCCCGTAGCATATAGCAAACGTCCTAAGAAGAAATACAGATGCCACTCGTTAGCCCCTGATGAAAAAATTAGTTCTCCACTAGCTCGTTGCTGACTTAACGCTGCTAAGCTTTGAGCAATATTCGTGAAGCTTGGAGGGACTGGTTGCATTAGGCAATTTTCCTTCATGAAAAGTTACTTATTTTCTCTTGGAAGTTGCACCCAGTGGTTTTTAATATATTAGGTTTCGGTTTTTACTGCTAAACAGCAATACTTCGGCTCAATACTTGTGGTAGACAAATGTTATTCCAATGATAGATCAGCAATATTACGTAAAAACAATCAAATTTTAAAGAATTATGAAGAAAGTCTTAAGCAAATTAACTCATTTCACTCTTAGAATGAGTGTGATTTTGGATCACAAGCAGTCGCTCAGCTACATAAGCTCGCTATACTACTGCCATGATAGAAGGAACAAATTGCTGAAATTGGTAAACTGGAAATTTTTATGTAAAAACATAAGATACAACAGAAAAATTATTTGAGTTCGGAATCAGCAAATTATATGAACAGCGATATAGCAGTAGAAAAATTGCGCCGCTACAAAGAGTATGGGGAATCTGTCATCCAAAGCCTTGAGTTGGTTTCACAAAACCCACCTCCTCAAGAAAGTTGGGTTCCTAGTAATCTTCATGAAAGTATCCAGCGCCTTCAGCAGTCTGCTCAAAGAACGGTGCAACTTGCATCCTCGCCAGTCAAAATCGGTATCATGGGGGAATTCAGTAGTGGAAAAACTTTACTTTTAGGCAGTTTGATTGGTTACGCAGATGCTTTACCAGTCAGTGAAACCCCCACGACAGGAAATGTGACTGCTATCCACCTTGTTCAACAACCAAACTTTCAAACAACGAAACTTGGCAAGTTTACAGTTGAATATCTTTCTAATGAAGGAGTAAAAGAGTGTCTGCGCTTTATCTTAGAGGAAGCGCAGCAACGAGCAAAAGCTACAGAACTTCCTGACTCACAGCTTGATGCTTTAAAAAGTTTACACCCCACGCGAGAAGTTGACATTAACGGTATCCTAAGATGGTGCGAGCAAGCGTGGAAGCTGCAAAGTTTGGAACTACGCTCTGTGCTTAAGGAACTGGTTGCTTTTGTCCGTACCTACAGCGCTTATAAAGAAGATATCTGTGGTAAAAGTTACCAAATTGACAACACGACTGCTCACAAAGGACTAAGACTTGCACAAGCGCCGATAAATATTTTAGAACTTAGCTTTGACCATTTGCCCTCTACTCCCAAACGCTGGGAGAATTTAGCACAGCCATCAGCTCAAGATTTGCAAAATAGCTTCTCGCTGATTCGTCGTGTAGATGTGACGGTTGAAATATCAAAAGAAATTTGGGATTTGTCTTCTTTACAAGGGACTAATGAATTTATTCTTTTAGATTTTCCAGGATTGGGATCTGCTGACTCTGGTGTGCGAGATGCTTTTTTATCTTTACGAGAACTCACAGATGTACAAACTATTCTGTTGCTGCTTAACGGTAGATATCCTGGTGGTGCAACCGCAGCGAAAATCCGCAGTATGCTAGAACGGGATAAGGGACAAGACCTGAGAGACCGTATTATTGTAGGTGTAGGGCGCTTTAATCAACTTCCCCTGACAAGCAGCGATGAACGGATTATTGATGAGCTTTTGTATGAGATGCTACTTTCAGAAGAAGTTGTTCTTGATGAACTCGGTATTCTGAAATTGGCGATCGCCAGCGCCAACAATTTGACAACAGAAAAAAAGAATATTGTTTTGTTGTCCCAACTTTATGGATTAACAAAACTCGCAGAACTTTCTTCTCTTGTACAAGTTTGCTCAAAAGAATTCTTAAGCGAACTGGACAAACCCAACAAACCAGAGGAAACTGAACTGCGGCAGAAATGGCAGCAATTAAGTGAAATGCTACCTTCTTCTAGTATCTTACACAAACAATTGAGTGACTATGCCGAAGATGGTGGTATTGGAAGATTACGTTCATTACTGAAAGAACATGTTGCTCTTCATGGTATGAAGCTACTTCTAGAAGACACTCAAAGAGCTGCTGAGGCTTTGCGCAAAGAGCAGAATAATCTCAACAATTTGCTTGAAGAAATCCCCGCTTACATACCAGTTGAGGAAAGTTCTACTTTTTTCACCCTGCGGGAAGCAATTGAGAATGTTGTCACAACCTACAGACGATTTCAAGAAGATTTAGAGAAGCAGCCGATTTTAAAAAACCGTCATAGTATAGCGGTGAGCGAAGTTGTAAAAAATGAATTAACAAATAAAATCTTCTTTGATTGGAGCGAATGGACTTTGCTTTTTGATCGAACCCAAAATGGCACAATATCTCTAAGCAAAAGTGAAAGCATTTTTGATGAAGATGAAGTGGACGATACTATTCCGACAAAAAGCGATGATTTTTATGCAGCATTTGTCAACACTGTTAAAGAGATGCAAGGTTTTGCCCATGAGCAAACCACAGAGGCTGTAACAGACTTATTCAATAAATTATCTACTGATGTACAACTAGAACGCGAAAAACTCAGTTCAATTTTGCTACCAGAAAAGGAAAAGCAAATTGAACAAAAATTTGGAAAAAGTCAAGTCCGCTTTTTCAGAAATCTCTTGCGTGCTGTTGATCCTGCTAAGAAATGGCAAAATCTGATCATTCAACACAGTGGACTGGCTAGTAGTGCTGCTCCTATTAATGCTGACATTTTATTCCCTTTAGCACGCAAGGACGACAAGCATCAAAATGGTCAAATCTTTGACTGGAGTCCTGATAAACAGTTTCGTGTTCCCCCTAGACCATTCAATCACCAAATTGCCGTTTTGCGACTGCGAGATGAAATAACTGCTAGTGCAGGGTTGCATCTTGTGCAGTATGTGAGTCAGTTAACTAAACAGGTAAAATCTTCTTTTTCGAGAGCGTTGAAAGAAATTGTAGATAATTTGCAAGAACTTTTAAAGTCGAAAAATGAACCTTTACTCAGATACATAGCATCTGCACAAGAGGAAACCTCGACTCCTGTTCCACCGTGGTTAGAAACTCTTTCTCAAATTCCAACAATTTCTTATCCACAGGAGATGAGTCATTAGTTAATTGGTTAGTTGTTAGTTGTTAACAATAATACTACAGCAATTCCAGATAGCTAGTGAACAAAAAAGATAAAAACAAACCGCAAAGAGCGCATAGACACGTAAGCGCAAGCGCACGCCCAGAGGGCGAACGCCCAGCGTGTCCCCTTGGGACTCAGTGGCTTCCCGATAGCCGTAAGGCGTGGCGTCAGCCATAGGGTAGGTCGCGAAGAAAGAAAAGAGGAAGAAGCTGTAGTAATTTTTTAATAGACTTCTGGCTAAAGATATGAGAAGGGATGTTTCTAATTACATGTTTTTCAAGATTGCTTGAGGTTTAATTGCTAACGACTAACTATATTTAAATTTCAGGGAATACATGAGATGGGTGTAAAAATTGAGCTTTTAAACCGCTACCAACTGCGTACGAAAGATGATGAGTTATTACTTCTGCCAGTTATTGAAATAAAACCTACTGAGAGTTTTAATTTACCTCATATCTCCAAAATTGATATTGTTGTCAGTGGAACGCCAGAAAAGTTAGCAGCACAATTACAATCTGCTTATAAAAGTGTTAACTTTAGCGCTAGTAGATTTCTGAGACTTTCTACACCACAGCGATTAAAGCAAACTGAGTGTAGGTGGAATGAACCACTACCAGCAGGTGTGAACTGCACTTTGCAAGTCATTGTTGAGTATTTTGATTCGGATGAAATAGGTAATCCTAATTTATCTACGAGCAAAAACTCTACGGCTGAGTGCAATATATGGACTTATGCAGGTATTGAAGATACCGTAATACAAATGTCAGTGAGAGATACGCTACCATTGCCACTACCAGAACCTTTTTACAAACCCCAATCACCTCAAGAAAGCAAAAAGCCAGAAATTACCTATCCAGGCTGGTTTGCTATCGATTTCGGCACCTCTAATTCTACAGTTACACTCTACGATCCCAAAGTCATTGTCACTCCAGATAGTTTACCTAGCGAGCAAGAGGTTCGCCTACGGGAACGTATGGCACTATGGTTAAATCAGCGTCCTGTGGATGATGTACCGGGTATCAGTCGGAGTGCTTGGGAACAGGAATGGCAAAAGTTTTTAACTGAATTGAGTAAGGATTTTGTTTCAGTTCCTCATTCTGTGAACAAGAATTTAGGAGAACAACTTTTTCGAGGTGTTGAGAGTATTAAGTTGTTGGAAGCTATCCGACAGATAGAAATTTGTTTGAGTAAACGCCTCGGTTGGTTTCGTCGGGCTGCTAGTCAACGGTTGAATCAAATATATCACGAAGTTTTCCGCGTACCACCCCTGGAATGGCAAAGTTTGATTCCTGTAGAATTGGATAAGGATCGTCGTCTCAATGAAATTCCTAGTGAGTTAGAAGTTGTTAATCTGGAACCTTCTTTGTCAAAAGATGACTCCGCAAAAGTGAAGGTTGTCTTGGGTGAACAATCTAGACAGCACAGATTAGATACGATTGGGAATGGGGAGGAAATTGAAGGGAGGTTCCTCCACTCACCCAAGCGCTATTTTGGTCAAGAACGTTCTTTTAAAATTACGCTTGATGATCAAGAGGATACAATTGAGGTTAACAAGCTGCTTCAAGCTGCTTATGCTGAGCTGATTTCGCTGACGCAGAATTATCGTCAACGTTACCCAGGTAAGTGTTCTGAGGGTAAATTCTACCGTGCAGTGGTGACTTACCCAACGATCGCCTCACCATTTGTGCGCCGCGAGATTGAGAAGCTGGTGAAACAACTGGATATCGAAGATGTGCAGATGGCTTATGACGAAGCTATTTCGGTTGCGATCTTCTTTTTATGGCGAGAATTTGGCGGTGATTTGAATGTCGGGATTGAATCTTTCAAAACCCGTTGCCGTTATAATGGGGATAAATGGTGGCAAAATGTCCTTGTTTTGGATATTGGTGGCGGAACCACTGATTTAGCGCTTATTCGCCTGACGTTGGAAGAAATTAATCCTTTTGAACCTGGGGAAGACCGAGGCGACGGTGGACGGTATTATAAATTAACTCCTAAATTATTAGGTTCTTCCGGACATTTGCAGTTGGGAGGGGAGTTGATTACTTTGCGGTTGTTTTTGTTGTTGAAGGCGGCGATCGCAGACTGTTTACTCACAGCCGTAACTGAAGAACGTTTGCCAAAAGATGCGTTGAAAGTGCAGCCAGAAGAGTTGAGCGATCGCTTTCTTAATAACAGCAAATTCTTACCCGGTAGCTTGTTGGGTTGTGTAGATAAAGAAATTCGAGAAGGCGATGCTTACAAAGATGCTTTAAATGCAGCCGAAAAAGTACTTCCCACTCGCTGGAAATATTCATCATCTCGCGCACAAACTTTCTACACTCTTTGGGAACAAGCAGAAAATGCAAAAATAGCACTAGGTCAAAAACGCCAACAAGATGCACCCGAACCTATCTTCATTCTTGATGGACAAAAAATCTCTGAACTGCTGCAACAAAACGATATTGAGTTATCAACTGAAGTGGTTGATAACCTAAGTGTAACACTCACAGTACAGCAATTTGAAAGATCAGTATCTCCTGTGATTCGAGAAGCAGTTGGTATTGGTCAAGGATTGCTCGAAAATGCTTTAGAAAACAAGCTTTCCCATTCCCTAAATTCTCAAACCAGCAAAGAGCAAGTTGACTGGTTGATTCTGTCTGGAAAAACTTGCAACCTTGAATTAGTTGAACGTGAACTTTATCGAGTTTTTAGCAAGTCTGACTATTTTGTTTGGAATGAAGATAGAGTCACCTTTGAACCCGAATATACAAAGCTTGCAACCTCCGCTGGAGCCTGCTTTGCAGAAAAACTAAGACAATTGGGTTTTGCGCCGAAAGAATCTAAAGAATTGCTACGTAGAGGAGCTAATCAACTCTATATTGATGTCAAAAATCTCTTTTATTTTTTACCATGTTCTTTTAAAAGAGAGGTTATTGGAGGAACTTTAGATCCAATTTTTCAGTCAGGTCAAGAACTTTATCAACTCAAAGTTGACGATGCAATGGCGAAATACCGCAGTAGTTGGCAAGGTATGCAGTTAACTAACAACATCATTCGTCAGGATTTTGAGAATATCAAACCTCAACTTTGGGGTAGTTATAACGGCGATGCTTTGAGAAAGAAACTAGAAATGAGTGAGGAAGATTTTAAAAACTCTATCAAAGTCCAGTTTGAAATTAATCAAAAGCTTGATATTGATTTACTACTTTGTCGGGGAAATCCTCACTATTTAATTCCTGTAAATATTCCCTGTCTTGATGCGGCGAAAGTTATAGGAATACCAAATGTTATTTCTGATGATGCTCAGGTGGTATGTGATATTGCTGTAAATGTCGCTGAATCGGCAAATGCTCTCAAAACAGATGCTCATACTGTCGTATTTGAAGCGGATAAAAACTATAGCAGTAATTTGCGAGTGTTTCGATATGATGATGGTGCTATACAACCACAAATGATGGGGTTAATTAGTGAATTACCTCCCTTTCCTACGAGTGGTAAACATACATTCTACTTTCAATTTCACAATCCCAAATCTAATAAATGGGAATTGATTGGCGAATTACCCGAACCAGAAGTCAAAAGTGAATATCCTTGCCGATATTATGTCTCTCTCAATCAAAAAGGTATCCTGAAAGTACATGCATTTGAAGTACCTTATTTGACCTCAAAAAATCCAGAATGTCTTCAGCAAGAAGGATGTGTTTTTCGAGATAATCTCCAACCACAGCCTAACGATGTAAAGGCAGAACGTGATCCGTTTTCTGGAGAACATTGAAACAGTTATCAGTGAACAGTGAACAGTTATCAGTCCCTGTTCACTGTTCAGTGTGGAGAACTTGGGAACGAGAGAAATTTGAAACTCAAAACGGAGGATATATGCAGCACCTCAGCAAGTTATTAAAAATTGACAACTCAAATTTAGCTTGGGTACTGCGGTTGAGTTTGCACGGATTGCGGACTCAATTACAGGAAGCTTTAAAAACAGCAACTACAGATCCAGGAAGCACTGCTTGTCAAGAATTGCTGAGGGAATTAGATATACTTTTGCAAGAAGCATTTCAACAGGAGACTTTGAGTGAGAAAACTGTCTTGTCCTCACAGGAGAATTCTTGTTGGGAAGATGTGTTAGAACCAGTCAGCAGTGAAGTAAAAGACGAACTCAAATTAAGACAACTGAGTGAAGTTTTGCTATCTGACCGAGAAATATCAAATTATATCGGGGATTACCAAATTCTCAGCACTCATGATAGTGATTTGTGGAACGAGATGCAACGTTTGCTCTTACGCGTTCCTGAGAAGATAGCTCATATTTGGCAAGAGCAAATGTTAACACAAGCAAGTCAACTGGGTGCAACAGAAGATAGGCGATCGCACTTATCACTACCTTTGATCCGCAATGAATATATCTATCCTGGTTTGAAAGGGAAGGTAGAAGCGACTGGCTTATACTTATCAGACCAAGTTGATTTTGATCCACGATTAATGGTGCAAAGACACGATGGTGAACTTGATTTGTTAGCTGCAGTAGTTTCTATTTATCTGAAATTTCTTGAACTCGATTCATCTTTGTACCATGCGCTCAAAAGTGTTGATAGATTCGGTGTGAGGTCTTTAAACGATGAACGAGAAAAGTCTAAATATATTACAGCACTGATAGACCGTTTTCGCCGGGTACAAACCACTGCTGATAATGTCGATCCAGTTGTTGCTTTGCGTGCCAGACTAGATTTAGATGAAGCAATACACTCTTTGGTGTATTTGCCATGTGCTGAACGTTATTCTTGGTGGGGTAAATTGCAACAAGAAGCACGGCGTACTCTGGACTCAATGGTAGAGAAAACTCGTCATGCTGGCTATCATGTGCAAATTCGTCCATTATGGGGAACCTATGCTGATGTTTTTAATTGGTCAAAGGACGATTTGCAACTAGATATTGGTGGAGTGCGCGGCGAGGTGTCTGCATGTTTGCGGGTTTATGCCAAGATTAATGATGAGGTGCTTCCAGGAAGAGTTCTTTTTCGTTCTTCTTGAGTAAGGGATTTTCTTGTTAGGCTATTGCTGGATGTGATATGAAAAGCGATACGCATGATTGCATCTCTTGCTTTGCGCGATCGCCCCAAAGGGGCGCGCACTCCCTACCATCGCACCACTCCCCGAATTCCTAAAAGTAATAACTTGTCGCCCCATTCTCAGCTAACCATCGCTTCCTTTACAAAAAATCAGGCTTCTCTGGGTATAAAAATATTAGGTTCTTTGGATAACGAAGGCGTGTTTACACATAGCCACACATGTCAAGTTCCTAACATCTGCAAATTGTGCAAAGTCGCGTACATTCCTCCTTGTTCCAGCAACTGTTCATGACTTCCCTGTTCTATTAATTCTCCGCGTTTGAGTACGAAAATTCGGTCCACATCACGAATGGTGGACAAGCGGTGAGCAATAATGATCGCAGTACGTTTTACTAACAGTTTGTCTAAAGCTTCTTGGATTAAAGCTTCCGTTCCTACATCCAGACTAGCTGTTGCTTCATCCAGTACCAAAATTTCTGGTTTGCGAATACTAGCACGAGCAAATGCTAAGAGTTGCTTTTGACCGCTAGAAAGGTTTGTACCTCGTTCTCTAAGTTGAGTATCATAACCTTGAGGCAGTTGTTGAATAAACTCAGCAATGTTAGTTTTCTCTGCTGCTTGTTGAATTTGCTCAAAACTGTAGCTATCTCCTAAGGTAATGTTGCTTTTGACATCACCTGCGAACAAAAAGCCTTCTTGCAAAATCACCGCCATGTAACGCCGCAGTTCTGCTTGAGGGATTTCTCGGATATCTATACCATCTACCAAAATGCGTCCTTGGTTGGGTTCGTAAAGGCGACACAAAAGACGGATAATAGAACTTTTGCCCGCACCTGTCGGACCTACTAACGCGACTTTCTCACCAGGATGAATGGTAAAGTCCAAATCTTTGATCACATAATCATCATCTTTGTACGCAAACCAGACGTGTTCAAACCGGATTTCTCCCAATTCAGGTTGGGAATTTTCGATTGGAAATTCAGAATTATCAGTTATTTCGTTTATGTAACCCAAGCGAGAATCCAAAATTGAGAATCTGGGATTAGCGCGATCCCGTATTTCTATCGGTTCATCCAAAACTTCACTCACGCGTTCTATCGCGGTGAAACCAGCTTGAATAACAGTGAATTTTTCCGCAAACTGTTGTAATGGATCGAATAAGCGCTGGGCATATAAGATGAATGCAGATAAGGTTCCAAAAGTCAAGCTTTGTTGCAGTAGTAAATAACCGCCCACCCACAAAACGCCTGCGATACCTATCAGGGCAATCCATTCAAGGGTTGCGGAAACTGCTGACTCATAAAAGATAGTCTGATCTACATCGTTGATGTAACGTTCATTTTCAAAACGAAACAACCCTGCATTGAATTTTTCTCGTCGAAACAATTGTACGACATTGATGCCAATGATATTTTCTTGTAACTGAGAATTCAGTCCAGAAAGTTCTTCCCTTGCCTTATAATTTGCTTTGCGGTACTGCTTTTGTAAGTAGACTATAATACCTGTTATTGGTACGAGAACCATCAATAGCAAAAAAGCAAGTTGCCACTGCATAGAAAACATAAAGCTGAGAATCACCAGCATAGAAAATAAATCTGACACAATCCCTATAGCTCCAGTGGAAAAGACATCTCCTAATACTTCCACATCACTGGTGAGCCTGGTGATTAATTTTCCTACGGGTGTTATATCAAAAAAACGCACTGCCAAGGATGTGACATGATGAAACAAGTCTCGACGAATTTCAGCAGTGATTTGCTGACCTAGCTTTTGTACCAAATAACCCTGAAAACCTGTAAATATCAGTCGTACACTTACTGTTATCAGCAACAAGACTTCGATGATATTTAGCCCTTGTGACAACGGACGATTTCTGAAAAACTCATAAGTGCTTGGTTCTTGGCGAATCAGGGAGATAACTTGTCCAATAAGCAGTGGTTGCACAGCATTAGCAACCGCTATTGGCACCAACAGTAACATAGCAAGCGCTAGCAATCGCCCACGACGGCGGGCATAAGGTAGTAGACGCAAAAATAACCGCCAGTCATTTTCACGCCGACGGTAACCTGTGTCAGATTTTTTCCGAGGTTTGGAGGTGCTCATCATAAGAGCATTATATTAATTTTTACAACCTAAAGTGTTCGCATTTCTACCCTCAATACTTTAGAGATACTTTACCTTTAGATCTCGTCTGGATTGAACGATGTCAACGCACTAAAGAAAGAATGTAGCGGTTATTTAGAGAAATTTTGTGGATAGAGGTTTGGATGTCAAAGTAAAACGAACAAAAGGGTGTTGCGATATAGCGCAACACCCTTTTGTTGTTAGTTGAAATCAAATCCTGGCATCGAGCTATTGTCGCAGACAGCTACCCACCTACTATCGTCGCCGCTGCAGCGTTTCACA
>JAESGJ010000196.1_pt1 | contig 73300 bp, 67 predicted proteins | sample 9266241 | NCBI WGS metagenome assembly JAESGJ01 (sample SAMN14514841, study PRJNA621669) | algae metagenome | isolation source: Brasilonema octagenarum HA4186-MV1 and co-occurring heterotrophs from wet... | place: USA: Manoa Valley, Hawaii | collected 2009-07-20
CAGTTTCGCACGGTCGACGCCGAGGTGAGCAGGGTAATCACGGCGTCCGGGTAGGTAGTCGTGCGCCGGATCCACAGGAACTAGGTAGTCGGCGATCGATCTTGATCGTGAACTGCGTAGAAGCGCGCGGGTTCCGGCCGTCGCCCGGTCCCTCATCATCGCTGTGGCGTTCAGTGCGCCCGCACTGGCTACGTGCGTTCGGTGAGGGGGCGGTCATGGCTTTCGGGAACTACGTCGATCGGGTGGGGACGTTGGCCGTGGCGATGGGCGTCGGCACGGCGGCCGCGCTGATCGGCACCCCTGCAGTGGGCGGGGCCGGCCTCTCGGCGGGTCTTCGGGCCGTTGGTGAGACGTCCGTCGTCACGGCTGGGGCAGCCGGCTCGAGGCTCCCGCTCCGGTTGCCGTACGTGCTGTCGAGCGCGAGCATCCCCGCGCCGCGATCTACCGGCGGTACCGGTGCCGCGCCGAGCTCGTGGGCTCGTGGTGGCGTGTACGCCTGGCCCAGCGGCGCACCGGTGGACATCAGTGCCAGCGGCCCGCTCTTCGAAGCGCTTGCTCAGCGACATGCGGTGTTCGTCTCGCACCTCAGACCCAATGACGTTGTCTGGCAGCAATACTCGGCACCCAGCGTTTTCGCGGCAGCGGCGCCGCTCGCACTGCCGGGCGCCAGGGTGACCGTGGCGGCCGTGCCCACCGCGGCCGTCGTGCCGTGGCGGCCGCTGATCGGGCCGGGAGGACTCCTCATCGGCAACGGTCTCGACGCAGCGGCGGACTGCGTGGGTGCCGCGTGCAACGGCGGCAATGGCGGTCTGCTGTGGGGCAACGGCGGCAATGGCGCCAACGGCGGAGTCGGCGGGAGTGCCGGTCTGTTCGGCGACGGCGGCAATGGCGGCGACGGCCTGGCGGTCGGCGTGAACGGCGGCAACGGGGGCTCTGGCGGTCTGTTCGGTGGCAACGGGGGCAACGGCGGCAACGGTGGGCTTGGCGCGGACGGCGGCAACGGTGGCAACGGCGGCACGTTCTCGCTGTTCGGCAGTGGCGGCAACGGCGGTTGGGGTGGCGACGGCGTCGAGGGCACCATCGGAGTCACCGGAGCCGACGGCGTCACCGGCGAGAAGGGCGCCACCGGGGGCAACGGCACGACGGGCACCACCGGGATCACCGGAGCGAACGGAGTGAACGGGGCCAACGGGGCCAGGGCAGGCACGAACGGCGCGAACGGTGCCGTCGGATCGGCAGGCACGCCCGGCGTCGACGGCGCCGACGGATCCAGGGGCGTCGACGGCGTCACGGGGGCGGCGGGCAGTCGCGGCGTCGACGGCGCGAAGGGATCAACCGGTACCACGGGTGCGCGCGGCACCAACGGTGCCGACGGCGTCAACCCGACCGGCACCGCGGGCGCCGGCGATCGAAATGCGTACGGCTACACCGACTCCAACTACTCCACCGACGGAGACGGCATCCGCACGGGTAACAATGGCGGTGACGGAGACGACGGCGCGCCAGGAGGTAACGGCGGGGTCGGCGTGACCGTGATCGGCAGCCTTCTCTATCCGAATGTGCGGGGCGGAAGCGGTGGAAACGGCGGCAACGGAAACATCCCCGGCGCCAACGGCGGTGACGGCGGCGCCGGTGGCAGTTCCGAGCCGGGCTACGGATTCTCGATCAACTCCTTTGCCGGCTGGGGCGGCAACGGCGGCAACGGCGCGGCGGGCGCTCCCGGTCAGAACGGCCAGACCGGTGGCACCGGCGGTACCGGCGGCGTCGGCGGGAACGGCACCGCGGGTGGCGGCGGTCAGGCGGGCACCAACGGGACCGATGGCACGGCAGGCCAGGCGGGCACCAGTGGCACCGACGGTGGTGCGGGCGGCGATGGTGGCAATGGCACGGCTGGAGAGGCAGGCAAGACCGGTGGGGCGGGGTCCGCGGGTGGTACCGGCGGCACCGGAGGAGCTGGATTAAGCGGTGCAACAGGACAATCCGGCACCGCGGGCGCCACGGGCGGCACCGGCACGGTCGGCCTGAAGGCGGGTTCCGGTGGTGTGGGCGGCTCTGCAGGGCTGTTCAGTCTGTTCGGCAGCGGTGGCCTCGGCGGGAGTGGAGGCACCGGCGGGACCGGCGGTAAGGGGGGAACCGGCGGGACCGGCGGCACGGGAGGCACCGGCGGTACGGGCGGCGACGGCGGAACCGGTGGCACCGGCGGCACGGGAGGCACCGGCGGTACGGGCGGCACGGGGGCCCAGGGCGGCGATGCGGGCAACGGTGGCGTCGGCGGCGCTGGCGGCGATGCGGGCAACGGTGGCACGGGTGGGGCCGGCGGCAACGCGGGTAACGGCGGTGTCGGCGGTACCGGCGGCGCCGCGGGCGACGGAGGCACGGGCGGAATCGGAGGCACCGGGGGCAACGGTGGTACGGGCGCCGCGGGAGGCAACGGTGGAAACGGGGGCAACGGCGGCAATGCCTACACCTATTCCGCCGCGGATCAGGGCACGTACACGCAGGCAGGCCAGGGCGGATCAGGCGGCCAGGGGGGTGCGGGGGGTGCTGCCGGGGCGGGCGGTGCGGCCGGTGCCGGTGGCGCGGGTGGCGCGGCGGGCACCGCCGGAGCCGGCGGCGAGGGCGGCGCGGCGGGGACGGCCGGTGTCGGTGCTCAGGGTGGTGCGGCAGGAACGGCGGGCACCGGCGGCGCGGGTGGCGCGGCGGGAACGGCGGGCGCGGGCGGTGTAGGGGGCGACGGCGGCTCGGCCGGAGCGGCGGGCACGGGTGGTCAGGGCGGCGCGGCAGGTGCGGGTGGCGCAGGCGGCTCCGGCGGTGCGGGTGGCTCCGGCGGTGCGGGTGGCGCCGGTGGTGCGGGTGGTGCGGCTGGAGCGGGTGGCTCCGGCGGTCTGTTCGGGAGCCGCGGGGCCAGTGGAACGACGGGGTCCGTAGGTGGCACAGGTGCGACCGGAGCCACGGGAGCCACGGGCGCGACGGGTGCGACCGGCGCGTCGGGTAACTCCGGTGCCGCGGGGGCGAACGGGGTCTCCGGTGCCACCGGCGCGACGGGTGCGAGCGGAGCGACGGGCGCATCGGGCACCGCAGGCACCAGGGGCGCCGACGGCAAGACGGGCACTGCCGGTGCGACGGGCGCCAACGGCCACACCGGTGTCACGGGCGCGACGGGTGCGACCGGTGCTGCGGGCAGCAAGGGCGCGACGGGCGCGAGCGGCGCGGCGGGGACGGCAGGCTCCGCAGGCGCCAACGGTACGAACGGTACGTCGGGAGCCACCGGTTCACGAGGAGGCCCGGCGCCGTAGCCCGCGCTACCGCGCTCCCGCGGCCGCCGTGGTGATGAGGAGTTTTCGCATCACGCCCGCCAGTTCGGATCGCCCGGACACCCCGGCCTTGCAGCTGGCGCGGTAGATGTGCCCCTCGACGGTGCGCACCGACAGCGAGACAGCCTGGGCGATATCGCGATTGGTGAGCCCCTGGGCCAAGAGTAGGGCGATCTCGTGCTCACGACGGGTCAGGCGGATGTGCATCCTGGCAGCGGCGAGGGCGGGACTGGTGGCCCCGCACGCCGACGCCAGCGTCGCGGCCCTCGCCGCGGCGGTCATCGCGCTGCCGCCTCGGCCTGCCCTTCGGTGCGACGTCGCGGCCTGGGCGGCGGCGTCGGCCGCGGCCAGCACGTCGCCCAGCGCCTCGAAATCGGTTGAGGCTCGCGATAACTGGTCGGCGTCATCGAGGCTCACCGCGCGCGCGTAGTCGGCAGCCACCGTCACCCGCGGGCCCTCGACCACGGCGGCCAACTCGGCCAACCGGTCGACGACCGAGACGTCGTCCAACTGGGCGGCGAACTGCAGGCACTGCACTTCCCTTGCGAGTTGCCCATGGATGCGTGCGAATTCGGCTGCGCGGCGGACGAATTGGCGTGCCTCCGTCAGGCGCTGCTTGGCGGCCGCGAGCCATGCCTCGGCCAGCAGGGCGTTCGGCTCGACCAGCTCGTAGGTGGGGTGCCGATCGGCCTGGGCGACCCTCATCGCCTGCTCTGCTGCCTCCACGTTGCCGGAGCGGGCCAGCGCCTGGGTGCGCAGCAGGTGAAAGCGGTAGAAGCTGTGAATCCGCACCATGTCGGAGTCGTCGGCGGCGCCCTCGGACGGCAGGTGCCGCAGGGCCGCCCGTAGATCGCCCGCGGCCAGCGCGACCGTCCCCATGATCGCCGAGGCCATGGCCTGGGCGGTGGAGGGGCTCGCGACGCAGTCGTCGAGATGCCACTCGGCGAGTTCGACGGCGTCGGGGATGCGCCCGGAGATCGTCAGCGCGAATGTGTGGAACTCGACCAGCGCCTGGCTCAGGAAGTTGCCCTGCTGCGACGAGCCCAGCACGTCGTAGCAGGACTTCGCCGTCGCGACCGCCGCGCTGGTTCGCCCCACCTCGGCAAGGGCCAGCGTCTCCGCGCAGAGCCGGACCGACTCGCCGTACCCGTCGAGCTCGCCGTAGTCGACGGTGTCGATCATCTCGACGACCTCGGCGGGTCTGGCGGCGAGCACCAGCTGGTTGGCGCGGAACGCCAACAGCTGCCCCCGACGCGGCCCGGTGGCGTCCTGCAGCGCCTCGTCGATCACACGCCAGGACTCCTCCGGCGACCGCCTGGTCCACAGCAGGTTGGCGGCACGCAGCACCACGTCGTTGATGAACGCCGACTCCGGCACTTCCTCGGGCGCGATGCTCTCGATGGCGGCTGCGGCGGCGTCGCCCTTCTGTGACATCAGCAGGTTGTACGCGAGATGGACGCGGGCCGCGACGCCGTCACCCGAATCCTCGGCCGCCCGAGACAGCCTCGCTGCGAGGTTGAAGTCGAGCAGCGAACTCGCCGCGGCCGCGGCCGCGGACAGCACCTTCGGATCGGGCGGCAGGTCGGACTCCAGCCAGAGGAGGCCGCGGCGCACGATGTTCGCCGTCTCCGCCCCATCGGTCATGGTCGCGGCGACCATGCCGCGCAGTCTCCGCAGACGTAGTGGGCCACACTGGTTGCGGCGCACCTCGGCGTACATCGGATGCCCGACGTAGACGTCGTTGCCGGACGTTCTGATGAGCTCGCGTTGCTCGGCCTCCTCGAGGGCGAATTGGTCGACAAGTGTGGTCAGGCCGTCCCACCCGATCGGCTCCGCCACCGCGACGACGTCGAGCACGTCGCGCACCTTCTCGGGGATCGAGCCGATCTGCTGCTCGACCACCTCGACGAGCGATGGGGGCACCTCGACGTCGCCGAGCCAGCGGTAGCGTCCGCGGTCCTGCACCAGTCGGCCCGTGTGCAGGGCCTGGTCGACGAGGTGTCTCAGGAACAACACGTTGCCCGCGGTCAGGCCCCACAGCCGGTCAGCACACTCGGCATCCGGGGGCGACCCGAGCACGCGGTGGACGAGTTCGACCGACTCGTCGTAGGACAGCGGCTGGAGTTCGAGCCGCCGGACGAGACCGTCCTTCCACAGGGCCGTGACCGCATCGGGCGCGGGATGACGGCTGCGGATGGTCGCGATCACCGCGGCCGATTGCTGAACGACGAGTTGGTGCACCACCAGCGCCGAGAGATCGTCGAGGAGGTGGGCGTCGTCGACGGATACCAGCAGGCGTCGGTTCTCGGACTCGACCGTCAGCGCACCGATCACCCTGCGTGCCAGGGCGAGTGGAGTGCCCTCGACGTCGTCGGTCCACTGGGCGAACGCGCCCAGTGGCACCGAACGGCCGGTGGCGGTGGCGGCGACCCGCCGAACGTCCCAGCCGGACGCGATGGCGGCCGTCACCGCCTCGCGGGCCAGTCGGGACTTACCGACGCCGGCCCGCCCCGCGATCACGACGCCGCGGGAGGACTCGCCGCCGATCAGCTCGGCGATGGCTCCCGACTCCTCGGTCCTGCCGATGAGTGGCCAGTGATCTTGCACACGGAAATACTAGGCGAGCGAACTGCAAATGATTTGCCACTACGTCAATAAGTTGCGGAGTTTGCGTGCCGCCAGGTCGCGCAGGGTGTCGAGTCCCTCGGGTTCGATGCCTAGCCGCAGGCAGATCTCGCGGTCCGGGGTACCGGTCGCAGTGTGCCGGAGCACGTCGGCGTACGCCGGAGGGAGTCGACTCATCGCAGACTCGTACCGCGGGTCGGCATCGGCGGTGTCGCTGGCCTGCGTCGGCGGGCTCATGTGCCGATCGTGAAGGAAGCGGGCCGCTGGGGAACCCGGGGCGGACTACCTGCTTTTGCCGATCGCACACGGGCTCACTACCTAGATGTTTCGAGAGCACGTGCGCGGGGCATCTCGGGACGACGATGACGCCGACGACCCGCCACGCCGTGATCTCGGGAGCCGGCATCGCCGGCCCCGCACTGGCGCACCAACTCTCCGCCAGAGGCTGGCGCATCACCGTCGTCGAGCGGTTTCCCGAACTCCGCGACGAGGGCCAGAACGTCGACGTCCGCGGCGCCGCCCGCGAGGTCGCGAGGCGGATGGGCATCGAGGCGGACATCCGCGCCGCCACCACCGGCGAGGTGGGCACGCGCTTCCTCCGTCCGGACGGTTCGATCGCGGCCTCCTTCCCGGTCGGTGGTCCCGGCGAAAGGGACGGTCCCACCGCAGAACTGGAGATCCTGCGGGGTGAGCTGTCGCGCATCCTGATCGAGCGCACCCGCGAGACCGTCGACTACCGGTTCGGCACGGCGATCGCCGACCTGACCGATCTCGGGGACCGCGTCGCGGTGCGCCTGGACGATGGCTCCGACCTCGACGCCGACCTGGTGGTCATCGCGGAGGGGCTGCGCTCGCGGACGCGGAACTTCGTCACGGCGGTCGACGTCACCGATCTCGGGATGTACTTCGCCTACGTCACCATTCCCCGACTGGACACCGACGACCTCTGGTGGAGCTGGCAGCACGTGCCCGGCGGTCGCGGCGTGCACCTGCGACCGGACAACCTCGGCACCACCCGGGCGATCCTGACCTTCGTCTCGGACGTGCGCGGGCTCGAGGACCTGCGTCGGGCCGACCAGATCGCCATCCTGAGACGGACCTTCGCCGACGTCGACGGCGCGGCGCAGCGCATTCTCGCCGAGTTGAACGATGAAGCGCCGCTGTACTTCTCGGCCGTTGGTCAACTGCAGACGTCGACCTGGAGCAAGGGCCGCATCGCTCTGCTCGGCGACGCCGCCTTCTGTCCCGCGACGTTCGGCGGCGGGGGCACCAGCCTCGCGTTGATCGGCGCCTACGTGCTCGCAGGCGAACTGTCCGGCCCCGGCGACCACCGTGCGGCGCTGGCGCGCTACGAGGACTTCATGGTCTCGCAGGCCGTCCCGACCACGCCACCGGTGCGCGCGGGCCTGCTCCGCCGGGCCAACCCCCGCACCGTCGGCGGTATCCGCGCGCTTCACGCCGGCGCCCGGTTGGTGGCGGGCCCCGTCGGCCGCGCCGCCTCGAAGCTGCTCGGCGGGCGTTTCGTCGACGTGGGGATCGCCCGGCTCAGGCTGCCCGACTACCCGCTCGAGGACCGTCGCTCGCAGCCTCTGCGGTAGCGGCCGAAAACCCGAGTAGGCCCCGATCATCCTGTCCTCGTTGACATTCGGGTCGGGCTCGTTTCCGTCTTAGCCCAGGTGCTTCTCGCCGCGGTGGTCCGACGGCATCGGCGAGGAGTGCAGCGCCCGTCGGGGCCGCCTGACTCGAACACTGGACACGACCGCCCACGGGGGCGATCGTGATTGGTGATCATGAACGACCCGGGGGGAGGGCGGCGAGGTGGGTGATCGAATATCGATCGTCATCGCGGAGGATTCTCTGCTCGTCCGCGACAGCGTCACCCGTGCGCTGTCGGTCGACTCGGAGATCACGGTCGTCGGGGTCGCGGAGGACTTCGACTCGGCCGTCGAGCTCGTCGAACGACATGCGCCGACGATTCTGGTCACCGACGTTCGCATGCCGCCCACGTCGACCGACGAGGGGATTCGACTCGCGCGGATGATGCGGACGGCGCATCCGGAGGTCGGCGTGATCGTCCTGTCGAACTTCGCCGAGCCGGCGTACGCGGCGGGACTGCTGGAAGGCGGCACGGCAGGCCGGGGATATCTACTCAAGGAGCGGATCTCGCACTTCGAGGAACTCGCCGAGGCCGTCCGTCGGGTGGCAGGCGGCGGGACGGTGCTCGATCCACTGGTGGTCGAGGTGCTGCTGGCCCAGCCGCGGTCGGCGGCCACGCTGAGTCGGCTGACCACTCGTGAACGTGAAGTGCTCGGGGAGCTGGCGACGGGCTTCAGCAATCGCACGATCGCGCAGCGCCTGGTGCTGTCGCAGCGGGCGGTGGAGAAGCACATCAATTCGATCTTCGCCAAGCTGGAGCTGACCCCGGACGACTCCGTGGACCGACGGGTCAAGGCCGTGCTGATGTTCCTCGACGACGAGGGTCCGGGGTGAACACGCCGCCGCGAACAGTGGTGCGTACACCATGGTGCGGTCCCGCGGCGGGCCGCCACGATGGGACGGTGGCGGACAAGGTGGTGCACGTCTGGGTCGTCGACGACCAGGCCAGTTTTCGGCGGGCGACCGCCGCGACCGTCGCTGCCATGGACGACTTCGAGCTGGCGGGCGAATGCGAGACGGGCGAAGCTGCCGTCCAACTCATCCCGCACCGCGATGCGGACATCGTCTTGATGGACATCCACATGCCTGGCATCGGCGGAATCGAGGCTGCGCGCCGAATCCATGCCGCACAGCCGAACGTGATGCTCCTGCTGATGTCGACCTATGACGTCGAGGACCTGCCCGCCGCGGCAGCACACTGCGGTGCCACGTCTTACCTCCACAAGGAAACGCTGTCCCCGGAGCTGCTGAGGCGACTGTGGCGAGCCGGCGACTGAAGGTGGCCTCCGCGGTCGGAGCGGTGCCGCGTTGGCCGGCGCCCAGGATCCTGCTCCTTGCGGCGGTGCGGTCCTCGTCGTGGTTGGGCCACGACCTGATCCACCGCTTCAGGGCGGAGCGCTACCAGGTGTTTCTCACCGGTCACCTCGCACTGTGGGCGAGCGCGGCCATCGCGCTGCCCATCCTGGAGTACTTCTGGCTGCTCCGGTCCCCGTGGTACCTCGCCTTCGTGGCCGTCGGCGTCGCGCAGTGCGGCGTGATCGCCATCGCGCTCGGCCTGGCCCGGCGCGGCAGGTACCAGCAGTCGATCACGCTGGTGTGCATCGGCACGTGGATCAGTGCGTCATTGGTGACGCTGGTCTCGCCGCCGCTGCTTCCGGTGATGGCGCTGCTGGTGCTGGTGCCGGTCGCCTTCGCCGAGCCCTACATCAGCTTGCAGCGCGGGCTCGCGTTCACGGTGATCACGGCGTTCTGCGTGCTCGTCCTGGCGGTCCTGGCGCGCTTCACCCACATTGCCGACGCCGTCTATCTGGCGCCCCGGTGGATCGAGACCGCCTTCATCGTCGTGGCGGTACCCGTCAACGCGCTCCACGTCATGGTGATCGTGTGGAACAACGCCGCGGCCCTCAGGACGTCCGAGGCGCAGCTCGCCGAGCACGCCGCCGAACTCGCGGCGTCCCGTACCCGGCTGATGACCGCAGCGGACGAGGAGCGGCGCCGCATCGAACGGGATCTGCACGACGGTGCCCAGCAGCACCTCGTCGCACTGTCGGTGCTCATCCAGCTGGCGCGCAACGCCGACGGCGACCGGCACCAGCCGCTGCTCGCGGACGCGTCCGAGTTGCTGCAGACCGCCATCACGGAGATTCGTCGACTGGCGCACGGCATCTACCCGCCGTTGCTGGTGAGCGGTGGCCTGGCCGAGGCCCTGCCGGCACTGGCCGCACACGCGTCGCTTCCCGTGCGTCTGGATGTCCGCGACCTCGGTCGTTACCCGCCTTCGACCGAGGCCGCCCTCTACTACTGTTGCAGCGAGGCGCTGCAGAACGCTGCCAAGCACGGCGGTCCCGACACCACGGTCGTCGTCACCGCCCGTGCCACCGACCAGGCGCTCGATCTCACCGTCGCCGACACCGGCCGCGGATTCGATCCGGCGATCGTCGGAAACGGCCTCACCAACATGGCCGACCGCCTGTCGGCGATCGGCGGTCAGGTCGTGATCGACACGCAGCCAGGGCGGGGCACCATGGTCGTCGCCACCGTCCACGCGCCGGAGGCACTCGGCCGCGGCCGGGTGGTGTAGGCACCACCGGCAACCCTCTTGCGCACACGGTGGTCTCGCGAAACTCGGGGCAGCAGGATGGATCTCGAGATCGAAGAGTCTCTGGCGCAAGGTGTTCACGAAACTCTGGGGGCGCACATGTCAGTCGTCGGATCTGCCGAACAGACTGCTCGAGAACCGAAGCCAACGACAGGCACGACGCGAGTCAGCCTGGCGTGCAGGGGGATTGGCGCTCATCGAGCGCAGCCTCCGCTACCGACGGGGACGGTCACGCTGCTGATGGCGGACATCGAGGGCTCCACCCGGCTCTGGGAGGAGCGCCCCGGTGAGATGGCGGCGGCGTTGGCGAGCATCGACGTCCTGCTGGCTCACCTCGTCGACGCCCACCGCGGCGTCCGCCCCGTCGAACAGGGTGAGGGGGACAGCTTCGTGATGGCATTCGTCCGCGCGAGCGATGCCGTGGCGTGCGCCGTCGCGCTGCAGCGCGACGCCCCGCCGCCGATTCGCCTGCGGATCGGCGTCCACACCGGCGAGACGCAGCTGCGCGATGCAGGCAACTACATGGGACCGACGATCAACCGCGCCGCCCGACTGCGTGACCTCGCGCACGGTGGTCAGACCCTGCTTTCCGGCGCGACCACCGATCTCGTCTGTGAGCTGCTGCCAGAACGGGCGTGGCTGGTCGACTTCGGTCGGGTGTCACTGCGCGACGTGGCGCGTTTGGAACGTGTTTCGCAGCTGTGCCACCCCGATCTGCGGAACGCCTTCCCGCCGCTGCGGGCCTGCCGATCCGGAGACGGTCCCTGGCAGCCCGCGCACCTCACTCCGTTCGTGGGCCGCGTCCGCGAGCTTGCCGACGTCCGGCGGCTCCTCGAGCGTGATCGCCTCGTCACGCTCACGGGCGTGGGTGGGGTCGGCAAGACGCGCCTGGCGATGCAGGCGGCGGATGGACTGGCCCGGCGCTACGGAGACGGCGTCGTCTTCGTGGACCTGGCACCAGTGACCGAGCCGCGCCTGGTCACACGGGCCGCGGCAAGGGCGTTGGCCCTGCCGGCGCTGCCCGATCGCGACGGTGCCGTGGACGCCCTGACGCGCCACCTCGGCGAGCGCACTCTGCTTCTCGTCGTGGACAACTGCGAGCACGTGCTCGGTGCGAGTGCGGCCTTGATCGACGGCGTGTTGCGGTCGTGTCCGAACGTGACCGTCCTGGCGACCAGTCGTGAGCCCGTGGCCGTGACCGGCGAGCGGCTGTGGCGCGTACCGCCGATGTCGCTGCATCGCGACGCCATCGCGTTGTTCACCGAGTGTGCCCAGCGGGCATGCTCGGACTTTCGCCTCGACCCCCGGGACACGGGAGTGGTGCGGGAGATCTGCAGGCGGCTGGACGGCGTGCCCCTGGCGATCGAGCTCGCGGCCGGCCGCGTGCGCTCGATGTCGCTGGACGAGATCGTCGACGGGGTGCAGGACCGGTTCCGGTTCCTGATCGGCGGTCCCCGCACGACGGCGCGCCGCCATCGCACGCTCGAGGCCTCCGTGGACTGGTCTTACGATCTGCTCTCCGAACCGGAGAAGGTAGCCATCGCGCGGCTGTCGGTGTTCCCCGACGCGTTCGACGCCGATGCGGCCGCGGCGATGGTGGGTGACGGGCACCATGTCGTCGACCTGCTCGCCTCGCTCGTCGACCGCTCGCTGGTGACGGTGGAAAGTCGTTGCGGCCGAACACGATATCGCCTGCCGGAAACCATTCGCCAGTACGGGTTGGCGCGACACCTCGACGCCTCACTGCACGGCGGCGCGCCCCGCCTCCAGCCGGGCCACGGGCAGCCGGAACGGTGAGCACGACACGTAGTCCAGCCCGGTCTGGTGGAAGAAGTGGATCGACTCGGGGTCACCGCCGTGCTCACCGCACACGCCGAGCTTGAGGTGCGGCTTGGTCTTGCGACCCTCCTCGGCGGCGATCTTCACCAGTCGCCCGACCCCGTCGGCGTCGATGGTCTCGAACGGCGAGATCGTGAACACGCCCTTGTCGACATAGGCGGCGAACAACGAGGATTCGACGTCGTCGCGCGAGAAGCCCCACGTCGTCTGGGTCAGGTCGTTGGTGCCGAACGAGAAGAAGTCCGCGGCGTCGGCGATCCGATGCGCCGTCAGCGCCGCCCGCGGTAGTTCGATCATCGTGCCGATGGGGATCTTCAGCTTCATGCCGCGTTCGGCGCTGACCGCCTTGAGGATCCGCTTGCTCTCGTCGCGCACCAGGTACAGCTCCTGCACCGAGCCGACGAGCGGCACCATGATCTCGACCTTCGGGTCCTTACCCGCGTCGAACTGATCGCAGGCGGCCTCGGCGACGGCCCGCACCTGCAGCGCGAACAGGCCGGGCGTCACCAGGCCCAGTCGCACACCGCGCAGGCCGAGCATCGGGTTGGACTCGTGCATGGCCTCGACGGCGGCGAGCAGTCGGCGGTCCTTGTCGACCTGCTCGCCGGTGTCGCCCGCCGCCGCGGCGAGCGCGACCTTGACCGCAAGCTCGGTGCGGTCGGGGAGGAACTCGTGCAGCGGCGGGTCCAGCAGCCGGATGGTGACCGGCAGGCCGTCCATCGCGTCGAGCAATTCGGTGAAGTCCTTGCGCTGCAACGGCAACAGCGCCGCGAGGGCCTCGTCGCGCTCCTCTGTGGTGGCCGCGAGGATGACGCGTTCGATGAGCGTCCTGCGGTCGCCGAGGAACATGTGCTCGGTGCGGCACAGGCCGATGCCCTGGGCGCCAAGGTTTCTCGCGCGGATGGCGTCCTCGGCGGTGTCGGCGTTGGCGCGGATCATCAACCTGCGGGAGTCGTCGGCGTGGGTCAGCAGCCGGTCCACCGCGGTCACCAGGGCGGTGGTCTCGGCGTCGGCGCCCTCGAGCGCGGCCGCCAGACCGGAGTCGATGTACGTCTCGACGGGGGACGGCACGACGGGCATGGCGCCCAAAAAGATCTCGCCCGTCGACCCGTCGATGCTGATGGCGTCGCCCTCGCGGATCACGACCGTGCCGACGCGGGCGGTGCGCGAGGCTGAGTCGACGTCGAGCGCCTCCGCCCCGCACACGCAGGTCTTGCCCATGCCGCGCGCGACGACGGCCGCGTGCGAGGTCTTGCCGCCGCGGGCGGTGAGGATGCCGTCGGCCGCGATCATGCCCTCGAGGTCGTCGGGGTTGGTTTCCTTGCGCACCAGCACGACCCGCTCACCGCCGTCGGCCCACGCCTTGGCCGTCGCCGAGTCGAACACCGCGCGGCCCACCGCGGCGCCCGGCGATGCGGCCATGCCGCGGGTCAGCAGTTCGCGCCGGGCCGACCTGTCGAACTGCGGGAACATCAGCAGGGCCAGTTGCGACCCGGAGACCCGCGACAGCGCTTCGTCCATCGTGATGAGGTTCTCGTCGACGAGCTGTCCGGCGATCCGGAACGCGGCTGCGGCCGTACGCTTTCCGACCCGGGTCTGCAGCATCCAGAGCTTGCCGCGCTCGATGGTGAACTCGATGTCGCAGAGGTCGCGGTAGTGCGTCTCCAGCCGGCGCATGACCTTGATGAGCTGCTTGTGCGATTGCGGGTCAAGGGTTTTCAGGTCGTCGAGCGACAGCGTGTTGCGGATGCCCGCCACGACGTCCTCGCCCTGCGCGTTGGCCAGGTAGTCACCGTAGACGCCAGACCGACCCGACGCCGGGTCACGGGTGAATGCCACTCCCGTGCCACTCGTCTCGCCGAGGTTGCCGAACACCATCGTGCAGACGTTGACGGCGGTGCCGAGATGCTGGGGGATGCGCTCACGGCGGCGGTACAGCCGCGCCCGGTCGGTGTTCCAGGAGTCGAACACGGCGTTGATGGCCATGTCGAGCTGCTCGCGGGGATGCTGCGGGAACTCGGCGCCGGAGTGTTCGTGCACCGCATCCTTGAAGACGGCGACCAGTTCCTTGAGGTCGTCGACCTCCAGCTCGACGTCGCTGGCGACGCCCTTGGTGGACTTGGCCTTGTCCAGCGCATCGGAGAACACCTCGCCGGGAATGTCCAGCACCGTCTTGCCGAACATCTGCAGCAGCCGCCGGTAGGAGTCCCACGCGAAGCGTTCGTCGCCGGACTCCTCGGCCAGCCCCTTGACGCTGGCGTCGTTGAGCCCGATGTTGAGGACCGTCTCCATCATCCCCGGCATCGAAAAGGCCGCTCCCGAGCGCACACTCACCAGCAGCGGGTCGTGCCGGTCGCCGAGCCGTCGGCCCACGCCGTCCTCCAGCCCCCGCAGCGCCATCGTGACCTGCACCCGCAACTCACCAGGTGCGCTGCCGTGCTTGAGGTACTCCCGGCAGGCCTCGGTGGTGATGGTGAAGCCGGGCGGCACGGGCAGTCCGAGGTTGGTCATCTCGGCGAGGTTGGCCCCCTTGCCGCCGAGCAGGTCCTTCTGGCTCTTGTCGCCCTCGGCGAACTCGTACACGTACTTGGTCACTGGCCGTCCCCTCGTCGTGGCTTCGATGGTGATCCCACGTGGGGCCCGTGCGGGCGGGAATCGAGGAGACGATCAGCGGTCGTCGGCGTCGTCGTCCGTGTTCTTGCCGGTACGACGCCCGAACAGCCCGCCGATGCAGGTGCGGATGCGGACGACGACGCCCACGACGAAGGCCAGGATCCCGACGACCACCGCGACCGGCCACGACGGTTCGTCGCCGTAATCATCGTGCATTGGCTCGAGTGTCCTCTGATTGGCTAAGAAGAAGCTCAACTGACCGCGCCCTCAAGATTGCCACATTCATGCAGTTCAGTGGCATTTCGCCGGCGAATCGACGGGGAATTGCATTCTAAGAAATTCCTCGCAGATCACGAATAGATCTCGGAAAGATTTCTGTTCGACTGCTGTGGGCTCGTAAAGTGCTCTCGTGGGCAGGCATCAGATGGTCAGGCAGCGGCGCAAACCGCCGATCCTGCTGGCCGGCGTGATCGCCTCGTTCGCCCTGCTGGCCGCCGCGGGCGGCACCGCCGAACCCGTCCTCGCCAAGCCCGCCCCGAAACCCGCCGTCGAGAACGCGGGGCCGTGCTGCATCGAGGTCGTGCCCGCCGCGGCCACCGTCGTCTCGCCCGCGCCCGCGGGCATGTCGCTGTTCTCCGCGGCCGCGCCCGCGCAACTGGCCGCCGCGAATTCGACTGCGGCGTCGCGCTGGCGCATCATCGACCGCGCACTTCCGATGGGCGTCGCCCCGGAACGCGGTCTGCAGATCGACACCATCTTCCTGGCCCGCAGCGTCAGCGCGCGCTTCCCGCAGATCCACGACATCGGCGGGTACCGGCCCGATGCGCTGCGCTGGCATCCCGACGGCCTGGCGCTCGACGTGATGATTCCGAACCCGGGCACGCCCGCCGGCATCGCGCTGGGCAACGAGATCGTGGCCTGGGCACTCGAGAACGCGGCGCGCTTCCATCTGCAGGATGCGATCTGGCGGGGCGAGTACTACACGCCGAGCGGACCGCAGTACTCCGGGATGGCCCACTTCGACCACGTTCATCTGACGACGTATGGCGGGGGATACCCGACCGGCGACGAAATCTACTATCGCTGAACCGATTTGGGCGTCAGGCGACGACGGCCTCGGGAACCAGGACGGTGCGCGTCGGGCCGATCGAACTGATGCAGGCGTGCGACAGGTGTCCGAACGGGTGATCGCACACGGGGCAGCCGTCATCGGCCTTTGCCTGCAGGTCCGCGTCGATCGACCCGTGCGTCGTGCGCAGAACCCTCATCCAGCGTCCCATTGTGCTGTTCCCCCCAGTAGGTTGGCTGTCCCAAATCTGGGACAACATTAGCCCGCAGCTAAGGGGGCGTCAATCGCAAATTGACGTCGTCCGCAAATTGGTCGGTCACGATTGCGTGACGGCCGTCAGGCCCGTTCACCACGGGATTTCCAGCCGGAACCCGGGGTTCGCGAAGGCGGTCGGGCGAACCATCGCAGCGGTCGCACAGGCTCGCGTCGGCGACCGTCACCCCAAGTGGTGGTCCGCTGCTGCGGCCCCGAGCGTTGCCGAGAGTGCCATGGGAGCGGCTATCGCCTGCACGATCGGTCCGCCCGCCGTCGCGCGAGGTTTACCGTACCTGCCCGCCCACGGACGTTTCCCTCCCGCCGCGGCTGCCGCACCCGCGCGCGGTCGCGGGCATAGGCTGGCAGTCGATGTCGGAGTTCAGCGCGGACGCGGCGGATCTGCGGGCGGGGATCGACGATCTGGCGGGCCTGCTGGCGGGCAGCCTGGGTCTCTCCGAACTCCTGGTACAGGTCAGCGCCTTCACCCAGCGGGCGATCCCCGGCGCCGACGGTGCGGCCGTCACGATGCTGCGCATGGACGCCGACGACGCCGCCGTCGCCGAACTCGCTGCCAGTGCTCCGTTCGTCGCGGCGATCGACGAAGTCCAGTACGTGACGCTGCAGGAGGGGCCGGGCATCACCGCGGTCCGGGAGCGCCGCCCGGTGCGCTCGGGATCGCTGGGCGGCGAGAAGATGTGGCCGCGGTTCGGGCCGCGGGTGGGCCGGATGGGCGTGCACAGCGCGCTCGCACTGCCGTTGCTGCTGCCGGACCGGGTGGTCGGCGCGATCACCGTCTACGCGCACGGAAAGGACGTCTTCGACGCGCATGCAGAGGAACTGGGGGAGCTGTTCGCCAAGCCCGCCGCGGCCGCCGTGCACAACGCCCAGGTGCTCGCGCAGGCGCTCGCGCTCAACGTGCAACTGCAGAAGGCATTGTCGTCGCGCCCGGTGATCGATCAGGCCATCGGCATCATCAGGGCCCGCACCGGCCGCAGTGCCGAGGACGCCTTCGCGCAGTTGCAGACGATGAGCCATGCCGAGCACCGCAAACTCGCCGAGGTCGCCGCGCTCGTCGTCGACGAGGCCGTCCGCCGCACCAACGCCCGTAAGGCGTGAGGGCCGGCGTTCACACCGTCTAGCAGCGCGAACCTGGGTGGTAGCCTCAAGGGGTTGGGAACCCAACCAGTCCGGGATTGAGGCAGCTGTCCGCTGCTGTTCTCGCCGAGCAACCGCTCACGCCGGACACTTCGGTGACATCCGCCAGTCGGGAACACCTTGAACGCACCTGCCCGTTTTCCGTCGTTTCGTGGCGGCGTTGCGCCGGAACGACATTCGAATCCCACCATCGGCGTCCTCACGACCTATCCCCCGACGCCGTGCGGGCTCGCCGTGTTCAGTGCGGGACTGGTCGACGGGCTGTCGGCCAAGGGGTGCGACGTCGGCGTCGTGCGCATCGTCGACGGCTCGGAGTCCGTCGGTGATGCGATCGTCGGAGAACTCGTCAGTGGGTCGGCCGCGTCCATCTCGGCGGCCGTCGACCTCCTCAACCAGCGCCACGTCGCCATCGTGCAGCATGACTACGACGTCTACGGTGACGACGTCCTCGACGTGATCGAGGGCCTGCGCGTACCGACCATCCTGGTCGCTCATACCGTCGTGAAACATCCTACGGCGCAACAGCGTTCGGCGATGGTGACCATGACGTCGAAGGCCGACCGCGTCGTCGTGATGTCGGTGGCCGCCCACGAACGGCTGTGCGTCGACTACGGCGTCGAACGCCGCAAGGTCGCCGTGATCCAGCGCGGTGCCACCCTGCCGACGGTCGCCCCGCTGAAGCGGGGAGGCAGGCCGACCCTGCTGACGTGGGGCCTGATGCGGCCAGGCAAGGGTGTCGAGCGCGTCATCGACGCCATGGCCTCGCTCAAGGAGTTGCGCGGTCAGCCGTGCTACCACGTCGCCGGCGCCACCCATGCCGCGGCGCTCGCCGCCGAGGGTGAGGCCTACCGCGACGCCTGTGTCGAGCGGGCCCGCAGCGCCGGCGTGGCGGGCGCGGTGAAGTTCGACGCGATCTTCCGCAGCTCGGTGGCGCTGTCGGCGCTGATCCAGACGTCGGCGGCCGTGGTGCTGCCGTACGACTCGACCGATCAGGTCAACTCCGGTGTGCTGGTCGACGCCCTCGCCGCGGGCAGGCCCGTCGTGGCCACGGCGTTCCCGCATGCCATCGACCTCCTCGGCTGCGGAGCCGGCGTCATCGTCGACCATGGCGATCCCGATGCGTTGACGTTCGCGCTGCGCCGGATGCTGACCGATCCCAGGATGACGGGTGAAATGGCATCGGAGGCAAGGAAGTTGGCGCCCACGCTGGGCTGGCCCGTAGCTGCGGCGGCGTACCAGGCGCTGGCCCGCCGCGTCCTCGCCGAGCGCGCGGCACTCGTATGACCGCGCCACCCCAACCCGTCTTCGGCCACCTGCTGCGCATGTCCGACCGGCGGGGCACGCTCAGCAACGCCGTGCTCGCCGAACCGGAGCGCAGCAGCGGCTACTGCACCGACGACATGGCCCGCCTCCTCGTCGTCGCCACCCGGCAGCCAGATCCCGATGGCGCGGTGAACGGACTCGCCGGCCTGGCCGTGCGGTATCTCAACGACGCCCAGTCCTACGCGGGCACCTGTCGAAATCGCATGGACGGCAAGGGTAATTGGCTCGACGAGCCGACCGTCGGCGTGTGGTGGGGCCGGTGCCTGTGGGCGCTGGGCACGGCCGCGGCGCACAGCACCGTGGGACTGGTCCGCAGGGTGTCGGTCATCCAGTTCGAACGGGCCGCCAAGGTGCGATCACCGCTTCCGGAGGCCATGGCCTACGCGGCGCTCGGCGCGGCCGAGATCCTCTCCGTCGAGCCCGACCACGCCATCGCCCGCGCGCTGCTGACCGCGTGTGCCGACGTGCTGTCGGAGTCCGCCGAGCGCCATCCGGTGACGGCCGAGGCCTTGATCGCGACGGGGTCGGCGCTGGACCGTCCCGAGCTCTGCCGGCGCGGCCTCGAGCAGCTGAGGGCTCTCCTCGACGCCGCGTCGACGGAGGACCGTGACCCCGTCGAGGTGGCCGCGCTGGCCGATGCGTGCGCCCGCGCGGCGGGTGTGGACGCCGCCGCCACCTGGCCCGACGGGGTTCGCGCCGCGGTGTCGTGGTTCGAGGGCGCCAACGAATCCGGGGCTCCGATGTGGGACCCGGCGACCGGCGGCGGTTTCGACCGGCCCGCGGTCGACGGCGTCGGGCCGAACCAGGGTGCGGCGGCCACGCTGGCGGTGCTGTCGACGTTGCAGAACGGCCGACGCCTCTCGGCGGTGCCGCAGTGACCACGCCGTTCAAGCGGGACGTCGGGTGCGAGCTCGACGTGGACGTCACCGCGGCCACGACGCTGGAGTTCCAGATCGCCGTCGCGCCGCACCCGAATACCGAGGTCTACGAACATCTCAGCTTCACCCTGGACGGCGAGCCGGTGCACCCCGTGGAGATCAGTGGCGCGCACGGCAACCGGATCCACAAGATGTGGACTCCCGTCGGGAATCTGAAGGTCGTCTACTCGGCCAGCGTCGTCGGGCACACCGATCCGGCGCCCGTGACGGACTACGACCTGTCGATGTACCTGCGGCCCAGCCGATATGCCGAGGCCGACAAGTTCTATGGCTTCGCTGCAACGGAATTCGGCGAGTACGCCGACTCGAGCACGTTGCTGGAGCACGTGGCGGCCTGGGTGGGCGGACGGCTGAACTACGTCCCCGGTTCCAGCGATGCGATCGACGGCGCCGTCGACACGCTGCTGGCGGGGGCGGGCGTCTGCCGCGACTTCGCGCACCTGGTGGTCGCCATGCTGCGCGCGGTCAACGTGCCGGCCCGGCTGGTCGCCGTGTACGCGCCGGGCTTGTCTCCCATGGACTTCCACGCCGTGGCCGAGGCATTCGTGGACGGAGGGTGGCGGGTCGTCGACGCGACGCTGCTGGCGCCACGGCAGAGCCTGGTGCGGATCGCGACCGGACGGGATGCCTCCGACACCGCCTTCCTGGCCAACCACAAGGGCGCGATCGTGCTGAACTCGATGAGCGTGCGGGCGATCGTCGACGGTGACCTGCCGTACGACTCGATCGACCGGCTGGTGTCGATCCGGTGACGCGTTGTTGACGCTCGGCGTCATCGCCGCGACGCACAAGGAGAACGAGCACCGCCTGCCGATCCATCCCGAGCACCTGAACCGCATCGACGCCGACGTGCGCGGCAACGTCTTCCTCGAACACGGATACGGCGCGCACTTCGGTGTCCCCGACGAGACGCTCGCCGTCTCGGTCGGTGGGATGCGGAGCCGGGCAGATCTGATCGCCGAGTGCGACGTCATCCTGCTGGCCAAGCCGGATGCCGACGATCTCGCGGAATTGCGCAGGGGCCAGGTGCTGTGGGGCTGGCCGCACTGCGTGCAGGACGAGGCGTTGACGCAGCAGGCGATCGACCGGCGGCTGACGCTGGTCGCGTTCGAGGCGATGAACCTGTGGCGCAAGGACGGCTCGTTCAAGCTGCACGTGTTCCACAAGAACAACGAGATGGCCGGCTACTGCTCGGTGTTGCACGCCCTCGAGATCATCGGCTCGACGGGGACGTACGGTCGACGGCTGCGTGCCGCGGTGATCGGCTTCGGCGCGACCGCGCGCGGGGCGGTGACGGCGCTGAACGCGATCGGCGTGCACGACATCGACATCCTGACCAACCGCAACGTCGCCGAGGTCGCGTCGCCGATCCACTCCGCGGAGATCGTGCAATTCGAATCCGACGACGGCGGAACGAGTTTCGCGCTCACCGACGACGGCCGGGTACCGCTCGCCGGCTATCTGGCCGGCCACGACGTCGTCGTCAACTGCGTGCTGCAGGATCCGAACGCGCCGTTGGTCTTCGTGACGGAGCCCGATCTGAAGGAGTTCCGCTCCGGCAGCCTGTTGATCGACGTGTCCTGCGATACCGCAATGGGTTTCAGTTGGGCACGGCCGACGACGTTCGACGAGCCGACGTTCGTCGTCGGCGACAACGTGACGTACTACGCCGTCGACCACAGCCCCTCGTATCTGTGGAACGCGGCGACGTGGGAGATCAGCGAGGCGTTGATTCCCTACCTGCCAACGGTTCTCGGTGGTGCAGAGGAATGGGACCGCGACGAGACGGTGCGCCGGGCGATCGAGATCCGCGGGGGACACGTGAAGAATCCCGACATCCTGGCGTTCCAGCATCGGGTGCCGGAGTACCCGCATCGGCGTTCGGGCACCCGTTGACCTGCGATGCCGTAGCGTAGTGACTATCGAGCAGCTCGGTTCCGAGCTCACATGCTCGACTTCAAAGGACACCATGATGGCTGCACCGACGACGTTCCGCACCCCCTACGAGAACCGCCTCGACCTGGTCAAGACGACGATCACCGAACACTCCAAGCTCGACGACGACGATGCGGGCATCCTGGCCGTCGAAGTACTCCGGGTGCTGAACTCGATTCCCGAGAAGGTGCGCTGACCATCCCTCAACGCCTGGCCCGAAGGTGATGTAGCTTCAATCGACGCAGCGACGAGGGGTGGCTGCTGCGGAGGAGTAAATGGTGGAAGCGACGCCATTTGGGCATTACCGGCTGCAGGAGCTGCTGGGCCGGGGCGGAATGGGCGAGGTGTATCGCGCCTATGACACGAAGACGGATCGCGTCGTCGCGCTCAAGGTCCTGCCGCCCCACCTCGCCGCAGACGTCACCTTCCAGCAGCGCTTCCGCAGGGAGTCGCAGGCCGCCGCCAGCCTGAACGATCCGCACGTGGTGCCCATCCACGGGTACGGCGAGATCGACGGCAGGCTCTACCTGGACATGCGGCTGATCAACGGTCGGACGCTCGGCGACATGCTGGCGGACGAGCAGCGGTCGGTGTTTCCCGAGCTCGCGGTGAAGGTCGTCGAGCAGATCGGCATGGCGCTCGACGACGCCCACCACGCCGGTCTGATCCACCGCGACGTGAAGCCGTCGAACATCCTCATCACCGAGCGCGAGTTCGCCTACCTGATCGACTTCGGGCTGGCGCGCACGGCCGGTGAAGTGGGGATGACGACGGCGGGCAGCACCCTCGGCACGCTCGCCTACATGGCGCCGGAGCGCTTCGACGGTGGGCAGAGCGATCCGCGGTCGGACCTCTATGCCCTGACGTGCGTGCTGTACGAGTCGCTGACGGGGTCGCGGCCGTACCCCGCCGAGAGCCTCGAGCAACAGATCGCCGGGCACATGGTGTCCAAGCCGCCGCGGCCATCGGAGGTGGACCCGAGGCTGGCCGCCTTCGACGCGGTGATCGCCAAGGGCATGGCGAAGAAGCCGGGGCAGCGCTACCAGTCGGGGGCCGAGCTGGCGGCTGCCGCCCGTGCGGCCTACGACGCGCCGGTGCGGTCGACGGGCTCGGGGCGGCACTCGGCGCGGCGGGTGCCCACTCCCGCGCGCCGTGGACCCTCGCGGCGAATGCTGCTCGTGGGTGCGGCCGTGGTGCTGGTGGCGGCCCTCGGCACCGTCGGGGTGTGGCAGCTGCGGGGCGGTTCGCAGGACGGCGATCCCCGCCAGGCCGCCGTCGCGGACAGTACGGCGCCGCCCGACCCGAATCTCCCTGCGGGAGCGGTGGCGTCGATCGCGGGCACGGTTCCGGTCGACGTCCGCGCGTCCGGCCGGCTGGTGATCGGGATCAACGTGCCGTACGCGCCCAACGAGTTCAAGGATTCGAGCGGGGCGATCGTCGGCTTCGACGTGGACCTGATGAACGCGGTGGCGCGGACGCTGGGGCTCAAGCCCGACTACCGCGAGACGGCGTTCGAGAGCATCATCCCGTCGGTGCAGTCCGACAACTTCAACGTCGGGGCGTCGTCGTTCACCGACACCGTCGAGCGGGAGCAGCAGGTCGACTTCGTCACCTACTTCCAGGCGGGCAACCTGTGGGCGCGGCGGACGGGCACGACGGTGGACCCGTCGGCGGCGTGCGGGCTGAAAATCGGTGTGGCGCAGGGTGGTCTGCAGCAGAGCCAGGAGATCCCGGCCAAGAGCGACGCGTGCGTGGCGGCGGGGCTGTCCCCGATCGACATGGTGGTGTTCACCCGGCAGGACGACCTGACGAAGGCGCTGGTGGCCGGCCAGGTCGATGCGATGTCGGCGGACTCGCCGGTGACGGGATTCGCGGTGAAGCTCAGCGCCGGGGTGCTGGAGACGGCGGGCGAGGTGTCCGACTCGGCGCCGTACGGGTGGCCGGTGGCCAAGGGCTCCGCGCTCGCGGCGTCGTTGCGGCAGGCGCTGGATCACCTGATGCAGACGGGGGAGTACAAGACCATCGCGACGCAGTGGGGCGTCGAGAAGGGGATGATCGACACTTCCGTCGTCAACGGGGCGGCGCGCTGAATCTGGCGCTCAGCCGGGCCACGTGTCCACTGATCGGTGGACACGCGATTCATCCTAGGCAGCCGCCGGTTGGCGGACATACATCTCCCCATGTGAGCGCGATAGTTGTCTCATCGCCGGTTGACACCGGCCAAGACAACCAGAAGAGCAACTCACACAAGGAGATTCACATGATCGACATCGACCGCCGCCGCATCTTCGCCGGCTTCGCCATCCTGGCCGCACCCGCCATCATCGCGCTCGGCGCGCTGGGCATGGCCGACGCCAAGGCCGACTCCACGGTCGCCACGCACGGCCCCTCCGTCAGCGCCCCCGCACAGCACGTTCCGCAGCCGGGTACCGCGGCGCATCACCACCACCAGAGGAACCGCTAGGGATCGCTTCCCGACCGCGGGCAATAGTCGGTGACCATCGGCTCTTGACATCCTCCGTCACCGTTTTAACATTTCCCGACAGGGGGTGACGGACATGAGCACTCTCATCCGTGCGACGGCGCTGTGGGGGTACCGCGAGCTGGTGCACGAGCTGGGCGGCGACGCGAACGACTTCCTGTCGCGGTTCGGCATCCCGCGCCGCGCCGACACCGAAGAGGGCGCGTTCATCTCCTACGACGCGTTCGTCCGGATGCTCGACGCCAGCGCCGTCGAACTGCGCTGCCCGGAGTTCGGGCTGCGGCTGTCGCGGTGGCACGGGCTCGACGTGCTCGGCCCCATCGCGGTGATGGCCCGCAATGCGCACACCGTGCTCGACGCCGCCGACGTCATCGCGCGCTACCTCTACGTGCACTCGGCCGCGCTGAAGCTGACCAGGGCGCCGTGGTCCACCGCGGCCCGCATCGCGTTCACCTACGAGGTGTCCGACCCGCCGCTGCCGGTCACCATCCAGGGCTACGAGCTGAGCATGGGCGTCGTCGCCCGCATCATCGCGGTGCTCGGCGGACCGGAGGCGGTGCTGTCGTCGGTGGCGTTCCTGCACGATCAGCAGGGCGACGACGCGGTCTACCGCGACGTGCTGAAGTGTCCGATCCGGTTCGGCCAAACCTGGTGTGGTTTCGAGCTTTCCGCGGAGCTGGCCGCGACGACCATCGAGGGCGCGGACGCCGCCACCCGCCGCATCGCACGGAAGTACCTGGACTCGAGATACCTTCCGCCGACGGCGGCGCTGTCCGAACGGGTCGCCGACCTCGCAGGCAATTTGCTGCCCACCGGCCAGTGCAGCGTCGACGAGATTGCCGGCCAACTCGCGATGCATCCGCGGACCCTGCAGCGCCAGCTGGCGGCGGAGGGCACGTCCTGCCAGCAGGTCATCGAACGGGAGCGGCGCGCGCACGCCGGTCGCTACCTGGCCGAACCCGACCTGGAGCTGAGCCAGATCGCCGGCCTGCTGGGCTACACCGAGCAGAGCGCGCTGAACCGGTCCTGCCGCCGGTGGTTCGGGATGACGCCGCGACAGTACCGGACGGACCTGGGTCGACGACGCCTGCGAAGCCACGCCTGAGCGACACGCCGCGTGTACTGGGGCGATGCCCGCAACCGCCCAGGTGTGACGCGCTGGTACGGACGCCCGCCGCGAAGACCTGTAGTCTGACGTGAGCAATTGGCTTGTGCTGGTACGACTTCGGTGTCGTCGCACGTCACCTGTCGCGGGGGCGCAGGTGGGGCCGGACTTCACGCGGGAACGCCGTCGACGATGACGGACGACCGGTGTGGTCACCGCGACATCGCTGTGCGAAAGGGTGGAGGAACGCCATGGGCTCCCCGGGCGCCGGCGCGAGGCTGGGCACGAAGTTCGGGCCCTACGAGCTGCAGGAGCTCATCGGCCTCGGCGGCATGGGCGAGGTGTACCGCGCCTACGACACCATCCGTGAGCGTACGGTCGCGCTGAAGCTGCTGCGGACCGACGTCGCCGCCGACGCAAGTTTTCAGGAGCGGTTTCGGCGCGAGTCGCGGATCACCGCGCGGCTGCAGGAGCCGCACGTCATCCCCGTGCACGACTTCGGCGAGATCGACGGCGTGCTGTACATCGACATGCGCCTGGTCGAGGGCGCCAGCGTCAAGGGCGAGCTGCGGAACAAGGGCGTGCTGCCGCCAGCGCGGGCGGTGTGGATCATCGGGCAGGTGGCCTCGGCGCTGGACGCCGCGCACGCCCACGGGCTCGTCCACCGCGACATCAAGCCCGAGAACGTGTTGCTGACGCCGGACGACTTCGCGTATCTCGTCGACTTCGGCATTGCCCACGGCGGCGGCGAGGCGTCGGTGACGAAGACCGGCCTGGTGATGGGGTCGTGCGCGTACATGGCGACCGAGCGGCTGAGCGGCCAGGCGGGTGGCCCGGCCTCGGACGTGTACTCGCTGACGTGCCTGCTGTACGAATGCCTCACGGGCCGAGCACCATTCGAGGGTTCGGATCTGCGGCAGGTGATGAGCGCGCACGTGTTCGCGCCGCCGCCGCGACCCAGCGTGATGGGACGGGGCATCCCGTTCGCGTTCGACGAGGTGATCGCGAAGGGGATGGCGAAGGACCCCGCGGACCGGTATGCGTCGGCGGGGGAGTTGGCCAGGGCGGCTGCGGCGGCGGGTGCCGGGCGGCCTGCGCCGGTGGCGCCGTTCGTGAAGCCGGGTCCGGCGCCGACGCGTCAGTTCGCGGCCGCGGACGCACGGCAGTCCAGCTACGTCCCGGTGATGCCCCCCGCGACGGTGAGGCGGTCGGGGTTCACCCGGTCGCAGAAGGCGTTGTTGGCGGGCACGGTCGGCCTGTTCGCGGTGGCGGCGGGCCTGGCCGCGGCCATCGTGTTCTCGGGCGGCAGCACCCCGTCCGCGCCGTCGAGTCCGTTGGCCGCGCCGCCTGCGTCGACGACGACGGTGACCACCACTGCGCCGTCGACGTCGGTGTCCCCGTCGGCCTCCGCGGCGCCGCTGGCCAACATGTCCGACACCGACGGGCAGGGGTTCGTCGGGCAGGCCGCGCGCTGTGATGCGGGGAGTTCACTGGTGTCGGCGATCCGGACGCAGTCGTCGTTGGCGGTGATCTGTCAGACGTCGGCGGGCAGCTACTACTACCACGGCGAGCGGCAGAGCGACGGGGCCAACCTGAAGATCGCGAACGCCGTCCCGACCGACGGCGGATTCGACGCGGTGAATCCGGCCGACGGGGCGCGGTATCAGGTGCGGCCCGACGAGCTGACGATCATCAGCAACGGGCACGTGGATTCGAGCGAACCGGCGCTGGAGTACGGGGAAGATTAGCAGTTGAGGCCGTTTCGTTACCCTGTCTAAGGAATAGTCATGGGGTGCGGCGGGCTATACGGCCTTGGACGCGCACCCGACAAAGACCGAGGACGAGGTATGACCGCAACGACGACCGGCCCGCCGGAACCGGCAGCGCCGACGGCGGCTGCCGAGGTGGCGGGGCCGAAGCGCAACCTGATCTTCACCGCCGTCGTGCTCGGCATGCTGCTGGCCGCGCTGGACCAGACCATCGTGGCGACGGCCCTGCCGACCGTCGTCGCCGATCTCGGGGGCGCCGGCCACCAGGCCTGGGTGGTGACGAGCTACCTGCTGGCCTCGACCGTCGTGACGGCGATCGTCGGCAAGCTGGGTGACCTGCTCGGCCGCAAGACGGTCTTCATCGCCGCGGTGCTGTTCTTCATGCTGGGCTCGGTGCTCTGCGGGCTGGCCGGGTCGCTGCCGGTGCTGGTCGCGGCGCGGGCGCTGCAGGGCATCGGCGGCGGCGCCATCATGGTCACCGCGACCGCGGTCATCGGCGAGGTCATCCCGCTGCGCGAACGCGGCAAGTACCAGGGTGCGCTCGGCGCGGTCTTCGGCGTGACGACGGTCATCGGGCCGCTGCTCGGCGGCTTCTTCACCGACCACCTGAGCTGGCGCTGGGCGTTCTGGATCAACGTGCCCGTCGCGGTCGTCGTGCTCGTCGTCGCGATCGTGGCCATCCCGAGTCTGGGCAGGACGGCACGCCCGGTCATCGACTACACGGGCATCGTGCTCGTCGGCCTCGGCGCGACGGGGCTCACGCTGGCCACCAGCTGGGGTGGCAGCACGTACGCGTGGGGCTCGCCGATGATCATCGGCCTGTTCGTCGGATCCGTGGTGGCGATCGCGGCGTTCATCGCCGTGGAGCTGCGCGCGAAGGAACCGATCCTGCCGATGCGGCTGTTCCGCGAACCCGTCTTCGCGGTGTGCTGCGCGCTGTCGTTCGTCGTGGGCTTCGCGATGCTGGGGGCGCTGACCTTCCTGCCGACGTTCATGCAGTTCGTCGACGGGGTGTCGGCCACCACGTCGGGCGTGCACACGCTGCCGATGGTGGTCGGGATGCTGACGATGTCGCTGAGCAGCGGCACGATCGTCGGCCGCACCGGCAAGTACAAGATCTTCCCGGTGGCCGGAACCGCCGTCATGGCCATCGGATTCGTGCTGCTGTCGCGGATGGGACCGGACACCTCCACGCTGGTGCAGTCGATCTACCTCGTCGTCCTCGGCGCGGGCATCGGCATGAGCATGCAGGTCCTGGTGCTGATCGTGCAGAACACCGTCGACTTCGCCGATCTGGGCGTGGCGACCTCCGGCGTCACGTTCTTCCGGACCATCGGAAGTTCGTTCGGCGCGGCGGTGTTCGGGTCGCTGTTCAACAACTTCCTGACCGATCCGCTGTCGGCCGCCCTGGCGAAGAGCGGCGCGCCACCTGCGGCCGCGCAGTCGCCCGATGCGCTGCACAGGCTTTCGCCCGAGATGGCCGCACCGATCGCGTCGGCCTATGCCGACGCGCTGAGCCAGGTGTTCCTCTATGCGGCGCCGGTCGCGATCGTGGGCTTCATCCTGGCGTTGACCCTGAAGCAGGTTCCGTTGCGCAGCAACGACGTCAGCATCGCCGCCGACATGGGTGAGGGTTTTGCCATGCCGACGACCGACTCGCCGGACCAACTGCTGGAGAACGCCGTCGGCCGGTTGATCAAGCAGGGTTCCGGCATGCAGTTGCGGGCCATCGCCGACCGGCCGGGGAACAAGCTGGACATCAGCCGGTTGTGGGCGCTGCTGCAGGTCTACCGCTTCGGGCAGGCCAACGGGCAGGCGCGGTTGAACGACATCGCCGAACACGTACGCGTGCCGCGCGAGATCCTGGAGCCCGCCTTCGACCGGCTGGCGGTCACGGGGTACGCCCAGCGCAACCGGGATCAGTTCTGGCTCACGCCGACCGGAGCGCGCGAGGTCGAATTGGTCCGCGCAGATACGTTGGAGTGGCTCACCAGTGGGCTGGCCCAATCCTCCGGTCTGCAGGTCCGGCCGGACCGCGTCGAGGTGCGCAAGGCGTTGGATCGGATCACGCAAGACGTTCTGGTGCAACGGGATTGGACCGAAGACACCACACAGGCGATGCAGCTGCGTCCGCCGCGGCGCACGGCAGTGGCACCGCCCCGGCGGCCGCCAACTCCGCCCGGGCGTCCCGTCCCGCCGCAACAGCAGCGGCCGCCCATGCGCGCACCCCGGGCCCCGGAGCCGCCGACGACCCCCATCCGGCCGCCGTATCCACCGCCGCCCAGGGGTCCGCGGCCGCCGCAGCGCTAGTTGGTGACGGGGGCCGGAGCGATGTGGTCGACGGCGTAGCTCGCCGCTTGGCCCGTCATCCCGTTGAATCCGTAGGAGATGTGCGCGACGCCGGGCTGCCCGTCGGGGGTGCCGTCGCAGATGGCGTCACCCGGCGCGCACAGCTCAAGGAGCTTGGACGTGTAGCTCGGTCCGATGACCAGTTCTGGGGCGTTGTAGGACTGCAGGAACTGCGGCGACGGCGTGCCGAACAGGGTCACCGCGGCGACGTGGTCGGCGATGCCGGCGGGCAGGGGCGCGGGCGCCGCCGCTGCGGGCACGCCTGCCGGTGGGTGGTCGGCGGTGGCGTAGCCGGCGACCATCGCGCCCTGCGAGTAGCCGCCAAGGACGATCTTGGTGTTCGGGCAGTTCGCCGCCGTGGCCTGAATGTGCGCGCCGGCGTCCCTGACCCCGTCGATGACGGTGGCGGCGAAGGCGTCGCGGTTGTCGAAGTCGCTGCTGGCGGCGTAGTTCACCGGGTAGACGTCGAGGGTCCGCGAGCCCAGCTGGGCGCGCAGTGCGTCGACGTAGGACTGGCCGACGCCGCCGACGCCCGGTGCCTCACCGGTGCCGCGCGCGAAGACGAGTTCGGCGTCGGGGCACGGGGCGGCGGAGGCGGCCGGGATCGGCGATGCGGCGAGCAACGCGGCGGCGGAGACGACGGCTGCGCCGAGGACTGCGGGGAGGTGTCGAGATGTCTTGACCATTGCTGGCACGTACCCGTGGGTGGGGAGGTGAAAACTCGGGTAATCGCCTGCGATGCCCGAAACGGATCAGCGCGACCTCGGCGATTCCGACAGCCCGATCGAAGACGAGCTGGAAGACGCCTTCAACCGGATGATCGGGGAGGGCACCCAGCGGTTGCACCGCCCCTGGCGCGAAGTGCTCACCACCGGTTTCTTCGGTGGGACCGAGGTGGCGCTGGGCGTGCTGGCGTACCTGTCGGTGCTGAGCGCGACGCACAACCCGTTGCTCGCGGGCCTGGCGTTCTCGATTGGCTTCCTCGCGCTGCTGCTCGGCCGTAGCGAACTGTTCACCGAGGGCTTCCTGGTGCCGGTCACCACGGTGGTCGCCAAGCGGGCCAGCGTGGCTCAGCTGCTCAAGCTGTGGAGCGGAACGCTGGTGGCCAACCTCGCCGGGGGTTGGCTGATCATGTGGTTGATCATGACGGGGTTCCCGAAGCTGCGGGCGCAGACGGTCGAGTCGGCCCGGCACTTCATCGAGGCGCCGCTGGGGCCGGAGTCCCTGGCGCTGGGGGTCCTCGGCGGCATGGCCATCACGTTGATGACCCGCATGCAGCACGGCACCGACTCGATGCCCGCCAAGATCGCCGCCGCGGTCGCGGGTGCCTTCCTGTTGGCCGGTCTGCAGATGTTCCACTCGATCCTGGACTCGCTGATCATCTTCGGCGCCCTGCAGACCGGTGACGCCCCCTTCGGTTACCTCGACTGGCTGGCGTGGTTCGGCTACACCGCACCGGCCAACGTCGTGGGTGGGCTGGCGTTGGTGACGCTGCTGCGGCTCATCCGCAGCAAGGACCGGCTCAAGGACGAGCGCGAGGATGCGGAGTCCTAGGCCGACCAGCCGTCGAAACCCGTTGTCAGCGTGGTCATCCGAGGTTGACCGAGAGTTGTTTGAGACGGGTGAGCTCCTCGGCGCCCAGCACGCCGTTCTCCTTGCCGTAGCCGGAGTCGCCGTAGCCGCCCTGGGGGACGTCGGGGGAGAACAGCGTGTGATCGTTGATCCACACACTTCCCGAGTTCAGCGCGTTCCCGAAGCGGTGTGCGCGGCCGAGGTCACGCGTCCAGACCGAGGCGGCCAAGCCGTAGCGGGTTCCGTTGGCGTACTCCAGTGCCTGCGCGTCGGTGTCGAAGGGCTGCACGGTGACGACGGGACCGAAGATCTCCTGCTGCACGAGGGGTTCGGACTGTTCGACGTCGGCGATGACCGTCGGCTCGAGATAGAACCCCGCACGATCGGGTCGGGTACCGCCGGAGAGCAGTCGGGAGCCGCGGGAGCGGCCGTCGATCAACGCCTCCACGCGGCTGCGTTGCGCCGACGAGATGAGCGGACCCAGTTCGGTCTTCTCGTCAGTCGTCGCACCGATGCGCACCTGGCGGGCGGCTGCGACGAGTTGCTCGACGAACCTGTCGTAGACGCTGCGGTGCACCAGCTGTCGGCTCGATGCCGTGCAATCCTGGCCGGCGTTGCCGAACGCGCACGCGCTCAGCGTGGTGACCGCCGCGTCGAGGTCGGCGTCGTCGAACACGATCGCGGGCGCGTTGCCGCCGAGTTCCAGCACCACGCGCTTGAGGCCGTCGGCCGCCGAGCGGGCGATCGCCCGGCCCGCCGCCACCGATCCGGTGAACGAGACCAGCGCGACGTCCCGATGCGCGACCAGTGCGGTGCCGGTCGGATCGCCGGGCCCCTGCACGACGTTGAACACGCCCGGCGGCAGGAGGCCCTCGCTCAACTCGGCGAGCCGTTGGGCGGTCAGTGGGGTGAGCTCGGCGGGCTTGAGCACGACGGTGTTCCCGACCGACAGCGCCGGGATCACCTTCAGAATCACTTGCAGCAGTGGGAAGTTCCACGGCGTGATGGCCGCGACGACACCGACGGGCTCGCGGCGCGAGATCGAGGTGCGGCCCTCGATGTACTCCCCGGACGCAGGAGCCGACATCGACCGGCCCACCCCGGCGAAGTAACGACTGGCATCGACGATGGCGGGGAACTCGTCGTCGCGGAAGGCGCTCAGCGGCTTGCCCGCATTGGCCACCTCCAACGCGGTGATCGTCTCGGAGTCCGCGCTCACGCGGTCGGCCAACTCGTGCAGCACGGCGGCACGCTCGCCGTGCGTCAGGGCCGACCACCCGGGCAGCGCGTGCCCTGCGGCCGTCACGGCGTCGTCGACGTCACCGGCCGTCGACTCGCGACCCACGGTGAGCACCGAGGCCGTGGCGGGGTCGACGACGTTCCATTCACCCGTACCCGACGGGGTCCGCCAGGCGCCGTCGACGAAGTTGCGAAGCTCGCTCACGCGTCCTTCCCCCACTGCGGAATCCCCAAGCCGTGGAAACCCTTGTACGGAGCGGGTTCCGGTGACGTCCAGTTCGCGAGCGAGGCCGGGTCCGGCTGGAAGACCTCGATGCCCAGCGGGCGGCACACCTCGAGTTGATCACGTGCGTCCGGCCCGTACTGCGGGATCGACAGGTCGCCGCCGGGGCACGTCGACAGCGCGCACAGCACGTCGATCTCGGCGAAGAATTCGAAGTAGTCGCCCTGCTTCGCCGGGCACGCCTTGTTGTAGTACTTGTCGTCGGTGTTGAGCCCGGTCACCTGGAAGACGTTGAGCACGTCGTGCACGTCGGACTCGTTGAGCCCGTGCGGAAGTACCGCGCGGGTGAGGTTCGAGTGGCAGTGGAAGTCGAACCGCTCGCCGGACAGCAGCTGGTTGGTGTAGGGGTCGCAGCGGCTGCCGAGCAGGTCGTGCACGCGGCCGCCGTCACCGTCGACCCCGTAGTCGGCCAGCGAATCACCGACGACGGTGACCAGCGGGCGAAGGTAGGGCAGGTTCGACCACAGCCGGTCGTAGAGCCGGACGTGCGCGGCCTGCAGTTGACGAGTCTTGGCCGCCCACATGCGTTCCCGCGGATTGTTAGCATTCCAGATGTTGAGATCGCCGACCTGCGGGCCCTCGATCACCGTGATGCGGCACAGGTGGCCGGCGGGCACGGTCCACGCGCGACCGGTACGGATCGGAATGACGAACGACTCCACCGTGCTGCGGTCCGCGTCGGCGATCGCCGCGTACATGGCGGTGTCGACGTCGAGTGCTCCGCCCTTGGTGACCTGGTAGGCGGGTTCGGTGCTCAACGTTCAGCGCTCCTTCGAGTATTCGGGATGACGGTCGGCCCACGTGGGTTCGGTGAGGGGGCCGTCGGGGGTGGGGACGTAGCACGCGCCGCGTTCCATGACGGCGTCCAGCAGTCCGTCGTCGAGTTGGTCGACGGCTTCGGTGAGCGACGGCGGGTTGCGGCGCTGGCCGGGGTAGCCGATCCGCGTGCGCACGCCCGGTGTCAGCAGCCACGCTCCGGCGAGGACGGCCGAGAGTGCTTGGAACGCATCGGGTTCGCCGTCGTGCAGGACGCGGAGCCGGTCGAAGAGCGCCGCCGCGTCGAGACCCCCCGCGTCGGCGAGGAAGCCGGTGATGGCGTCGAACGCGTCGGCGCGCGCGTCGAGTGCGGTCGCGAGTGCGGTCGTGAACTCGGGTTCGGCCGACGCGCTCGGGGCGGTCTCCGTCGCGGGGATGAGCGCGTCGGCGACGGCTTGCGCGGTGGCCAGTTCGGACTCCGTCAGCGGGCGCGGTGCCGTCAACTTCGCCGGTGTCGAGAGGTTGTCGGGATTGCTCACAGTGCGTCCCGCTGATTCTTGGCGTCGGCGATGATGCCTCTGGCCACTCGCAGTGCCAGCGCCGAGATGGTGGCGGTCGGGTTGGCCGATCCGCTGGTGACGAAGGTGCTGCCGTCCGCGATGTAGACGTTGCCCGCGTCGTGCACCCTGCCCCAGGAGTCGACGACCGAGCGTGCCGGGTCGTCACCCATGCGGGCGGTGCCGAGCAAGTGGCCCGGCAGGTCGACCCAGATCTCGACGGGGAAGGTGTCCACCGCGCCCGCCGCGTCGTGGAGCTCACTCATGCGGTCGAGGCTGAACGCCAACAGCTTTCGCGTGTTCTCCGAGATCCGGTAGTCGACCTTCGGGGCGGGCAGGCCCTGGTCGTCGGTGAGTACGGAGTCGAGGGTCACGGTGTTGGTCTCCTCGGGCAGGTCCTCGGTGTTCGCGCACCAGAGGATTCCGTTGCCGTGCCGACTGACCACGTCGTGCACCGGTGGCCCCCACACGTCGTCGAATCCCTTGGAGCGGTAGGACTCCAGTGCGTTCAGCGGGCCGGGGGTGGGCAGGATCATCATCTTGATGCCGCGCACGAAGTCGTGCTGGGGCCGGGTGTCGTAGAACTCCATCGAGTGGATCAGCTGCCCGGCGGGGCCGAGGTAGCTCTCCAGATCGTCGTCGTAGTACCCGGTGACCGACGAGTTCGGGTGCAGCATCAGGTTCTTGCCGACCAGGCCCGAGCTGTTGCCCAACCCGTCCGGATGGCTGGGAGACGCGGACATCTGCAGCAGCCGTGGCGTTCCGATCCCGTTGGCGCACACCACCACCGAGTTCGCGCGCACGTGGTGCTCGACGCCGTCGCGGTCGAGCCACGTCACCCCGGTCGCGCGGCCGTCGCTGCCGGTCTCGATGCGACGCACCCGGGCGCCGGTGAGCAACGTCGCGCCCGAGCGCAGCGCGTGTGGCCACCAGGCCACGTCGCTGGAGGACTTGGCGCTCTCTGGGCAGCCCCACTCGCAGACGCCCCACCGCGCGCAGGCGGACATGTTCTTGAAGTTCTGGCTGGGAATCGCGTTGGTACCGGGCCACCAGTGCCAGCCGAGCTTGTTGGCGGCCTGCGCGGCCCGCACGCCGGCCTTGCCGATGGGCAGCGGAGGTAGCGGATAGTCGAGGCCGTCGGGGTAGGCAGGGTCGCCGCCGACCCCGGAAACGCCGATGAACTGGTCGATTTCGTCGTAGTAGGGCGCGAGTTGCTCGTAGGTGATTGGCCAGTCGTCGGCGACGCCGTCGAGTGTGCGGACCCGGAAGTCGGAGGGCATCAGCCGCGGCCACTCGGCGCCGAAGTAGATGCTGGACCCGCCGACGGCGTTGTACATGCTCGGCCACATGTCGGAGTCGTCGACGTTCAGCGGGTAATCCGACGGCAGCGAGCGGTGATTCGGGTTGTGCGACCACTGCTTCTGGATCAGCAGTTCCCACTCGGGCCTGTTGCCCGCGTAGTCGCCGGGGTTGACCCAGCCGCCCTGCTCGAGACAGACGACGTTGAGGCCGGCCTCGGCGAGGTAGTAGGTGACGATGCCGCCGGAGGGTCCGGCGCCGATGACGACGACGTCGGCGGTGGTGGTGTCAGATGGGGTGTGCATCTGCATTCCTCGATTGTGCTCTCGGTGTCAGACGGCCGGGTCGACGGCTGGAGTGCTCCCGCCCAGCTCCGCCCGCCCATAGATCTCGTGACCGTCCGGGCGATTGGCCGGGTCAGCCGGTTCGAACCCCTCGGAGAGCTCGTCCTCGCTCAGGGCGATCGCGGCCTGTTCGGCCTGCAGGTCCATCGACCGCGAGAGGACGAAGTACAGGATGCCGCCGACGAGCAGGCCGACGATCCACGCGGTGTCGGTGCCGTTGAGCGCATCGGCGACCGGGCTGGTGTAGAAGCTCAACTTGGCGAACGGGATACAGCACGCCAGCGCGACGAAGTAGGACGTCAGGCCCCGCCAGTTCCATGCGCCGTAGATCCCGTCGCGGTTGAAGATCTCGGTGATGGCGTAGTGGCCCTTGCGGACGAAGAAGAAGTCGACGAGGTTCACCGACGTCCACGGCACCAGCAGGTACAGCAGGATCGCCAGCATGTCGTTGATCAGCGTGGTCTGATCCTCACCGCTGGAGAGCGTGATGGCCACCCAGATCACCAGCAGCGCAACGCAGATGATCACGCGCAGTCGTCGGGTGGGCTTCACCGGGGCGATGCTGTCGGCCATGGTGGCGACGCCGAGCGTGGCGCAGTAGGTGTTGATGCCGATGACGGCGACGAGGCTGAGCACCGACACGACGGCGAGCACCGTGCCGTAGCCGCGCACCATCGCATTGCCCGACCCGTAGATCGCGACCAGGCCGTCGGTGGCGCCGGTCCGGGTGGCCAGCCATGCGCCGAGTCCCATCAGCCAGGCCGCCGACAGGCTGGCGCCGGTCAGGATGGTGGCGATGATCTGCCAGTTCTTGGTCTTGGCAGGCAGATACCGGGTGTAGTCGGAGACGTCGGGGGCGAGGGTGATGTTGTAGCTGGCGCTGATGACGAACACCGCCATGAACGCCGACACGCTGAATTGCGTTGCGGGAGCGGGCGTCGTCGGCACCCCGCCGAACAGCACGCCGAACGTCAGAATGGCGTACAGCGGCAACGAGATCCAGAACAGGATCCGGAACGCCAGGTGCAGCCAATCGTGGCCGAAGATGGCCAGCGCGGCCGCGGCGGCCGAACAGACGGTGGCCACGGCGACCGGATTCCAGCCCCAGATGCTGTTCAGTCCGGTCTGCAGGACCAGGGTCTGGAGCACGTTGAACGTCATCAGGGTGATGACGACGGCCAGCGTCGGCACGATGACGCCGCGGTAGCCGAACTGCGCGCGGGCCTGAATCATTTGCGGCAGGCCGAGTTTCGGGCCCTGCGAGCCGTGGAACGCCATGAAGAGACCGCCGAACACCAGGCCGAGGCCGCCGGCGACGACCGTCCACAGCACCGACAGTCCCAACGACGGTCCGACGAAGCCGAGTGCGATCGAGAAGAAGTTGAAGTTGGTGACGAACCAGAACGGTCCCTGGCGCCAGACGTTTCCGTGGCGCTCGTCGGCGGGGATGTAGTCGATGGAGTGTTGTTCGACCGCGCCGGACGTCGGTGCGGTTTCGGCCTGAGACATGTGGCCCCTCTCGGGTGCGGTGTGCGGACCGGCTGCGTCGATGTAGCCGCCATCACAATCAATGAGATGTCGTATACGGTACCTCGCCCCAGCGCATTGTCAACAGGAAGTGATGAACTGGTGAAATTGAGCTGACGTGCGGATTTGGGTTTACACCGTCGCAATAATCCATATACGGTATCTGCATCTAGCCTGGGAGTGGCCCGTTCACGCGATGTGTGGACTGATCGCCGCCAAGCCTTGTTCCGCGGCGCACTTCCGCGTCTTCTACCTACGAGTGACGACCGCCGGCCCCGTCGCCCGGAACCGGCCGGCTCACCAGACGACTCAGCCGGCCTCGGCGGCGTCGGCATGGGCTGCGAGCACCATCGTCATGACGTGGTTGATGTGCTGCTGCGCGCGCCGACCCGCGGTTTCGATGTCCCGTTGGCGCAACGCCTCGCTGATGGCCGTGTGCTCCTGCCCGCAGACCACGGAGTCGCCGGTGGTACGGAATTCACGCGCGAACAGGGCGGCATTGAGGACCAGGCTGTCCGCGATGGAACTGGCCACCAGGGGGTTGCGGCTGGCGGAGGCGATCAACGTGTGGAACTCGGTGTCACTGGCCCGGAAGCCCTGCCAGTCCGTGGCTTGGGCCCGTGCCAGCGACTCGTTGGCCACGGAGTCGATCAACGCCAGCTGTTCGTCCGAGGCCCGTTCGGCGGCCAGCTGCGCCGCGGTGCGCTCGACTCCTCCGCGCAGCTCGTAGGCATTGCGGATCAGCTCGGCGGACGGCGACACCACGCGCATCCCCCGTTCGGCGGGCGCGACCAGGCCGATGTGCCGCAGCCGCAGCAGGGCTTCGCGGACCGGCGTCTTGCTGACCTTGAGCGCCGTCGCCATCGAGGCCTCGCTGATGTGCGAACCGGGCGGGATGCTCTTGTCGATGATCGCGTTCTGGATCGCCTCCAGGACCATGTCGGTCAGGTTGGCTGGCCGCTCGGCGATCGGCTGAATGAGCTGGGTGGCTGCCATGACGACCACGGTATCGTATCTCGTATCTGAGACAGGACTTCCACGCCGTCACACGTGGCTGACCAGACCCCCATCGACCCGCACCACCGAACCCGTGATGTAGGAGGCCCTGGCGCTCGCGAGGAACGCGACGGTGTCGGCGTACTCCTGCGGATCGCCGTAGCGGCCCACCGGGATCGACGCCATGCTCGCCGCGGCCACGTCCTCGATCGACCGGCCCTCCCGTTCCGCCTTCTTCTCGTCGAGGAAGGTGATGCGCTGCGTCGCGATGCGTCCCGGCACGATGACGTTGCACGTGATGCCAAAGGGGGCAAGCTCATTCGAGGCGGTCTTCGACCAGCCGACGAGCGCCGAGCGCAGCGAGTTGGACAGCCCGAGGTTCGGGATGGGCGACAGGATGCCCGACGACGTGCTGGTGACGATGCGGCCCCACCCGCGTTCCCTCATGCCGGGCACCACGCGGTCGGTGATCGCGACGACGGACATCACCATGGCCTGGAACTGGTCGCTCCACACCTGGACCGGTTGCCCGGTGACCGGTGTGGGCGGGGGTCCGCCGGTGATGTTGACGAGGATGTCGACCGGTCCGAGTTCGCGTTCGATCAGGCTGACGTTGGTGTCGATGACGTCGTGGTCGCCGAGTTCCCATTGCACGGCCAGTGATTGGTCGCTGCCGATCTCGGCCATCGCGGACTTCAGCGCGTCCTCGCTGCGGTCGCTGATGGCCACCTTGGCGCCTTCGACGCTCAGGGTGCGGGCGATGACGCGGCCGAGGCCACCGCCGCCGCCGAGGACGAGGGCGACCTTGTCGCGGATTCCGAGTTCCATGGTGGAGCCTTTCAGTCGGTGACGGCGTGGGCGTTGACTTCGAACAGCACGCCGGGGCGCAGTCCGACGGTGACGGTGGTGCGACACGGGCGCGGTTCGGCGGTGAAGAACTCGGCGTAGACGGCGTTCATCGCGTCGAAATCGTCTGCGTTGGCGAGGAATACGTTGACGGTCACGACGTCTTGTAGCGTGGCGTGCTGCTGCTGCAAGGCACTTTTGAGATTGTGCAGCGCGACGCGGGTCTGGTTCTCCAGCCCGTCGGCCAGCGTGCGGTCGGGGTGGTAGCCGCACTGGCCGGCGGTGAAGACGAGGTTGCCGCGGCGCACGCTGTGCGAGTACGGCCCGCCCGGTTTGGGGAGAGTCATGGGGGCTCCTCAGAAGAAGGTGAGTACGGCGTCGACGACGTTCGCGTCGGCGTCGATGATCGGGATGAAGCGGCACTTGTCGAAGGCCGTACACGGGTGCGACAGCCCCATCGCGACCACGTCGCCGGGGGCGATCGCGACGCCCGGGGCGCGCAGGAAGGCGTGCTGGTCCATCAGCTTGTAGATCTCGGCGTGCTTCAGGTCAGTGATGGAGCCGTCGCGGTGGTGCACGCGCAGTGGCGTGGGCAGGCTGAGGTCGTGGGCGACGTCGCGCTTGCCGCTGGACAGGATCACGATGTCGGGTTCGGGGGTGGACAGCACGGTGGCCCAGGCCTCCAGCGCGTTGCGCAGGCTGAGCTCCTCGTCCTTGGCTCGGCGGCCGTCGAGCGGGGACAGTTCGTGGTACTTGCCGAGGTCGTGGCTGAGGTAGCAGCCGCTGCGCAGGATCAGCGTGACGTCGCGCGGGTAGTCCGACCAGTCGCCGAGCACCGCGACGACGCGGTCGAAATACGAACTGCCCCCGGCACTCACGTAGAGCTGCTCGGTGTCGGCGAAGTAGCCCTGCTGGTCCAGCGAGGTCAGTACGTCGCGCAGCACGGTCAGGTGGGCGTCGAGGTCGGCCATGGCCTGGGCGTCTCCACCGCCGGTGACCAGGCCCTCGTAGGACTCGACGCCGATCAGCTGCAGGTTCTTGGCGCCTGCCACGGCATGGGCGACGGCCTTGGCCTGCAGGGTGTTTCGCACCCCGGTGCGGCCGCCGGGCACGCCGACTTCCAAGAACACCCGCAGCGGCCTCGTAGCCGTCGTCGCGGCCAGGATCTCGTCGGCCCACGCGACGGTCTCGGGGTTGTCGACCAGGAAGATCAATTCGAATTCCGGGTCGGCGTCCATCTCGCGGGCTGCCCAGCGCAGTGCGGCGGCGTCGGCGATCTCGTTGGCGACGATGATGCGCGGCACGCCGAAGCGGCGCATGACGGTGGCCTGGGTCGGGGTGGCGCACGTGATTCCCCACGCGCCCGCTTCGAGTTGGCGGCGGAATAACTGCGGGGACATGGTGGTCTTGCCGTGTGGCGCGAACAGGGCACCGTGCCGCGTGCAGTACTCGGCCATGGTGGAGACGTTGTGCGCCAACGCATCCGCGCGCAGCGTCGTGACGGGCAGTGCCACGTCGAAGACGGTCCAGCCCCTGCGGCCGATCTCGCGCAGGGTGACGGTCTCGCCGAGGGGAACGCCCTTGGTGCTGGAGTCCAGCGGGGTGTCGAGCAGGTCGTCGAGCGCGGTCATCGGCTGGCCACCACGCGGTTGGTCAGCTGACCGATGCCGGGGATGCGGCACTCGACGACGTCGCCGTCGGAGATGACCAGCGCGCCAGGGGTTCCGGTGGAGATGATGTCACCGGGGAACAGCGGCATCACCTGGCTGTGGAAGCTGACCAGGTGCGCCAGGCCGAAGGTCATGTTGGCGACGGTGTTCACGCGGAAGGTGTCCTCGTTGCGGGCCGTGGTGACCTCGATGTCGTCGAGGTTGGGGAACGTGTCGCGGACCTCGTCGAGGGAGATGAGGTCGGGGCCGAAGCAGAAGAACGTCGGAAAGTTCTTGCAGCGGGTGAGGAATCGCGGATTGCGGGCCAGGATGTCCTCGGCGGTCTGGTCGAGGATGGTGGTGACGCCCCAGACGCAGTCGAGGGCTTCGTCCTCGGTGACGTTGCGGGCGGTGCGCCCGATGATCAGCCCGAGTTCGGCCTCGGCGGTGACGCGATCGGTCAGCGTCCGCGGCGGCAGGACGATCGGTTCGTCGGGGCCGACGATGGTGTGGTCGCCCTTGATGAACGACGCCGGTTCGGTGGGGACCGACTCGGCGAGGTCGGCGGCGTGGGCCAGGTAGTTCAGCCCGATGCCCCAGATCTTGCGGGGCCTGCGGTAGGGCGCGGTGAACGTCAGCCCGTCGGCGGGGGCGAAGAGTTCGTCGGGGGCGGAGCGGGCCTGCTCGCAGACCTTGTCCTCGGCGTCGAGTTCGATGAGGTCGCGCACGTCGCCGGTGAAGCCGTCGAGCAGGACGTCGGCGTAGAGGATTCCGCGCTGCGGGTCGTGGAACGCGGCGCGTTCTCCGTGACTCGACGTTACGGTGCACAGACGCATGGAGGTCCGCCCTTCTGACTGGGGTTGATCGTGACCATATACGGTATCCCGCCTACCGGCAACCCGGCACGATCAAAAGAGCACGTCGTTGGATCTTGACGTGTGAGATACCGTATACGAATGCGAGTGACACACCCCGAAACCTTCCCCGCGTTCGAGAGTCTCGACCGAATCGCGGTCATCGAGATGCGGCCGCCGACGAGTCCATCGGGCATCGTCGGGCCGTTCTACGCGTTGGCGCGGGCGGGTTCGCCTGAGCCGCTGACGTATCAGATCGCTCAGGCGGTGCTGACGCGCGAGCCGAGCGAGGTGCTGATCGTCACCGGACTGGTCGACGCGGTGCGGTTCCCGTGTGGGGAGATCGACGGGCCGATCGGCTCGCTGGCCTTGGCGCGGGCGCTGACGATGCTCGGGCATCGGGTGACGATCGTCGTGGACGACGAGGCGATCGCGCCGATCAAGGCGGTGGCCGACGTGGCCTCGCTCGACATCTCCCTCGTCGCCGGGCACTTCTCCGATGCTCCGTCCGCCGCCCGGTTTGGCGCAGGGTTCGGCATGGTGTTCGCGGTGGAGAAGCTGGGCCGCAACACCATTGGCGGCCGACACCTGATCTGGGGGACACCGGTGACGGTCGGCGACCCGTACGCCGACGACTACGTGCTGGGCGCCGCCGCGGCCGGAGCGTTGACGGTGGGCGTTGGAGACAACGGCAACGAGATCGGCTTCGGCAACATCCGCGTGGATGCGGAGCCGCTGACGCCGGCGGGTGTCGTGGTCGACGGCGGGTTCTTCGCGGCGACGGTGGTGGACCATCTACTGCCCGCGTCGGTGTCCAACATCGGGTGCTACGCGATCGCGGCGGCATTGGCCGTCGCCGCTCATCGTCCCGAATTGGCCATCGACGGAACGACAGTCGCGCTGTGGACGAACACGGGCTTGGATGCCGGGCTGCGCAGCGGGGGAGTGGACGACATCCACTTTCGTGGCGACGACGGCATCCCGGTGCCGTTCGTGGCGGCGACGGCGGACATGTTCGCCGGTGTCGTGCACCAGGCGTCGCTGGGCGAGGCATGGGTGGCGGTGTGATGACGATGACGCTGCCGCAGATGCGCGACGCGACGCCGGAGGAGATGTGGGCGGCCAACCGACGCAATGAATGGAACCGGCCGACGTCGGGGACGTGCCACGGATATGTGCAGGCGAACCTGGCGATCCTGCCGGCCGCCGATGCGTTGGACTTCTTCCGGTTCTGCCAGCGCAACCCGAAGCCGTGCCCAATCCTCGAGGTCACCGACGTCGGCGATCCGGAGCCGAAACTCATTGCGCCAGGCGCGGATCTGCGCACCGACCTACCGCGGTATCGCGTGTACCGAGATGGTCGCCTGGACGACGAACGCACCGACATCGTCGACCTGTGGCGCGACGAATTCGTGGCGTTCCTGATGGGGTGCAGCTTCTCGTTCGAACATCTGCTGCTCGACGCGGGGCTGCCGGTGCGCAACGTGGACCAGGAGATCAACGGCCCGGTATACGTGAGCAACGTCGACTGCACGCCAGCCGGGCGCTTCCACGGGAAGCTGGTGGTGTCGATGCGCCCGATGCCACCATCACTGGTACCCGCTGCCGCTACCATTACCGAGGCGCATCCGGAGGTGCACGGCGGCCCGGTCCACGTCGGATCGCCGGATCTGCTGGGCATTTCGGATCTGGAGCAGCCGGACTGGGGCGACGTCGTTCAGATGCAGCCTGGCGACGTGCCGATGTTCTGGGCGTGCGGGGTGACGCCGCAGCAGGCGGCCATGGAGGCGGGCATCGATCTGATGATCTCGCATGCGACGGGGCATATGTTCGTGACGAGGTTGCGGGTGTAGGCGTGGATTTCACAAGGAGCGGGTAGCCCTGCGCGTTCAGCAGCGGGGTGAACGGCCGGATGGTCTCGGCCTTGCCGTCGATTAGGGGGGCGCCTATCGCGGTCCGGCCCGGGGAGAGGCCGACAGACAGCCACAGTGCTCCGCGGGTGTTGGTCTTCGACATCGACCCCTTGGCCTTCCGCGGCCCAGACGGGGTGGCGTCCGGCGTCTGCTGCACCCGGCGCGAATACGTCTCCCTGATCACCTCGTTCGGGCCAGTCGACTTACAGCAATAGCGGATTACGGTCCTGGTTCACGCGGTGGCCTCGGGGCGCGGTGTGGCGTTCTATCGGTACGCGATGGAGCACCGGTTGGGCCAGCGATCGTACGCTGCGGTCCAAAGGTGATGCCTGGTCGCTGGTCCGTAGTGCGGCAGAATGGCTGTGAGCGATTCGGGAGGTGTACAAAATGGTGCTGTCGGTTGACGCGGCTGGCTTGAAGCAGGGAGCGGGCCGCAGTGCTGCCATTGCTTCTGACCTCGCCAAGTGCAGCGCCGATGTTTCAGGCTTGGGAGGTCAGCCCAGCCACGCCGGCGTGGCGGCGCTCAGCGAGGCCATCGTCGATGTCCGAACTCGTCAAGCACGACGGGTCGAGCGCGACGCCTTCGACATGACTTCTGGTGCGGACGCATACGCTGCAACAGATGCTGATGCGAGCGGGCGGCTCGCCGAATCGATGTGAGCCAGGTAGTCGTGGCGCTGCCGCTGCCCACCAGGTCGCAACTCAGGAGCTGGCAGAGCACCCATCTCGACGACGCCGCAGCGCAGTGGCGAACCTCGGCATCGGAGTCTGAGGATCTGTTCGATCAGCATCGCGCCACGATCGCCGCGCCCGGGGGTACCGACTGGGACGGCGACGCCAAAGACGCGGCCCTACGACGTGTGGTTGCCGACTCTGCGGTTGTGAGACGGCAAACCGCTATTCAACGGGATGCCGCCGATATCGCTGAGCGAGGTGCCGAGGATGTGCGTGCGGCGCAGCGTGCGGCTTTGGACGCCATCGCCGAGGCGGAAGCAGACGAGTTCGCTGTCGGGGAGGACCTATCGGTGACCGACACCCGCACCTTTGACCCCGACACTGCGGCTGCTCGCGACACCGCCGCGACTGAACACGCTGAGTACATCCGCTGGCACGCCGAGCGTCTCGTGCAGACCGACGGTCTGATCGGCAGGCAGCTGACCCAGAAAGCCCAGGAAATCGAGGGGGTGCGATTTGACGGCGAGGGCCGGCCAACCCGGAACGGCATTATCCAGTCGGTCGATTTCAAACAGGCGCCGCCGGGCCACGTCGAGTCCGAAGCCAACCGACATCAGAACGAGAAGGATGCCTTCAAAGAGGTGTTCGGGCGCGAGCCGACGTCACCGGCCGACTGGACGACCGCGGCGGCGCTAGATCCGCACAGCTATGACCCGAACGTGCAGGGCGTCGCACCCGAGATCCGAGTAGTCCGGATCGCGCCAGTCCCCGGCCAGGGGGTGGTACGTGCCTCGCAGTGGATCGAGCAGCGTGACGTCATCAGCGGGCCGTTCAAGCGGGACTTCGGAAACGGGAGGCTCGCCGACCCGCACTTCGATCCAGCGAACAGCAAGGTCACGACCTACATCGATTACGAGAATGGTCTGGTCGTCATGCGGCAGAACCCGTCGATCGAGTTGAACGACACGGGCGGCCCTGGCCAGGTCAGAGTGGGCATACCCGAAGCCGTGGTCCAACAAGGCAGCGACGGAGCCGTGCGCATCAAATACGACGCCGCCAATCCGTTCGCGCCCGACATTGCTCGAAACCCACCTTGGCCTCTAGAGAACAACCCATGGACGGTGAACGGCGACCTCGTTTTCACTCCCACCTCCGACGGCGTCCACGTCGATGGCACACGCACCAACTATCCGTCGATGGAGGTCTATCAGGATCTGCCCAACGGCTCGACGCGCACCGTTTTCATCGACCCAGCGATTGCCGGGAACTCGACCGGTCCCATGGTGAACCTTCCCGAGCACCACGACGTGGGAATCGGGGGCCGCGCCTTTGCGCCGTTCGACACCGGTGCATGGAACCCCAAGTACGATGTCCCGATTCCGCTGCCGTCAACGGAAGCTGGTCCCGTTACTGCTCCGCCCACTGTGCCGCAGGCGCCCCGCCAAGGCACCCAAGTCTGATCTGACGAGAGAGCCGAACCCGAACGATGACGACCACCCCGCGCCTTCGTATCTCGGACACGCACGTGTGGCGCGCCGCCACGTGGGCCGCGCCGTTCACGATCCAGATCGTCGTGGGCGTCGCGATCGGGATCTCCTGGCTGGCAGGCAAGTACATGTCGAACGTGCACGGGTTCGGCCAGTTTGCACTAGGTGCGGGTGTCACCCTGCTTTTGTCGGCCTCCGTGAGCGCCGTGTTGGCCACACGGGGATCGTCCCGGGCGCACGGTGTTGCCGTGAGCATCGTGGGATCTTCTGTGGTTGCCGTCGTCGGTGCCACCATCTACGGATTTTGGATCATCGGATGGTAGAGCACGAGGTCAGCGCCTCCGTCCGGCAATATGGCCCGTTCGGATTCGTGGCCACCTTGGCCAACATTCTGTTCGTCGAGTTCGTGACGTGGCTGCTCCTGCCGTGGTTCTATCTCGCGGTCTTTCTGATTCCGGTGCTGCTACTAGATCTGGGCCTCTCAGCGCTTCTCGTCACCCGTCACGGACGGGTGCGTGAGATCGGTCGGGGACTGATGATCGGCTGCATCTCAGGGCCGGCGACGTTGGTCGTCTTCATCCCGTTGTACTTCTTGGTCCAAGCGGCTGGTCTGATCTGACGTCCGGGTTGTGACGTCGGCGGACGCCGTGACGAGGGTTCGTGGGATTGCCGCTAGGACGCGCACGTGCTAGCCCCCGGCCACGTTCGGGAGATGAATCGAGCTGTATCGCCAGTTCGACGCCAAGTCGAACTCCTTGCGAGCACAAATTTCGCTTGTTTGCGTTCAGGTTCGCAGGGTCGGCTTACCAGTCGCAGCGCCGAAAGGTCGCCGTCTGAGTCACCGAGCGAGTTGGGCGATGCGCCTACCCGACCGCGCGTCGAGCCGCCTCGCGCGGGAACCTCAGGCGCCGCGGAATGTGCCACGTGTCGGGTTACCACCATTGGTCGGCGTTGCACCAGTCATTGAGCTACCTGGATCCGGCGCCAGAGACATCCCAATGATCGACTTCGACAGCGTCCCTGATGCGGACTGCCCGGAGCGGGTCGATTAATGAACCTGCGTGCAATGTCAGACGATAGGATTTCACGATGAGCACCGGTGAGCTCTCACACCTCAACCTCACCGACGCCGCACGTCGCCTGCTTCTCGCCGGACTCGTGGAGTACGGAGGTCCCGCCGCCGCTGGAGGAGCGATAGTCCGCTCGTCGGGGCCGAAAGCACGAACGCTTTCTTCCATCTCACCGATCGGCTGGCTGCGGCGATCAAGAGTGATCAGCCGCTATCTAATTTCGATAGGGCGCGCGCCCTAGTGCTAACTGAAATCTGTTGGACGAGGAATATTCTCGGAGCAGGTAGTGAATGCGCTGCGAACCTTTCCGATGAGCTTGCGTTACCGGCACTTCGGTGCTTGCAGCTCAAGCTCGTGACTGGGGAGCGCATACAGGCGCTAATTAGGTTGCAGCGCGAATCCGACACACCCTGAGCCAACTGATCACTGACGCCGACCGTCGGGGAATGATCTTCCGGGGTCACCCTCTCGAGAAGGCTGGCGCGAAGCCGAAAGTTGCCAGGCTCGTATCCTGACCGCGCGTGTGGATGGTGTTCTGCGAGTCAAGGAACTCCTTGAGAATGGAGTATTGGAACGATGGCCGTGAAGATCTCTGACGAGCTAATCGTGTGGGCCACACGTGCGGGATACTCGGTCTCGGAGCACAGAGGCGCGGGTGCACTCGAGTTTTGGACCGACCCGGGGGGAGAGCAGCGTTTTTTCATCCGGCAGTCCGAAAGGGGTGACGACTGGTGGACGCTGGCATCTTCAGATCGGGGTTCTGCCGAACGAGTCGAACTGTCTGCACACGCCCTCCCCGTCCTCGAGAGGTACCTCTTCGCGCTACTGGGCGATGCCATTCGAGAACGAATCCCGTTGCCGGAGATCAATATCCCGAATCAGCCTCTATCCTTGCCCGAGACCTACTCGATTAGCGAGCCGGATTCAGACGGCTACCGCGTTCTGACGGAACGATCAGTCGCCATCGCGCGAGCACGCGGACGGATCATCGGCATGTCCACCTTGGTTAAGGTTGCGCACCTGCTCAGCGTGACCATCCCTGACATCGAAACGTCCTATCTCTCGAAGGATGGTCGTCCCTTGGCCTCGAGCTGACTCTCAGTTGAGAGGGAAGGCCACAGGACGCGAAAAGTCGTTGACTCACAATCGATTCCTCGGCAACCCGATGAGGGCGTCGAGTCACTACGAAAGTGGCTTGCGAACACGACGCCAGCTCAGGCCGATTCGAGAACCACCCGATCCCCGGTACGGACGACACCCGGCGTGACCACCTCGAAGTACGCTCCCGCGCACGGCAGGACCCCCATGTCCAAGGCAGGGACCCGGTTCTCGGCGGCCGGGGTGCGCAGCGCCTCGGGTGCGCGACCCAGTGGCCCGTGTTCCAAGGTGGGAATGACACAGCGAGGAGTCGGGCCGAGGCCGCGCAGCCGCACCTGTCCCACGACGAGGATGCGGTCGGTCCACTCGTTCTCGGCGTACGGCGGGTAGCCCGGCGGGGTCGCGATCACCAGATTGGGGCGGTAGCGCTCCGCCTCGATGCCGATGTGCTCCAGGGTCGCGGTCGTAATCGCATGCACCGCAGCGAAGTCGGTGAACGAGTCACCCGGCGTGGCCTCGGCCAACTCGAGGAGGGGTGCGTCGACCTCGGCGTCCAGGCCGAACTCGAGAACCTGCTCGGGATCCGCCCGCTCCACCGATGCACCCGCCGGTCGACTGTGGGCCAGCCGGACCCGGCGGGCCAACAGTGCCGACAGTCGCGCGTCCACGTCGTCCGCATCGGCGGTGACAGACGCCCCGTCGGGCAGCCGGATACTCACGCCGTCGGAATCCATTCTGGCGCTGCACGTCAGCAGGCCACGCCAGAGCCGTGCCTGCTTCGCGCTGGCCACCCGCCCGGTCGCCTCGTCGATCAACGCCAGTCGCCGGTCGTTCTCGACGCCCTGCTCGTCGACGAGTAAGGCGTCGACGGCCTCGCCGAGCATCGACTTGACGGGGTAGCGGTACAGGCTGCCGACCTGCAGCGGTGCATCCACATCGTAAGTACTCATGATGGCACCCTAGCGGCGAACGGCCTACCGGGACGCGGCCTGACCGTCCTTCGCCAGCCGCGCGGCGAGTTCGGTTATGTCGCCGGCGATTACGGATGGCTGCGGTACCCCATCGGCCACCAGGGGCGCGTTGCCGGGGCGGGTGATCAACGCGCTCTGCATCCCGGCGCCCTGAGCTCCGATGGTGTCCCAGGTGTGGGCCGCCACCATCATGCAGTCCGAGACGTCGACCTTCAGATCCGCGGCCACCTGCCGGTAGAGATGAATCGACGGCTTGAACAGCCTCGCGGTGTCGACGGTGAACTGCCGCTCGAAGTAGCCGCCGAGTCCGGCATTCTCGAGGGGCGATGGCGCATCGGGCCGATGGGGGGAGTTGGTCAGGGTGACCAGACGATAGCCGTCGGCGAGCAGTCGTCGCAGCCCCGGTTCGACGTCGGGGTGCGCAGGCATCGTGCGCATGGCCTCCGCCAGTGAACCGAGATCGTCGGCGGAGGGCGTGACATCCCGGATCGCCGCGACCATCCGTAGCACCGCCTGCCCGAGCGAGAAGAAGTCGGCGTAGTAACCCGACAGCGTCAGCGTCATCGAGTACGTCACCAACTCTGCGAACCAGATGCGGAGCACGGCGGCGTCACCGAAGATCCGCGCGAAATGCGGGCTCAGCGATTCGATGTCGAGCAGCGTTTCGTTGACGTCGAACACCAGCACGGACGGCGCCGCCCCCAGACCTGACTCGAGACGGGTCACTCCGGTCTCCTTCCCATGTATCGAATTATGGGCCACTCCGCGGGGACACCCGGCGACGCCGGCCAGCTACCGAAGGCCGGTTGGCCGCAGCTCCCGTGCGAGCAGGCTGCGAAACATTAGGTAGTGCACTACTCACGCCGTGGGCCTGCGATGAGCGGACGGTGGGACTGCGTCTCGCACCGGGGCGCAATCCGACAGCCCAGGAGATCAGAGATGACCAAATCCATCGACGCGCCGAATGCGCTGGCGCTGCACTCCAACGGTGACGCCGCACTGGTGCCGCCGATCGCGCTCGCCGCCGTGCACACCACGCCGGCACCGAACAACACCGTCACCAACGGCGACGAACAGCTCGACTTCGGCGGCGCCAAGTACATCGGCAACTTCCACAAGACGCTGCCCCGGCATGCCAACGGGTTCGGCGAGGTCGATCCGAGTTCCTACGTCGCGTTTGCGAACATCGCCGATCTGAACGGGGACTTCGAGTTCACCGCCGCCAGCCCGGGCGCCTCCAAGCTGATCAACCCGCAGGCCGGACGCGCCACCGAGACGATCGGACCCAACCCCACGGCGATTCACATGCTGCCGGCCCCGAGTGTGCTGTCGGACTCGACGGCCGCCGAGATGGTCGAGCTGTACTGGATGGCCAAGCTCCGCGACGTCGAGTTCCACAAGTTCGCCACCAACGCCAACGTCGCCAAGGCGCTGACCGACGTGGCGGCGGCCTATCAGCGGGCGCTGACCAGCCCGACGCACACCGTCGGCGACGTGCGGCTGGGCTACGACCTGCCCGTCGACGCCACCGGCGCCGCGTTGGACATCAACCCGCAGACCCTCTTCCGGGTCGGCCTGCCCGACGAGGACAAGGGGCCGTTGGTCAGCCAGTTCTTCCTGCAGGACATCAACTACGGCGCCCAGCTGATCAAGGCCACCCTGCTGCCCTACAAGGCCCACAAGAACTACCTGACGACGTTCAGCGACTGGCTGACTGCGCAGGCAACCGGCCGGGACGGTGACGGCAACGACTACCTCAACGACAACAACTTCTCGGCCCCCGGCGGTCCCGGCTACTACGAGACCACGCGCAGGCGGATCCAGACCATGCGCGATCTCGCGCGCTTCGTCAACCGGGATGCGTTGCACCAGGCCTACTTCAACGCCGCGCTGCAACTGAACAACCTCAACGCCAAGGCCGACCCGGGCAACCCCTACGGTCAGTACCGGCGGCAGATGCCGTTCGGCACGCTCGGCGGACCACACCTGCTGGCGCTGGTCTCCGAGGTCGCGTCCCGCGCCCTGCACGTGGTGTGGCACCAGAAGTGGACGCACCGCCGCCTGCGGCCGGAGGCGTACGGCGGCCTGCTGCACGTCCAGGAGATCGGCGTGAGCAACGCCAAACGCGCCTACGGTCTACCCACCTGGCCGTTCGACGGCTTCCTGGCGAACTCGGAGCCACTCATCAAGGGCTCCAAGTACTTTCTGCCCCTGGCGTTCTCCGCGGGCAGCCCCGCGCACCCGTCCTACGGCGCCGGGCACGCGACGGTCGCCGGGGCCTGCGTCACCATCCTGAAGGCGTGGTTCGACGACACCCAGCCCTACGCGGGCTTGCTCATGGGCGCGCCCGCGCCGAAGGACCCGTCGCCCTACTACCCGGACAGTCCGCCGCTGCAGATCTGGAATCCCGGCACCGTCGACGGCACCACCGACCGCTGCCAGCCCTATACCGGCGGTGACGTCGGGGCGATGACCGTCGGAGGCGAGTTGAACAAGCTGGCCGCCAACGTCGCGATGGGACGGACGATGGGCGGCGTGCACTGGCGCACCGACAACACCCGTAGTCTGCGGCTGGGCGAACAGATCTCGACGATCATCCTGGCGCAGCTGCTGCCGACCCTGCCCGAGAAGCCGAGCCTGAGCTACACCAACTTCGACGGCAACCTCGTCACCATTGCCGCGACGGGCACGGTCACCGTGCCGAATGATCCAGGGCTGGAGGCGTTTTACGCTCAACCGTTCTGAGTGACCGGTCGCCGCGGCGTTCCAGCGCCGCGGCGATTGCGGGCATCGGGGTGCCTGGGCCCGCCTCGACCATGGGCTTTGGCGCTCCCAGGGTGTAGCCTTGAGGAAGCTGGTTCGTCCAGCAGGTCCGGTGTTGATCAGTTTCGCGTTCTGCGCTGATCTCCCCGAGTCTTCACATCCGCCGGCCGCGCCGGCGACAATGCCCAGTCGGGATTATCTTGAATGCTTCAACGCTCGTCAACCATTTGATCGCTCCCTTTGGGATGCAAAGCTTTTCGTACCTGCCGAGCTTCGGCGTCCTGAGTACGCACCCGCCGACCCCCTGCGGGCTGGCGACCTTCAGTGCCGCACTGGGCAGCAGCCTCGCGGCCAAGGGCGCGAAGATCAGCGTCGTGCGCGTCGCCGACGAGAGTTCTTGCGAGGGCTCGGACGTGATCGGCGAGCTCGTCAACGGATCGCCGGAATCGGTGGCGGCCTGCTCGAACCTGCTCAACCGGAGCGACGTCGCCGTCGTCCAGCACGAGTACGGCATCTACGGCGGTCCGGACGGCGACGAGGTCGTCGAGGTCATGAAGGGGCTCACCGTCCCGTCGATCGTGATCGCGCACACCGTGGTGAAAGAGCCGACGCCACACCAACGTTCGGTGCTCGAAGACGTCGTGGCGCTGGCCGACCGGGTCGTCGTGATGTCCGAGGCCGCCCGCGAACGCATGTGCGCCGGGTTCAGCGTCGACCGCAGGAAGATCGTCACCATCCCGCACGGTGCGGCCGTCTCCAACGTCGCCGCCCCCAGGGCGCCAGGTCGTCCGATCATCCTGACGTGGGGACTGATCGGCCCCGGCAAGGGCATCGAGCGCGTCATCGACGCCATGGCCGCGCTCGAGGACCTCCCCGGCGCGCCGAGGTACCTCGTCGCCGGACGCACCCACCCGAAGGTGCTCGCCGCCAGCGGCGAGACGTACCGCGAGGGCCTCATCGCGCGGGCACGGCGCCTCGGCGTCGCCGATTCGGTGTCCTTCGACTCGGCTTACCGCGACACCGCCGCGCTGACCGCGCTCATCCAGGCCGCCGCGGTCGTGGTCCTGCCCTATGACTCCAGGGACCAGGTCACCTCGGGTGTCCTCGTCGACTCCCTGGCGAGCGGGCGCCCCGTCGTCGCCACCGCATTCCCCCACGCCGTCGAGTTGCTCGGCAGCGGTGCAGGTGACGTGGTCGATCACGACGATCCCGACGCGTTGGTCGCCGCGCTGAGTCGACTGCTGACCGATTCCCGGGTGGCGGGCTCGATGGAGTCGCAGGCCCGCGGGTTGGCCCCGACGATGGCGTGGCCCGTGGTGGCCGACGCCTACGTCGACCTGGCCCAGCGCCTGGTCGCGGCGCGAAGTGCCGTCGCGTGAAAACCCAGGCGCCGGAACCGGTCTTCACCCATCTGCTCCGCATGACCGATCACCGCGCCACGTTCGAGCATGCCCTGCTCGCCGAACCTCGTCGCGAGCACGGTTACTGCACCGACGACGTCGCCAGGGTGCTGGTCGTCGCCACCCGCGAGCCCAACGCGTCCGGTTCGCTCAACGGGCTGGCCGCCAAGGCGTTGCAGTTCCTCAACGATGCCCAGTCCTACGATGGCGGGTGCCGTAACCGCATGAACACCGCGGGCCGGTGGACCGATCAGGCGAGCACTCACGACCACTGGGGCCGGATGATCTGGGGCCTCGGCACCGCTGCGGCCAACAGTGACGTCAGTCTGGTCCGCAGGCTCGCGGTCATCCAGTTCGAGCGCGCTGCGAAGGCACGATCGCCCCACCCGCGCGCGAGCGCGTTCGCTGCGATCGGCGCGGCCGACGTCCTCGCCTTCGAACCCGGCCACGCGCAGGCACTCCGGCTCCTCAACGACTACGCGGCCGGCGTCTGCGAACCCGTGCAGGACGCCGAGTGGCCATGGCCCGAGCCGCGACTCAGCTACGCCAATGCCGTGCTGCCGGAGGCGATGATCGCGACGGGCGCGGCGTTGGACGATCAGGCCCTGCTCGAGCGTGGCCTGCGCTCTCTCGAGTGGCTCCTTGCCCATGAGACGCACCACGGGCATCTGTCGCCCACCCCCGTCGGTGGGAGAGGGCCGGGGGACGGCCGGCCCGCATTCGACCAACAGCCCATCGAAGTGGCCACCCTCGCCGAGGCGTGCGCCCGTGCCGCAACCGCCGATCCGCGGCCGCTGTGGCCGGAGGGCATCGCGTCGGCCGCCGCCTGGTTCGGCGGTGCCAACGATGCCGGACTGCCCATGTGGGACCCCGACACCGGGGGTGGCTTCGACGGCCTGCACGAAGACCGCGTCAACCTCAACCAGGGCGCGGAGTCGACGCTGGCCGTCATCTCGACCCTGCAGCTGGCGCGGCGCTTTTCGCCTGTGCCGCAGTGACTTCCGCGCGCACCGATCTCGTCACCCGAAGTCCGCAGCGGGTGGCGGCTGACCCCAGCCGGGTGGTCACGCGGCTCTTCGTGCCGGGAAACGAGGGCTTCGAGAACCAGGAGTCCCGGGCGGCGGTGGTGCTCGGCCGCATTCTCGCGCTCGGCGACGACGAGGTCAGGACGACGCTGCACGACGTGTTCGCCCGCTTCGAGGATCGCCACCGCGACCTGCGGGGCACGTTTCGTCGCCACGCCAGCGAGCTCACCGACCGGCTCGACTCCACCCGCGAATTCACGGAGTCACGCATGCTCCTGCTGGGAGCCACGTTCACCAACGAGGCCGCCGTCGAGGGTGCCGCACTGTGCAACCCGAGCATCGTCGCGCACCCGGACCAGACCGGCGTGCCGACGGGTGGGCTGCGATTCGTGATGAGCGTCAGGGCAATTGGGGAAGGCCATCGCTCGACCATCGGCTTTCGGACCGGTGTCGTCGACGCGAGTGGTCACGCCTCGATCGACGACCCGAACCGGTTCGCCTCGACCGGCCGCGTCGGACCCACCCGGCTGGATGCCACCGCGCTCCGTGCCGAACTGCGTGCCCGAGACCTCGCGGGCGAAGCCGCGGACTACGTCCTCAGCGGCCTCGACGAGCGCTTCACCCAGGTCGAACTCGACCAACGGATCGACACCCTGCGGGCGCATCTGAGCACGCGCAGTCGCGGCGAGGACACCCTCGCCGCGATCCGTGCCGTCGCCGAGCGGTACTACGCGGTGGACTTCCCGGCCGAGGTCACGCTGTCGGAGCGCGTGCTGTGGCCGACCATGGAGGCCGAGCAGGCAGGAATGGAGGACGCCCGGTTCGTCCGCTTCGTCGACGACGACGGCTCGGTAACCTACTACGCCACCTACACCGCCTACAGCGGATCGGTGATCAGTCAGCAACTGCTCGAGACCAAGGACTTTCAGGCCTTCACCTCGGCTCCACTCGTCGGGCGGGCCGCCGCGAACAAGGGCCTCGCGTTGTTCCCCCGAAAGATCGGTGGTCGATGGGCGGCGATGTCGCGATCGGACCGCGAGACCAACACCATCGCCGTCACCGATCACCTGACGGTGTGGCCGACGTCCTCGCCGTGCCAGAAGCCCACCGAATCCTGGGAGACGCTGCAACTCGGAAACTGCGGCTCGCCGATCGAAACCGACGCCGGTTGGCTGGTGCTCACCCACGGGGTGGGGCCGATGCGCACCTACAGCATCGGGGCCATCCTGCTCGACCTCGACGACCCGACCCGCGTGCTCGGGCGGCTGCGGCGTCCACTGCTCAGTCCCGCGGTCGACGAACAGAACGGCTACGTGCCCAACGTCGTGTACTCCTGCGGCGCACTCGTGCACGCCGACACCGTGGTCATTCCCTACGGCATCGGCGACGGTGCGATCGGCATCGCCACCGTCCCGCTGCCCGAACTGCTGGCAGCGCTCACCGAGGGCGGCGTATCCGCTGGTTGACGTCCCAGCACAGGCGCGGCACCGCCATGTCGACCTACGAATTCGCCCATCCCCTTCGCGGACGTAAAATCGCAGGAGTCGGACACCGTCGATTGGGGAATCGAAGGACATGGCACCGTTGCGAACCGGGGCAGGGCTCCCCGACGTGGTGGTCACCGCGATCACGTCCACCACGTCCATCTCCACCGACGCCGAGGACACCTGGCAGCAGCTGCTGGCGGGCAAGAGCGGCATCGGCGTGATCGACAGGGACTTCATCGACGAGTACGACTTCCCCGTCCGCATCGGCGGCCAGCTCCGCGAGGAGTTCGACCACCACCTCAACCGCGTCGAGCTACGCCGGCTGTCCTACCTGCAGAAGATGGCCCTCATCCTGAGCCGTCGCCTCTGGGACCAGGCCGGCCTCGGGGACATCGACACCACCCGGTTGATGGTCTCCATCGGCCTGGCGCTCGGCACGTCCGAGGAGGTCGTCGTCCAGTACGACGCCTTCAAGGCCAAGGGCCTGCGCGCGGTGTCGCCGCTGGCCATCCAGATGTACATGCCCAACTCGCCCGCCGCCGCCGTCGGCCTGGAGCGAAAGGCCAAGGCGGGCATCGTGAGTCCGCTCATGGGTGACGCGTCGGGCGCCAGCGCCATCGCCGAGGCGTGGCGCGGCATCATCTTCGGCGACGCCGACTTCGCCATCTGCGGCGGTATCGACACCCGGCTGGCCGCCGTGCCCATCGCCGCCTACCACCGGCTCGGCCTGCTCTCCACCAACAACGACGATCCCGAGGGCGCCTGTCGCCCATTCGACGCCGACCGCGACGGCACCGTCTTCAGCGAGGGCGGTGCGCTGATGCTCATCGAGACCGAGGAGCACGCGATCGCGCGCGGCGCACCCATCCTCGGCCGCCTGATGGGCGCCGCCATCACCTCCGACGCCTACGACGACATCGCGCCCGAGCCCACCGGCGAGTCCGCGGCCCGCGCCATCAGCCGCGCCATCGAACTGGCCGGCATCACCCCCGCCGAGGTCGACCTCGTCACCGCGCACGCCCCCGGCACCGGACCCGGCGACCTCGCCGAGGCCGTGGCGCTGAACCGGGTGCTCGACGGGCACAAACCCGCCGTGTACGCGCCGCGCGGCGCGCTCGGACACAGTTGGGGCGCAACGGGAGCCATCGACGCGCTGCTCACCGTGCAGGCCCTGCGCGACCACGTGGTGCCCGCCACCCTGAACCTGCACACCGTCGCGCCGGACATCGACCTCGACGTGGTTGCCGACCACCCCCGCCGCGCCGACTACCGCTACGCCCTGACCGATTGCCTGGGGTTCGGCGGATACAACGTCGCCTTGGTATTCGGCGCCGCATAGGCGGGCCCTCGTGGAACCATGGCGTCATGGCTGACGAGATGGAGTCCGAGCGCGAGTTCAACGAGCACAACATCGCGGAGTTCCGCGCCAACGGCGGCAAGGTCGGCGGCCAGTTCGAGGGCTTCCCGCTGTTGATCCTGACGTCGACGGGCGCCAAAAGCGGTGCGGCACGGGAGAACCTGATCGGTTACTTCGACATCGACGACACCGTCTACGTCGTCGGCTCGGCCGCCGGTCGCGACGCCAGCCCCGGCTGGGTGTTCAACCTGCGCGCGCATCCCACGGTCAAGGTCGAGATCGGGTCGGACCCGCAGCGCGACGCCGTCGCGCACGAACTGCCCAAGGCCGAGCGGGACCGCGTCTACGACCTGATCGTGGAACGGGCACCCGGCTTCGGCGAATACCAGAAGAAGACCGACCGGGTGATTCCCGTCTTCTCGCTCACCGAGAGCTGAGCGCTACGCCTTCACCAGCGTGTACTGGCCCAGCTCGCTGATGCGCCGCTGGAAGAAGTCGCTGCACCCCGTCAGGTACTTCATGTATCGGTCGTAGACCTCGACCGACGTTGCGGCGACGGCCTTTTCGCGATGAGTCTCGAGCGCCTGCGCCCACAGGTCGAGCGTGCGGACGTAGTGCTCGTCGAGCAGCTGCTTGTCGAGCACCGTGAATCCGGCCTCGGCGGAGAGGTTGACGACGTTCTCGTCGCCCGGCACCGACCCGCCGGGGAAGATCTCCTTGGCGATGAACCGCATGAACCGCAGATCGGTCATCGTCACGGGGATGCCCAGCTCCGGCCACTCCTTCAGCGGATGGCCGAGGATCGCCTGCAGCACCATCCGCCCGTCGCTGGGCAGAATGCTGCTGCAGGACTTGAAGAACGGCGCGTAGCGCTCCTGCGGGAAGGCCTCGATCGCCTCGATGCTGACGATGCGGTCGACGGGCTCGTCGAACTGCTCCCAGCCGCGCAGCAGCACCCGACGCGAACGGTCGGTCTCGAGGCCGTCGAGCACCTCCTGCGCGTACTTCGCCTGGTTGCGGCTCAGCGTCAGGCCGACCACGTCGACGTCGTACTGCTCGACGGCCCGCTTGAGCATCGCGCCCCAGCCGCAGCCGATGTCGAGCAACGTCATGCCCGGCTGCAGCTCCAATTTGCCGAGCGCCAGGTCGATCTTGGCCAGTTGCGCCTCTTCCAGCGAGGTGTCGTCGCTCGCGAAGTAGGCACAGCTATAGGTACGCGACGGGTCCAGGAAGGTGCCGAAGAATTCGTCGGACAGGTCGTAGTGCGCTTGCACCTCTTCGAAGTGCGGCTCCATCGTCGGCCCGGCGGCTTTCTCGGCCACGTGCGACACCCCTCTGACCTCTAGAACTGATTAGCTCGCATAACGTAAATTACTACACTCATGCCAATCATGCCTTCTCACAGGTGAATTGGACGACGTCGGTGTACCCCTCGCGGAAAAGGTTTGCGCAGCCGACCAGATACTTGAGGAACCGCTCGTAAATCTCCTCGGAGGCCACCGCGATGGCCTCGTCCTTCTTGGCCTCGAGGTTGGCCGCCCAGGTGTCCAGCGTCTTCACGTAGTGCGGCTGCAGATGTTGCTCGCGGGTGATGGTGAAGCCCGCCTTGGTGGCGTGTTCGACCACCTGCGCCGCCAGCGGGAGGCGTCCACCCGGGTAGATCTCGTCCATGATGAACTTGATGAAGCGGACCTTGGACATCGTCAGCGGGAGCTTCTTCGCCTTGATCTCTTCGTCGCTCGGAATGATGATCGTGTGCAACATCTGCACGCCGTCATCGGGCATCAGGTTGAACGTCTTCTTGAAGTAGTCGTCGTACTTGTTGAAGCCGAAGTGCTCGAACGCGCCGATCGAGACCACCCGGTCCACGGGCTCGTCGAAGTCCTCCCACGGCTGCAGTCGGACCTCCATCCTGCGGTCGCTCGTCGAGTTGGCGAACCAGTGGTCCTCGATGTGCTGCTTCTGGTTCTCCGAGAGCGTCAGGCCGATGACGTTGACGTCGTACTTCTCGACCGCGCGCATGATCGTCGCGCCCCACCCGCAGCCGATGTCGACCAACGTCATCCCCGGCTGCAGCCCGAGCTTGCCCAGCGACAGGTCGATCTTCGCCATCTGCGCTTCTTCGAGGGTCATGTCGTCGCGTTCGAAGTACGCGCAGCTGTAGACCTGGTTCGGGTCCTGCCAGAGCTTGAAGAAGTCGTTGGAGATGTCGTAGTGGAACTGGACTTCCTTCTTGTCCGACCCGCGCGTCTGCGACGCTGACTTCGACAACCACTTGGACTGCGCAGGTGAAGAGGTTGGGGTCTCGCTCGACGAACTCATGAACCATCCTGTCGGCTATCGATTTTCGCGGTCGCGCACGGGCCGCAGTAACTCTGCTCCACCGTGGCGGCAGTTCGACCGTACCCCCAAGGCGCCTCGTGGAAACCCACCCCACGCCGTACGCCGTTGGCCTGATCGTGGCCCGACGTTTGCCCTCGCCGGAGCGAGCAATTGCTGAAATGAAACGGCCGGGAACGGTAAACGGGACCACACTGGTCCCATGACAGATCGTGAGGACACCCGCGTCGCGGTCTACCTCGACTTCGACAACATCGTGATCTCGCGTTACGACCAAGTGAACGGCCGCAATTCGTTCCAGCGCGACAAGACCAAGGGCCTGGAGGTCGACCGTCTGCAGCGGGCGACCGTCGACGTCGGCGCCGTCATCGACTTCGCGTCGAGCTTCGGCACGCTGGTGCTCACCAGGGCTTACGCCGACTGGTCGGCCGACGTGAACGCCGGCTACCGCGGTCAGCTGGTCGGGCGCGCCGTCGACCTGGTGCAGCTGTTCCCGGCCGCGGCCTACGGCAAGAACGGTGCCGACATCCGGTTGGCCGTCGACGCCGTCGAGGACATGTTCCGGCTGCCCGACCTGACGCACGTCGTCATCGTCGCGGGGGACTCCGACTACATCGCGCTCGCGCAGCGCTGCAAGCGGCTCGGCCGCTACGTCGTCGGCATCGGGGTGGCCGGCTCGTCGAGCCGGTCGCTGGCCGCCGCGTGCGACGACTTCGTCATCTACGACGCGCTGCCGGGCGTGCCGGTGTTCGAGCCGGCAGCCGAACCCGAGGTCAAGGACGATCCCGAGCCCGAACCCAAGAAGCGCGCCCCACGCCGGCGCGCCACCCGTCCGCAGGCCGCCGAGGAAGAGGAGCCCGAGGCGCCGGATCCGCAGGCCGCCGCGACCGGCCTGCTCGAACGCGCCCTGCGCATCGGGTTGGAGAAGGACGACGTCGAGTGGCTGCACAACTCCGCGGTCAAGGCGCAGATGAAGCGGATGGATCCGTCGTTCAGCGAGAAGTCGCTGGGCTTCAAGTCCTTCAGCGACTTCCTGCGGTCCCGCTCCGACGTCGTCGAGCTCGACGAGAGCTCGACGACGCGGATGGTGCGGTTGAAGAACTAGCCGCCCAGCGTGCTGACGATCTGGGGCTTCATCTGATCCAACTGCGCGCTCCAGTACGGCCAGCTGTGGGTGCCGTTGGGCGGGAAGTTGAAGGTCGCGTTGCGGCCGCCTGCGCCCGTATACGCATTCTGGAACGCGACGTTGCTGTCCTTGGTCAGACCCTCGAGGAAGGTGGCGGGCAGATCGCCGCCGCCGAGGTCGCTGGGCTGGCCGTTGCCGGTGTAGACGTAGAGCTTGGTGCCGTTGGACGCGAGCCGGCCGGCCTGCAGCGTCGGGTCGTTGCGCTGCCAGTCGGGGCCGCCGCCGGGTCCCCACATGGCGCCGGCGTCGAAGCCGCCGGCATCACGCATCGAGAAGCCGACCAGCGTCGGCCAGATGCCGTCGGAAAGGTGTTCGAAGCCCGACAGCGAGCCCGCGTAGGCGAACTGGTTGGGGTGGTAGGCGGCCAGGATCAGCGCTGCGCTGCCCGACATCGAGAGGCCGACCACGGCGTTGCCGGACGGTGAGATGCCCTTGTTGGCCGAGAGCCAAGCCGGCAGCTCGGAGGTCAGGAACGTCTCCCAGTTGTAGGTCTGGGTCTGTCCGTTGCCGACGGCGGGCTGCTCCCAGTTGGTGTAGAAGCTCGACATGCCACCGACCGGCATGACCACCGACACGCCCGACTGGTAGAACTTCTCGAACGCGTTGGTCTCGATGTCCCAGCCGCTGTTGTCGTCGCGGGCGCGCAGGCCGTCGAGCAGATAGACCGCGTGCGAGCCGCCCGGCTGGAATCGGACCAGCACGTTGCGGCCCATCGCGGCCGACGGGACCATCAGGTCCTCGACCGGCAACCCGGCCCTGGAGTATGCGCTCGCGGTCGCCGAGCCGCCGACGATCCCGACGAGTCCGGGCAGCACGGCCGCGGCCACCGCCACGATCGCCAGGCGTCGCCACGAGCGACCGATCCGTTCGAACATCTGCTACGCCCAATCCTCTGGTGTCATCGCGACGGTTTTCGTCGTCACCCGTTTCTCGGAGCGCGCACGCGGCCCGTTACCCGCCGCCGGCCGTCCGACGCTGTGAGCCCGCTGGGCATCGCGCCTGCTTTATGCGTCTGGCCAGTTCAGGGGCGTGCGGGAGCCGGTCTTACGCGAATGTGACGATCCTTGCCAACGGGTCTGAAACAAGCCGGTTACGAAGCCGGCACGCAACGCGTCGCCCGTTGCGAAGGATCGCGGTGAACCACTTAACATGGGGTCTCGTCTACTAGTCGGTGCCCGAAATCAATGGAGTTTTGTTGACGTCTACTCGTCGTGCCCGTGGGGCCTGGTTGGCGGCATCGTTTGCGGTGCTCGCCGTGCTGGGTGGCATGGTGGTCAGCGGTTCCGAGCGCTGTGTCCACGGTTGCCAGGTGCTGGCCGCGCCGCGCAACCTCGCCGAGGCGGCGCCCCCGCCCGTGCCCGCCTCGCAGCCCGCGGTGCTCTCCGTCGTGCCGCTGCCCGCCGCGGAGAAGGTCAACCCCGCCGGGCCGGTCCTCGTCACCGCGACCAGCGGCACCATCACCGACGTCACGATGACCAACGACTCGGGCAAGGTCATCCCCGGCATCCTGACCCCGGACCACACCGTCTGGAAGCCCACCGCCGAGCTCGGATACGACCGCACTTACAGGATGACGATCCTGGCGACGGGCCCCAGCGGCATGCCGTCGCGCGAGGTGTCCAGCTTCAGCACCGTGTCGCCGAGCAACCAGACGCAGGTCTACCTCGACCGCGCGGGCGGCGACCTGCTCGAGAACGGCGCCACCTACGGAATCGGCACGGTGGTGGTCGCGCACTTCGACGAGCCGATCGACAACAAGGCCAACGCCGAGCGGCATCTGTCGGTCACCACCAACCCGCCGGTCCCCGGCTCCTGGTACTGGGTCGACGACCAGAATGCGCACTGGCGGCCCGAGAAGTACTACGCCCCGGGCACGACCGTCACGGTCGACGCCAACATGTACGGGACGCCGCTGGGCGACGGACTGTACGGCGCCGAGGACGAGCACACGTCGTTCACGATCGGCGACGCGCACGTCTCGATCGCCGACGACGTCACCCACCAGGTGAGCGTCTTCGACAACGGCAAGCTGATCCGGACCATGCCGACGTCGATGGGCATGGGTGGCACGCAGACCATCGCGGGCAGGACGCTGTCGTTCTTCACCCCGCCCGGCGTGTACACCGTGCTGGACAAGGCGAATCCGGTGGTGATGGACTCGTCGACGTTCGGGCTGCCGATCGACTCGCGCCTCGGCTACAAGGAGTCGATCTCCTATGCGACGCGCATCAGCATCGACGGCATCTATCTGCATCAGTTGAACTCGACGGTGTGGGCGCAGGGCAACACCGACACCTCCCACGGCTGCCTGAACCTCAACGGCGAGAACGCCGCCTGGTTCTTCGACTTCGCGGTGCCGGGCGACGTGGTCGAGGTGAAGAACACCGGTGGCCCGCCGCTGCAGATCTGGCAGAACGGCGACTGGACCGTGCCGTGGGATCAGTGGAAGCAGGGCAGCAAGCTCACCTAGGCGCGGGTCAATGTCACGCTCGGATCAGCCACCCTTGCAGGAGATGTCGACCCACACGGTGGTGAGCTTCGACGGGTCGATGATCGCGCCCGCGGAGTTGATGTTGTCGTTGTGCATGCCCTCCACGCCGGTGACCTTGCACCCCGACAGCGGGTACACCGCCGCGCCGTTGAGCTGTACGTTAAACCCTTGTGCCTGAAGCGCATTGATGGTGTCCTGCGCGTTGCCGTAGCCGCCGGGACCGCCGACGGCCGCGGCAGTTCCCGGCATCGCGAGGGCTGCCGTCGCCAGGGTGACGGCAGCGGTGATCGAGGTGAAGGCGTGCATGTCGTTGGCTCCCTTGTCCGACTCTCATCGGTAGGTAGAGCCGGGGGTTACACGGGATGCCAACAGCGCGTGCGGGTTTGCGGATGGATCCAAGGGAGTTACTCGCATGACGCGCTAGGTTCATTCGGCACGTCACGGTTGCTGATTCGTCTCGGAACCGGGTGGATCACGACCCTGGTGTCGGAAGTGCGCCTAGCCTGAGATTCAGGTACAAGCGGCTAGAACCAGGGCGGGAAGACGTTGAACCCCGGTGGCTTGCCATGCGACAGCCAGGGTGCCCATCCGCCGCCGGGCGCGGTCTGCCACATGTGCCACAGCTCGTTGTTGGTGCCCTGCACGAACAGTTCGAGACGGCCCGCCGAGTTGAGCGTCACCGTGGGCGTGCCGCCGGCGCCGACCTGTGCCGTGCTCGACTCGACGGGACGAGGGTGCGAGTACCAGTCGCACCAGCCGCCGCTGGGGGTCAGCTGGTTGATGTGCCAGAGCCGTTGGTCGAATCCGGTCGCGAACAACTCCAGACGGCCGTCGGCGCTGGCGGCCATGGCCGGGGTGAACCCGTTGATGTCCGTGCCGGGGGGAGAGCCATGCGAGATCCAGTCGGACCACCCCCCGCTGGGGGCGGTCTGGTAGATGTGCCACAGCTGGAAGTCGTTGCCCGTCAGCAACAATTCCAGTCGGCCCTCGCTGTTGGCCGCGATCACCGGGACGCTGGTGAAGCCCAGCGACTGTGCGGGGGAGCCGTGGGACGTCCACTGGGACCAGGTGCCATTCAACGTGGTTTCCCAGATGTGCCACAGCGCCCCGTCGGCCGCGACGGTGAAGACCTCGAGCCGACCGTCGGCGCTCGCGGCGACGACCGGTGCCAGCGGGCCGCCGGGCGGTGGGCATCCCAGCGACGACCACTGGTTCCAGTCGCCGCTCCCGGTGAATTGGCCGAGGCGCCAGAGCTGGTCGGTCTGCGCGGGTGGGTCGGTGACGCTGACGACGAACAGTTCCAGATCGCCGTAGTGCCGGGCGGCGAGGGCATAGTTGTTGACGTCCGTCGTGCCCGGCGGGACACCCAGCGGGCTCCACGTCTGCGTCCACCCCGTCGGCGTTTGCGAGATCTGCCACGGCCCCCGCGGGGACGACGAACCGAACCCCATGATGACGTCGAGCTCGTGGCCGTCGAGGATGGCCATTGGGCCGAAGCCGACGTACGGCTCGGTGCCGCTGGACGGCGCGCCGTGGGGTACCCAGCCGGACCACCCGCCGGCAGGCGCGGTTTGGTAGAGCTGCCACAGTTGCACGCTGTCGCCGGAATTCACGCAGGGCACGAAGATCTCGAGCCGTCCGTCCGAGTCGCGCGCCATCCCCGTCGTCTGCAATGCCCCCATGGATCGACACTAGGGGCCGGCTCCTGACGGCAGAGTCGATTTCGCCGACGCACAGCAAGCTCGTGGTTTAGCGTTCCCCGACGAACGTCACCGCCCGCGCCACCCCGGCCGACGGCGACGCCAGCCCCAGCCGCCCGACCGGCGTGTGGGTCGACGTCGGGTCACCGATCACCCCGTCGGGCGCGATGACGACACCCTCGGCCACGGGCACCATCGCCGCGCCGACGTCGGCCAGGTACAGCAGCGTCTGCGCCAACCCCGTGCGTCCGACGTAGTCGGCGTTGGCGGAGTACTTGCACTCGATGACGAACGCCGCCTCGCCGGGCAGTACCAGCATGAGATCCGGTGCCAGCGGCCGGGTTTGGCTGCGCAGCGCGCTCGTCAGCGACCGGTACGGCGAGCCGACGCCGTAGCGACGCCAGGCCCCGCCCGCCTCCATCCACAGGTGCCAGACCCGGCCGCCGACCGTGACGTGGAACTGCTCGCGGCCACCGACGAAGCTCAGTGGCGACGTGCTGACGATCGCTGCGCCCGCCGAACGCAGTTCGCGTAGCAACTCGCCGAGCACCCCGAGCTGGAACAGCGTCGGCCGCAGCTCGGGTACGGGCCACAGCAGTTCCGCGGCGAGCGCGGGTTCGCTTGCCGCCCTGACGGTTCGGGCCACGTCGACCAGCCGCCGCCACGCGGCGCCCTCACGCGCGACGGCCGCGAGCTCCGACGGGCGCGGCTCCTCGGCCTCGCGGTCGACGACGCCGGACTCGAAGATCCGCGCCAGCGCCTCCAGCTGGGCGGCGACGGGCAGGGTGGCCGACGGGTCGATCGCGGATGCGCGCTTCGCCAGCCGCAGCACCGTACCGCCGGTCCACGCCAACGCCATCGCGAGCAGTTCGTGCGCGACGCGGTCGCGTTGGCGGATCACGAACGACGACGGCGGCCAGCCGTACTGCCGCCTGGTGTCGACCCACGACGTGCCGCCGGTCGGCGCCTCGGCGACGGTGCGACGGCGGCGGGACTGCGCGGGCAGCAGGTCCACCCACTGCTTCGTGGTGCCGGGCAGCCGCTCGACCAGCGGCCGCAGCTCGAGGAACAGCATCAGGTCGGCCCGCAGCAGCGTGTCCTCCGGCCGCCAGTTGCGCGGAAGCTCCTCGGGGGCAAGCTGACTGAGCACCTTGACCAGCTGACCGCGGCCCACCCACGCCCGCAGCACGTGGTCGAGTCCGGCCTCGGGGATCGGAAGCGCGACGTCCAGGTCGGCTTCCGCGGTCAGGACAATACGTGGCTCATTTCCACGACCCACTCCCACTCCGCCTGGCTCAGCGCGTGGTGCTGTTCGACGATCGCGTGGCCCAGCGAGGCGAGCTCGTCCTCCATCTCGCGCAGCCACGTGCCGACGTTGACGAGGTACGCCTCGGCGAGCAGTTCGCGTTCGACGTGGGTGATGCTGGTCAGCTGTTCGGCGTCGGTGCCGACGCCCGCGGCGATGTAGTCGGCCATCCGCAGGAACAGCGCCGGGCCGAGCGTCGTCATCGAATTCGTCAGGTGCGCAGAGTAGATCGCGACGATGGCGTCGAGCAGCGGCTCGGGCAGGCCGTGGTCCTGGGCCAGCAGCGCGGTGTGGAACTTCTCGGTGTCGGCCGCGGGGATCGGTACCCGCAGGAAGCGCCTGCCCAGCGCGTGGCCGAATCGGAAGACCCGCTGAGCGTCGAGGGCGTTGTACGTGCCGAGCAGCCGCCACTCGGTGCCCGCCAGGTAGCGGACCGGCCCGCTGCCGCGGTCGGGGTCGGTGAGCCGCTCGGCGTTCTCGACTGCGCACGTGGCGCCCGTCGACCAGCCGAGCTGCACCTGCGGCGAGCCGATCGCGGGGGACACCGTGCCGAGCGTGACGTCCTGGCCGCTGAGCCACGTCAGCAGCCCGCCGAAGATGCGGTCCATGTCGGCGCGGTTGACCTCGTCGACGATCAGCCAGTTGCCGTCGGCGATCGCACTGAGCACGCGACCCGGCCGGAAGCGCAGCTCGTTCCCGTCGATCGTCTGCCCACCCACGAGGTCCGTCGTCGACCAGTTCTCCTCGGCCGCAGACCATTCCACGCCCGCCGGGCCGACCTGGAAGCCGAACGTCCTGGGGTCGGCGACGATGCGGTCGACCACTTGGCGCAGCAGCGTGGTCTTGCCGCTGCCCGGCGGACCGACCAGGATCACCGCGGGCGCCGACAGGATCGCCAGCCGCACCATCCGTTCGATGCGCGGGTCGATCTCGATGGGCACCGTGATGACCGACGGCACCTGCCCGCCGTCGCCCGTCTTCGCGACACCGGACCCCGGCGCGACGCCCAGCACGGGGTGATGCTCGACGGTCAGCTCGGGGAAGATCGACTGCAGGCGTTCGACGGTGGAGTCACTCATCGAAGACCACCAGCCGGATCGGGGTCGACTCGCGAAGGAACAGCGCGGCCCGCAGCGACGGCAGCCGACCGCGCTTGCGCATCGCCGACAGCACGTGGTCGGGGGTGACGTCGCCGAGCACGCTGATGACGGCGTACTCGGGGCTGGACTTGGCCATCTCGTCGCACCGGTTGCCGATCTGCTTGAGCTCGGTCACCAGCTTGCCGACGACGGGCCCGCCCCGCTGGCCGTCCCCGACGCCGAGCTCGTCGGCGAACCACTGGTACAACGGATCCCACTTCGACGAGTCCATGCGGCTGGCCCGAATGGCGTGCCCGACCGCGGCCAGCATGCCCTCGCGGGGGGTCGTGCCGAACAGGTCGCTCATGCCGCGGCACTCGCCGCGTACGCCGTCAGCTCCGCGATGAAGCCGGGCGGAAAGCGCAAGGTGCCCTTGCGGGTTCGGTTCAGAAAGCCCGCCGCGGCCCGCGCCGACAGCGGCTTGCCGGGGTGCTGCAGGAAGTCGACCAGCGATGCGCGGGGCTGCCACACCGGCCACGGCCCGACGTCCGCGGCGTGCACCACGCCGTCGAGGTCCGACCACGCGGCCCGACGCGGCCACTTGTCACCCGTCCACGGCAGGTCGCCGGTGGCGTCGTAGCGGCCGGGCCTGGCCAGCCTGCCGCCGATCCAGGTGGCGACCGGCACGCTGACCGAGTTGCCGACCATGCGCCAGCGCTCGCCGGCCCTGGCGACCTCCTCGGCCGCGGCGGTCCAGTCGGCCGGGAAGCCCTGCAGCCGTTCGGCATCGCGCAGATCCGGCGTCACGTAGGCGCCCGACGGCAGCCGGATCGCCGGCGGTGACGGCACCCCGACCGAGGACCCGCACTTGATGGGCGGCACGCCGTCGACCGCCCACCCGAATGCCCGCATGCCCTCGGTCCAGTAGAACCCGCACGCGACGTCGGGGTATTCGACCGCGGGCAGCGGTTTTTCGCACTCGTCGGCGAGCAGCACGTCGCGGGGGTCACCCGACCGCGACGCCACCAGGTACCACCGGTTGCGCCGCTGCGGCAGTCCGAACGCGTTGCTGTCGACCACGCGGTAGGCCCAGCGGTAGCCCAGCTCCGTCAACGCGGTGGTGACGAGCGTCAGCGCCGCGCCCTGGCCCAGCGACATGAGGAACGGCACGTTCTCCAGGACCACCCACGGCACGTCGCCCTGCTGCAGCAGGCGCAGTACCTCGCCGATGAGACTGCTTCTGGCGCCGTCGATCCCGACCTTGCGCCCGACGCTGCTGAGGTCCTGACACGGGAACCCGGCCGTCACCACGCCCGTGCCGGGCGGCAGCGCGCGGAGGTCGCGGACGTCGGCCTCGAGCTTGGTGTCGGGGAAGCGGCGGCGCAGCACGTGCATCGCGGGCGGGGCGTTCTCGACGAGGAGCTGCGACTGATGGCCGCTGGCCGCCATGCCGAGTTCGAGGCCGCCGATGCCCGCGAACAGCCCGGCCACCTTGAGCGTGGAACGCCTCACCGCAGCCACTCCAGCGCGACGGCGTAGCTGAGCCGCGACGGCACCGCATTGCCGATCATCCGCGCCATCGCCGTGCGCTTCGTGACCCCGTCGAAGCTGAACCAGTCCGGAATGTATTGCAGCCGAGCGGCTTCGTGCGCGCTGATGGTGCGCCGCTCACTGGGATGCACGTAGCGGCCCATGCACATGCTGTAGAAGCCGGTGGTGATGGTCTGCGACGGGCGGTCCCACGCCAACCGCCCGTAGATCGCCTTGTAGCTGTGTCCGCCGCCGGCATGGCAGGCGGGGCGCTGGCTGTCGGGCAGGTCGAAGGCGCCGTTCTCGAAGAGGTAGTCGATGCGGTGGCGCGTCGCGGGCGCGGAGCGGGCGACGGCGTCGACGAGGCTCACCCGTCGCTCCTCGGGCAGGGAGACCAGATCCTGGAACGCCCATGCCACGTCGCGGGGTTCGCGGCGGTGCCTGGCCACCACCTCGGCGGGGGTGGTCGAGTGCGTCAGGCTGGCCATCATGACGAGCCTGCGGCGGCGCTGGGGCACGCCGATCTCGCTGAGGTCGACGACGCCGATGGACACCCTGTAGCCCAGCGCGCCGAGGGCTTCCGCGGTGCGCTGCACGACGGCGCGCTTGTCGTTGACGGCGCCCGGTACGTTCTCGATCAGGATGTGTTGCGGCTCAAGGACTTCCGCGGCCCGCACCATGGTGGCGTAGAGCTCGTTCTTGTCGTCGGAGTGGCGGGTGCGGTTGTTGAAGTCGCTGTGGCCCTGGCACGGCGGGCCGCCCACCAGCACGTCGACGTCGCCGTGGTGCTTGGACAGCAGCCGCTCGGCCGACGTCAATCGTCCGCCCACCCGGCCGGGCAGCACCTCGGTGACGTCCTGGCTCATGACGGCGGCGGTGGGGAAGTTGGCGGCGTACGTCTCGGTGGCGACGGCGTCGACGTCGACCGCGAGAACCGGCTCGAACGAGCGGTTCAGTGCGCGGGCCGCCTCGGCCAGCCCGATCGACAGCCCGCCGCAGCCGGAGAACAGGTCGACCACCCGCAGCGACGACCGCGCCGCCCCGCACGGTGGCGCGACACGACTCTGCAACCACGCGCGCTCGGCCTCGTCGGCCGACGTGGGCCTGGCGTCCCTGCCGCGGTAGCCGGCCAGCACGCTCGCGGTCTTGCGGCCGTCGGGACGGGTCAGCACGCGCTCGTAGGACCCGTTGCGCGTGCGGAAGCGCTCGAAGCCCGGATCGACGGCGGGCCGCCGTGCCACGGTGCTCGGCGATGGCTGGGATGCTTTGGTCATCTACGCCGCGCGACCTGCGAAGAGTCGACGTGATCGAGGGCGGCGGCGGGACACGCGAGTAATGGTATTCAGCGGTTATGACAAGTGCGGGCACCCGAGGCGGCGCGCCGTCAATAGGCTGGCAGCCATGGCCGACTCGTGGGCGTCCTCACCGGAGGCGCGAGTTCGCATGCAGTCGAACAAGAGCCGCGACACCAAGCCCGAGCGGGCGCTGCGCTCGGCGGTGCATGCGCGCGGCCTGCGCTACCGGGTGTCGGCGAAACCGCTCGCGAACCTGCGGCGCACGGCCGATCTGGTGTTCCCGCGGGCGAAGGTGGCGGTGTTCCTCGACGGCTGCTTCTGGCACGGCTGCCCCGAGCACCACACCGTCGCGACGGCCAACGCCAGGTTCTGGGCCGACAAGGTCGAGGGCAACCGGGCCCGGGACCGCGACACCGATGACAGGCTCGCGGCGGCCGGGTGGGTCAGCATCAGGGTCTGGGAGCACGAGGATCCGCAGGCGGCGGCGCGGCAGGTCGAGGAGGTCGTGCGCGCCAGGTCCGTCACAAATCGTTGACGTCGATCAGTCCGTCCTGGATCGCGCGCGCCAAAAGCGTGGCCTTGGTGTTTGCGGGACGCCCCGCGGCCGCATATTTGTCGCGGATGCGCTGCAAATGGGTGCGGACCGTCGTCGCCGAGATCTGAAGCTGCCGCGCGACGTCGTTCTTGTTGTCATTCAGAATCCACGCGAGCAGCACTTCCTTCTCTCGCGGAGCCAGCTCTGGGCGTGGCCGCGCCCCGGAAGGCGCTGCGTGCGGAAGGATGGCCGTCATGGCACGGCTATCGCTGGGACGTCGGTCAACGTTTCCTCCAAGCCTTCGTTGGGAAACCATCATCCGTTCGGACGACGGATAAGTCACGTAGGTAATTGACGCTTTCGTAGTGCATTTCAGCAAAATGATCGCCTACGTGGCAAATTTGAGCAACATCTTGCATGGTCTGAAAGGATTTGCCGGGTGGATGGGGATCCGCGAATTCTGGTGGCGTCGCCACTGGGCGCCGTCGTGCTGCCGATTCTCAACGAGGCATTTCCCGACGCCATGGTCCGGGTGGCGGCCGACCAGGAGGCCGTCCGGCGCGAGGTGACGCAGCGGGTGAGGTTCGACGTGGTGGTCGCGGACCTGGTGTGGAATCACCGCGAACTGGAGTTCAACTTCGACGGGCTCGACGTCGTCGACGTGTTGCGCGCCGCCAACCGCAGGGCCCCGGTCATCATCGCGACCGAGGGGCACAGGATCGACCGGGACCTGCTCGAGGAGGCCACGCTTCGGCCCGAGGTGTTCTCGGTCTTCCACAAGTCGGCGGCCGCCGAGGACCTTCCGACACTGGTGCGCGACGCCGCGATCGGCGAGCGACGCAACGGGCACACCATGCCGTCGCGGCCCAGGCCCCTGCACGAGATGTTCGACGGCAGGCGCGGCGAGACCGCGGGCCGGATGGCGGGCGCGATCGCCTCGGGCCGGGCCACCGACGGCGCCTCCCTGGCGGCGACCGCCGGCGTCGCGATCAACACGGCCGCGAAGGTGACGACGCATTACCTCGGGCCCATCATCCAGGAGCGTGGCGAACACGACCCGGACCTGCCGATGACCCTCGGCGCGGTGTACCGCTGGTGTGGGCTGCACGCCGGGTACATCGTCAGCTGGTGCAGACGGCACGGGCACGGCGACGTGCTCGGCACGCCATGGGCCAGGGAATAGCCGAGCCCGTCTGATTAGTTGTGCTTAGCAGTTTGGGCCTCTTCGGCCCTGTGAACCAGTTTCTCGAGGTCAACATGCTAGGTATCAGGACCATCGCAGGTGGGATCGCCGTCGCCGGGTCGTTGGCACTCTTCGGTATCGGCTCGGGTGTCGCCAGCGCCGAACCGTCGGTCACGACCCCGCAGATCACGTCGACTCAGGACGTCAATCAGAACGGCCCCGTGCGGCCCCCGACGCCGTCGCCGTACGCGATCTATGGCGGAGGCAGCCTCTGCGGGACGCCGGGGCTGTACTTCGTCAACATCTGCACCTAGCGGCGCCCGGGTCGGGGAGTGATCTCGGCGGTGATTCCGCTCACCGCGATTCAAAACGGTCCACCGCTTTGCCTGGTGGCGCATTCGTCGATCGCGCCCACCTAACGGCAGGTCCGCGTGGATGCGCACCGGCGCAATGGCCTACCCGTCGACCGCCTCGACATCCGCTCTCAGCACCGCGCCGAGATGCGCCGATACCGTCCTGAGCAGGTAGTCACACCACAGCCCAGGAGGTGGCCCGTGCCCGACGGGCAACGTTCCGAACCGACGCCGATCCGGCGACCGCGTGCCGATCAGGCCCGCCTGGTCGCCGACGTCCTCCGCCATCAGATCCACGCCGGTGGCTACGCGCAGGGGCTTCCCGCCGAGGCCGACCTCGCGGCGGAGTTCTTCGTCTCCCGCAACACCGTCCGCGAGGCGCTCGCAACCTTAAAGGACGAGGGTCTCATCGACCGCGGCCCCCGCACGGGCACGCACGTGGCCATCCGCAAGTACGACCACGGCCTCGACTCGCTCGTCGGCCTCAAGGAAACCTTCAAGGGGTACGGCGACATCCGCAACGAGGTCCGTGCCGCGATGACCGTCTCCGCGCCGCCCGCCGTCGCCAACCGCCTCGCGTTGAACGCCGGTGAGCCGGCGGTGTTCATCGAACGGCTGAGATACCTGGGCGATCTGCCGCTCAGCCTGGACATGACCTATCTCGCCGCCGACGTCGGCCGCGAGGTCGTCGAACACAGCCTCGAGGTCAACGACGTGTTCGCGCTCATCGAGCAGGTCGCCGGTCAACGACTGGGCGAGGCCAACCTCGCGGTCGAAGCCGTCGCCGCCGACGCGCATTCCGCGGCCCTTCTGCAGGTGCCCGACGGCGCCCCCGTCCTGCTCCTGGAACGCCTCACCCACCTGGCCGACGGACGGCCCGTCGACCTCGAATACATCCGCATGCGTGGCGATCGAATCACCCTGCGCGGCAACCTGGTTAGGGGAATCTGATGGCTCTGGTCAACCAGCGGGTCGACGTGCCCGTGACGATCGACGAATCGCTCTGCATCGAGGGGTGCACCCTGTGCGTCGAGATCTGTCCCCTCGATTCGCTGGCGATCAACCCCGTCAACGGCAAGGCGTTCATGCACGTCGACGAGTGTTGGTACTGCGGTCCGTGCGCGGCGCGCTGTCCCACCGGCGCCGTCACCGTCAACATGCCCTTTCTCATCCGCTGACAGTCCCGGGGAACCCATCATGAAACGCACACTCGCGGCGCTGGTCGCTGCCGTCGTCACGCTCACCGCATCGTCCTGCTCACTGGACTCCACGTCCCAGTCCGCCGACACCGTCCACGTCGTCATCGGTTACCAATCAAAGACGATCAATACCGTCACTGCGGGAACGCTGTTGAAGGCCAAGGGCTTTCTGGAGAAGCGGCTTGCCGACGTCGGGAAGTCCACCGGCAAGAAGTACGACGTCCAGTGGCAGGACTACGACACCGGCGCGCCCATCACCGCTCAGATGGTCGCCGAGAAGATCGACATCGGCTCGATGGGTGACTACCCCTTGCTGATCAACGGTTCCAAGACCCAGGCCAACGAACGCGCCAAGACCGCACTGGTGTCCGTCACCGGTTACAGCCCGACCGGCGCGCTCAACATGGTGGTCGTCCCGCCCGACTCCCCGGCGACGTCGATCACCGATCTGAAGGGTGAAAAAGTCTCGGCCAGTGTGGGATCGGCGGGCCACGGCACCCTGGTCCGAGCGCTCGACACCGCGGGCATCGACCCGAAGGCCGGTGTCGAGGTGCTCAACCAACAACCACAGGTCGGTGCCTCGGCCCTGGAATCGGGTCAGGCGCAGGCGCTCTCGCAGTTCGTCGCGTGGCCGGGACTGCTCGTCTTCCAGAACAAGGCCAAGCTTCTCTACGACGGGGCGGAGGGCAAGTACCCGACCTTCCACGGCGTGGTCGTCCGACGTGACTACGCCAGCCAACACCCCGAGGTGCTCGACGCCTTCCTGCAGGCCCAACTCGACGCCACCGACTTCCTCAACCAGCATCCATTGGAGGCCGCCAAACTCGTCGCCGACGGCAGCGGCCTTCCCCAGGAGGTGGTCTACCTCTACAACGGTCCCGGTGGCACCAGCTTCGACGCCACGCTGAC
>JAESGJ010000197.1_pt1 | contig 73299 bp, 61 predicted proteins | sample 9266241 | NCBI WGS metagenome assembly JAESGJ01 (sample SAMN14514841, study PRJNA621669) | algae metagenome | isolation source: Brasilonema octagenarum HA4186-MV1 and co-occurring heterotrophs from wet... | place: USA: Manoa Valley, Hawaii | collected 2009-07-20
CTCGACCGCGCCGGCCATCTCGCCGATCTCGTCCTTGCGGCCGAGACCCGGCAGCACCACGTCGAAATTGCCCGAGGCCAGCTCGCGCATCGCCTTGCACATCGCGATCATCGGACGCGAGATGCCGGTGCCGAGCAGGAAGGCGAGAACCGCACCAAGCAAGGTGCCGCCGATGGCGAGGATCAGAACCAGTTGCTCGGTCTTCCCGATCGTCGCTTCCGACTCCGTGTCCAGCCGTTGCTGTTCGGCGACGAGGTCCGCCTTCATGGCGGCTGCTCCTTGCAGGATCGCACCGGCGGAAGCGTTCATCTCGGCGACGAGCTGGTCGACCAGCTTGGCGTTGGCGATCAACTTCTCCAGCGCCTCACGATAGGCGGTGAGGATGGCCTTGGCGTCCTTCAGGCCGGCGACGATCTTCTCGTCCATGGAATAGACCGCGCCAAGGGAATTCTCGACGAATTTCAGCCGCGCCAGCGCGCTGGTTGCGATCGCCTGATCGGACGTCAGCACGAAATTGGTGGCTGCAGCGCTCGCGGTCTGGAATTGGGCGTTGACCTGCTTGGTGCCGAACTCGATCGACTGCGCCTCGGAATCGGAAGCGTTGTTGCCGACGTCGTCGAGCTTGTACTTGAGGAGATTGGCCTGGCGCTGCAGCTGGTTCTGCACCAGCAACGTGCTGTCACGCTTGGCCTGGAGGACCTTGCCGAAGGTCGCGGAGAAATTCGCGAACTCCTTCGCGAGCTTGTCGAGACCTTCCTTTCGCGCCGGGGTCTTGGCACTCTTGACGGCCTGGTCGATGGCATCTTTCAGGCTGGCCTCGGCATCGAGCGCCGCCTTGGCATCGTCTTCCTTGCCGGTCACGACGAAATATTTGGCGGCCGAACGGTAGCCCAGCAGCTCGCGGTCGATATTGCGGGCGAGATCGGCCTCCGACACGCTGCTGCGGTACAAGCCGACCTCGGCCGAGACCCGCTCGAAGCCGAAATACGAGAACGCCATGCTGCCGGCGGAGATCGCCAGCACGACCGCAAAACCCAGGATGATCTTGGCGCGGAACCTCAGAGTGGGAAATATTGTGCGCCTTGACGGCGACGCGGTACGCCCGGACATTCCCAACCCCTCTTTACATTTCAGCCGTGATCCGGCGGCGCTCTGCCCCCACGACCCGGATGCGCAAAATTAGGGCATAATCGATAAAGGGCGGTAAATTTGGCCGCCGGCACGATCCCGGGCTTTGTCGGCCAAGGGTCGATCGCCGGAGATCAGGGGCATGCGGTTGGCATCCCAGGCCATCCCGCCCGGCCGCTCAGCTTCCGCTCCCTTCGCACCTCGAAATCAGCGCGCCCGTGGGATCGATGACTTTTCAATGACAACGGCGACCAAAATCCTAGTTGCAAAGTTCCGGGCCGCTGTCTCTAATTAGAAGTAATCAAAATCAATCCGGGAGGACTTCAGGTGTCTACAGTCAAACTGACGGTGAACGGGAAAGCCGTTGCCGTCGACGTCGAGGACCGCACGCTGCTGGTCCAGCTGCTGCGCGATCACCTCAACCTCACCGGGACCCATGTCGGCTGCGACACCAGCCAGTGCGGCGCCTGCGTTGTGCACATGGACGGCCGCGCGGTGAAATCCTGCACCATGCTGGCGGGCCAGGCCGACGGCGCCAGCATCACCACCATCGAAGGCATCGCCAAAGGCGACGAGCTGCATCCGATGCAGGCCGCTTTCCGCGACAATCACGGCTTGCAATGCGGCTATTGTACGCCGGGCATGATCATGTCGGCAATCGACATCGTGCACCGTCACGGCGGCCAGCTCGACGAAGCCACCGTCCGCACCGAGCTCGAAGGCAACATCTGCCGCTGCACCGGCTACCACAACATCGTCAAAGCCGTGCTGGATGCAGCCGGACGCATGAAGGTCTCGCAGGCGGCGGAGTAAAGCGGCGCGCCTCGAAAAGAACCACGGCTGCAGCTTTCGAGGGAAAGCGCGGTCAAAGAAATTTCCGGTCGGGAGGACCAGACATGGGTGTTGAAGGCATCGGCGCAAGCGTCGTGCGCAAGGAAGACAAGCGTTTCATTACCGGCAAGGGCCGCTACGTCGACGACATCAAGCTGCTGGGCATGACGCATGCCCATTTCATCCGCAGCCCGCATGCGCATGCCAAGGTGAAGGGGATCGATTCCTCCGCCGCGCTGAACATGCCGGGCGTGGTCGCCGTGCTCACGGGCCAGCAGATCGTCGACGACAAGGTCGGCAACCTCATTTGCGGCTGGGCCATCACCTCCAAGGATGGCAGCCCGATGAAGATGGGCGCTTGGCCGGCAATGGCGCCGGAGACGGTGCGCTTCGTCGGTCAGGCCGTCGCGGTCGTGATCGCCGAGACCAAGAATCTGGCGCGCGATGCGGCGGAAGCCGTCGTCGTCAATTACGAGGAACTTCCCGCGGTCGCCGACATCCACGCCGCGATCAAATCAGGCGCGCCGCAGCTTCATCCCGAGGCCCCCGGCAACCAGGTCTATGACTGGGTGATCGGTGACGAAGGCGCAACCGATGCCGCCTTCGCCAAGGCCGCCAATGTGGTGAAGCTCGACGTCACCAACAATCGTCTCGCCCCCAACGCGATGGAGCCGCGCGCGGCGATCGCAGATTACGACGCGGCGGAAGAGCATTTCACGCTCTACACGACCTCGCAGAACCCGCACGTCGCCCGCCTCGTGCTGTCGGCCTTCTACAATATCGCGCCCGAGCACAAGCTGCGCGTGATCGCCCCCGACGTCGGTGGCGGCTTCGGCTCCAAGATTTTCATCTATCCCGAGGAGATGGTGGCGCTGTGGGCCTCCAAGAAGGTCGGCCGTCCCGTGAAATGGACCGGCGACCGCACCGAGGCATTCCTCACCGACGCGCATGGCCGCGACCATGTGACCCATGCCGAGATGGCGTTCGACGCCCAGAATAAGATCCTGGGCCTCAAGGTGAAGACCTACGCCAATTTCGGCGCCTACATGTCGCTGTTCTCGTCGTCGGTGCCGACCTATCTCTACGCGACGCTGCTGTCGGGCCAGTACAACATCCCGGCGATCCATGCCGAGGTGGTCGGCGTCTACACCAACACCACGCCGGTCGACGCCTATCGCGGCGCGGGCCGCCCCGAGGCGAGCTACCTGATCGAGCGGCTGATGGAAACGGCGGCGCGGCAGCTCAAGGTCGATCCGGCCCAGCTGCGGCGGAGCAACTTCATCACCCAGTTCCCGCACCAGACGCCCGTCATCATGGCTTATGACACCGGCGACTTTAACGCATCTCTCGATGCGGCCATGAAGGCGATCGACTATGCCGGCTTCCCCGCCCGCAAAGCGCAAGCCAAGTCGCAAGGCAAGCTGCGGGGCATCGGCGTGTCCTGCTACATCGAGGCCTGCGGCATCGCCCCGTCGAAGGCGGTCGGCAGCCTGGGCGCCGGCGTCGGCCTGTGGGAATCGGCCGAGGTGCGCGTCAACCCGGTCGGTACCATCGAGATCCTCACGGGCTCGCACAGCCACGGCCAGGGTCACGAGACCACGTTCTGCCAGCTCGTCGCGGAGCGCCTCGGCGTTCCCATCAGCCAGGTCTCGATCGTCCATGGCGACACCGACAAGGTGCAGTTCGGCATGGGCACCTACGGCTCGCGCTCGGCGGCCGTCGGCCTCACCGCGATCCTGAAGGCGATGGAGAAGATGGAATCCAAGGCCAAGAAGATTGCAGCGCATGCGCTGGAAGCTTCCGAGGCCGACATCGTCATCGAGAACGGCGAGTTCAAGGTGACAGGCACCGACAAGGCGATTGCGCTGCCGATGGTCGCACTCGCGGCTTATACCGCGCACAATCTGCCTGACGGAATGGAGCCTGGTCTGAAGGAAAGCGCCTTCTACGATCCGACCAACTTCACCTTCCCCGCCGGCACCTATATCTGCGAGCTCGAGGTCGATCCCGGCACCGGCAAGACCTCCTTCGTCAACTTCGTCGCGGCCGACGATTTCGGCCGGCTGATTAACCCGATGATCGTCGAGGGCCAGGTCCATGGCGGCCTCGTTCAAGGCATCGGACAGGCGCTGCTCGAGCATGCGATCTACGATGCCAATGGCCAGCCGGTCACGGCCTCGTTCATGGACTACGCCATGCCGCGCGCCGACGACGTGCCCTCCTTCAAACTCTCCCACACCACGACGCTGTGCCCGGGCAATCCCCTCGGCATCAAGGGTTGCGGTGAGGCCGGCGCAATCGGCGCCTCTGCGGCCGTGATCAACGCGATCACGGATGCGATCGGCAAGAACAACCTGGAAATGCCCGCAACCCCTGACCGGGTGTGGCGCACGATCCACGCGGCTTGAGAGGGAGCAACCAAGATGTATCAGACCACCTATCATCGTGTTTCCTCCGTCGACGAAGCCGTGAGCTTGTTCGGCAAGAGCAGCGAGGCGAAGTTCCTGGCCGGTGGCCAGACGCTGCTACCCGTGATGAAGCAGCGCCTCGCCAGCCCATCCGATGTCATCGACCTCGGCAAGATCAAGGAGCTGCAGGGCATCGAATTGTCCGGCGATACGCTGACAATCAAGGCCGGCACGATCTATTACGACATCATGACGAACGCCGATGTGAAGAAGGCGATCCCTGCGATCGCCCATCTCACCTCGGTGCTTGGCGATCCCGCGGTGCGCTATCGCGGCACGATCGGCGGCTCGATCGCCAACAACGATCCTGCGGCGGATTTCCCCGCCGCGCTGCTCGCTCTCGGTGCCACCGTGAAGACGAACAAGCGGTCGATCTCCGCCGAGGACTTCTTCCAGGGCCTGTTCACCACCGCGCTCGAAGACGGCGAGATCATCACCGCCGTGTCGTTCCCGGTGCCGGCGAAAGCGGGCTACGAGAAGATGCGGCATCCGGCCTCGCGCTTTGCGCTGACCGGCGTGTTCGTCGCGCAAACCAAGTCGGGCGAGGTTCGGGTGGCCGCCACCGGTGCCTCACAGAGCGGCGTGATGCGGGTACCCGCGATCGAAGCCGCGCTGAAGGCGAACTGGTCGCCGTCGGCGATCGACGGCGTCAGCATTTCAGCAAGTGGATTGCTGGCCGACATCCACGGCACGGCGGAGTACCGCGCCAACCTCGTCAAGGTGATGGCGCAGCGCGCGGTCGCGGCTGCCCGCTGACGCTCACGCGCTAGCGTCTCAACGCAAATTTTGCGCGGCGCGCACTTCGGTGCGCGCCGTTTTATTTTGGCCGTGCGGCATGAAAACCGCTTGCCTCGCTGGCATGAAGGCGAGAAAAGTTAATCAGACGATTAACTCGCTCCAAAGAAGAACGTCAGCGGCGATTGCCAAACCAGCGGCATCGGCCCAGCGACCCGAGGAAATAACATCGTGCTCGATAGATCAGCCCCCGCCGCATCCGTCCGCGCCTCCGGCCCACTCTCGGGCTTCCGCATCGTTGAATTCGCCGGCATCGGCCCCGGCCCCTTCGCCTGCATGATGCTGGCCGACATGGGCGCCGACGTCGTCACGCTCGACCGCGTGGGTGCGAAGAAGAGCATGAAGTCGGTGGCGGGGCGCGGCCGCAAGGTGATCGAGCTCGACCTCAAGGACAAGGCGGCGATCGCGCAGGTGCTGGATCTGCTCGCCAGCGCCGATGCGCTGGTCGAAGGCTTCCGCCCCGGCGTGATGGAGCGGCTCGGTCTCGGGCCGGACGTCGTGCTCGCGCGCAACCCCAAACTGGTCTACGGCCGCATGACCGGCTGGGGCCAGGAAGGCCCGCTCGCCAACGCCGCCGGCCACGACATCAATTACATCTCCATCACCGGTGCGCTCGCCGCAATCGGCACCAAGGAAGCGCCGGTGCCGCCGCTCAACCTCGTCGGTGATTTCGGCGGCGGCGCGCTCTATCTCGTCGTCGGCGTGCTCGCCGCGCTGCTGGAGGCCTCGCGCTCCGGCAAGGGCCAGGTGGTCGATGCCGCGATGTGCGACGGCGCGGCATCGCTCATGTCATTCTTCTTCGACATGACGACGCTGGGACGCTGGACCGAAGGACGCAACCAGAACTTCCTCGACGGCGGCGCGCATTTCTACGGTGTCTATGAATGCGCCTGCGGCCACTTCATCTCGATCGGCTCGATCGAACCGCAGTTCTACGCGCTGCTGCGCGAGCATGCGGGCCTGACGGACGCCGATTTCGACGCGCAGATGAATCCCAAAGCCTGGCCGGCGCTGAAGGAGAAGCTGAAGGCGGTGTTCAAGAGCAAGACGCGCGAGGACTGGTGCAAGATCATGGAAGGCACCGACATCTGCTTCGCACCGGTGCTGACCATGTCGGAAGCCACCCAGCATCCGCACATGGTCGCGCGCAACGTGTTCATCGAGCGCCACGGCGTGAAACAGCCCGCGCCGGCGCCGCGCTTCTCGCGGACACCGTCGGCGGTGCGCGAACCGGAAGGCGCGGAGATCGACGCAGTAACGAAGGCTTGGAAGGCGGGGAAATAATCTCCGCTGTCAGGCGCGCGGAGCGTGGGCCGGGATCCATAACCACAGGGAGTGGTTTGGCGAGGACTCGTCGTTGTCAGTTCGCGCCGCCACAATCCTGTGGTTATGGATCCCCGCCCGTGCGCGATGCGCACCAAGCGGGGACGACACCGACAATGTGGAAACCGCTCGCGTCCGACGCGTCCCCTACGCGGCCGTGTCCACCTTCAGCACGCCGCGCCGGATCTGATCCTCCTCGATGGATTCGAACAACGCCTTGAAGTTGCCCTCGCCGAACCCGTCGTCGCCCTTGCGCTGGATGAACTCGAAGAAGATCGGGCCGATCGCGTTGGCCGAGAAGATTTGCAGCAGCACCTTGGTCTGGCCGCCTTCCACCACGCCTTCGCCGTCGATCAGGATGCCGTTCTTCTGCAGGCGTGCGATGTCCTCGCCATGCCTGGGCAGCCGTGTGTCGACCTTCTCGAAATAAGTCGCGGGCGGCGCCGGCATGAAGGGCAGGCCGGCATCGCGCAGGCCCTCGATGGTGCGGTAGATGTCGCGGCAGCCGCAGGCGATGTGCTGGATGCCTTCGCCGCGATAGGTCTTCAGATATTCCTCGATCTGGCCGGAATCGCCGGCGTCCTCGTTGATCGGAATCCGGATCTTGCCGTCGGGGCTGGTCAGCGCGCGCGAGAACAGGCCGGAGGCGCGGCCCTCGATGTCGAAGAAGCGGATCTGACGGAAGTTGAAGATCCTCTCGTAGAAGCCGGTCCAGACATCCATACGGCCGCGATGGACGTTGTGGGTGAGATGGTCGAGATAGAACAGGCCGGCGCCGGCAGGCCGCGGATCCTGCGCGCCGAGCCATTCGAACTCGTCGTCATAGGCAGAGCCCTTGGTACCGTAGCGGTCGACGAGATAGAGCAGGCTGCCGCCGATGCCCTTGATCGCGGGCACGTCGAGCGTCTTCTGCGTCGATGGCACATCGGCAGGCTCGGCGCCGAGCGAAATCGCCCGGTCATAGGCCGCCTTCGCATCGACGACGCGGAACGCCATCGAGGGCGCGCAAGGCCCGTGCGCGGCGACGAACTCGTAACCGTGGGTGCCGGGCTGCTCGTTGACGAGATAGTTGATGTCGCCCTGGCGGTAGACCGTGATCTTCTTCGTCTTGTGGCGCGCGACGGGCGCGTAGCCCATCAGCTCGAACAGCGCGTGCAGCTCTGCCGGGTTGGGGTGGGCATATTCCACGAATTCGAACCCGTCAGTGCCCATCGGATTGTCGGCGCTGATGGTGGCCGGCGGTGCATCGTGCGGAAACGGTCCCATTGGCGGCTCTCCCAGATTGCTGCTGCGAGGAATTATCCTTCATGGGGCCTGCAATGACCGTGCAAATGGGATGGCATTCGGCTATCGTATGCACGATCCGTGCATCAGATGGGCAAACGACGCATGATCTCTGTTGACGCCTTTGACCTCAAGATCCTCCGTGCGCTCCAGGATGACGGTCGCCTCACCAACCAGGAGCTTGCCGACCTCGCGGGATTGTCGGCCTCGCAATGCTCGCGCCGGCGGATGCGGCTGGAGGAGGAGAAGGTCATCGCGGGCTATCATGCCGACCTCTCCAGCGAGGCGCTCGGCTTCGGCGTGATCGCCTTCATCCAGGTGACGCTCGCGACGCACTCGCCGGACAATTCGAAGCGGTTCCGCGCGCTGGTTGGCCGTATCGACGAGATCCAGGAGGCTTATTCGCTCACCGGTGACGCCGACTACGTGTTGAAGGCAGTGCTGCGCGATCTCAAGGGCCTCTCCAACCTCGTCAACGACGTCTTGATGCCGCACCAGAGCGTGGCGCATGTGCGCTCCTCGATCGTGCTCGACCGGCTGAAGGAAAGCTCGCGATTGCCGCTGCGGGAGATCAAGGCCGGCTGAAATCGAGGGAACTAAGTCATTCGCGCTCGGCGCAGGATCTGCGATGATCCCGGCCAATCCGGAGGTTCAGCCATGGCGCTCCAGCTTCGACCGAATTGTGAATATTGCGACCGCGACCTGCCGCCTGGGGCAACGGATGCGCGGATCTGCTCCTATGAATGCACGTTCTGCGCGGACTGCGTGGAGACGAAACTGTTCAACGTCTGCCCGAACTGCGGCGGGGGCTTTGCCCCGCGCCCGATCCGACCGACGCAGGAATGGCGGCCGGGCGTGTGCACGACAAAGCAGGCGCCATCGGACAAGCGGGTGCACCTGAAGTACAGCGTGGAGGATGTCGCGGCCCATTGCGCGCGGATCAAGGACGTGCCGCCGGAGAGGCGATGAGCCATCACCACGTCATTGCGAGGAGCCCTTCGACGAAGCAATCCAGACTGCCTCCGCTTAACGATTCTGGATTGCTTCGCTACGCTCGCAATGACGGGGAACGTGGATAGGGCGCCGCGTCACACCCCCAGCAATCATTCCGCCGGCAGAATCGTCCCCTCCACCTCCCCAAAACCGACGCGGTAGCCGTCGCCCTCACACCAACCGCGCATCACGAGGCTGTCGCCGTCCTCCAGGAACGAGCGCTTGATGCCGCCGGGCAGTTCGACCGGCTCGGTGCCGTTCCAGCTGATCTCCAACAGGCTGCCGCGCTGGTTCTTCTCCGGGCCGGAGATGGTGCCACTGCCGAGGAGATCGCCGACATTCATGGCGCAGCCGGAGGAGGCGTGGTGCATCAGCTGCTGCACCGAGGACCAGTACATGTACTTGAAATTGGTGCGGCTGATGCCGGCGGGCGCGTTGGCGCTTGCCGCACGCAAGGAGACGTCGAGCGCGACATCGTAGTTCTGCGGCTTGCTCTGCTTGAGATATTCGAGCGGCACCGGCTCCTGCTCCGGCCCCTTCAGGCGGAACGGCTCCAGCGCCTCGCGCGTCACCACCCAGGGACTGATCGAAGTCGCGAACGCCTTGGCCAGGAACGGGCCGAGCGGCACATATTCCCATTGCTGGATGTCGCGCGCGCTCCAGTCGTTGAGCAGCACGAAGCCAAAGATCATCTCCTCGGCCTGTTGCTCGCTCAACATGCCGCCCATCGCCGAGGGCTGGCCGATCACGACGCCCATCTCCAGTTCGAAATCGAGCCGCTTGCACGGGCCAAAGCTCGGCGCGTCCACATTCGGCGGCTTCAGCTGCCCGCGCGGGCGCTTCACTTTGGTACCCGACACGACGACGGTCGAGGCGCGGCCGTTATAGGCGATCGGCATGTGCAGCCAGTTCGGCTGCAGCGCGTTGTCCTTGCCGCGGAACATCACGCCGACATTGGTGGCGTGCTCCTTGGAGGAATAGAAATCGGTATAGCCGGAGACCGTGAACGGCAGATGCAGCCTTGCGTCGCGCATCGGCACCAGCGCGCGGCTGCGCAGCTCCTCGTTGTCGCGCAGCTCCGCATGATCGTGGCGCAGCAGCTCGCTGATCCGCGCGCGCGTCCTGGTCCAGACTTTCGGTCCAAGTGCCATGAAGAGATTGAGCGAAGCCCCCGAGAATATTCCGAGCGGCCCCACCTCAAGCCGGCAATCCTGCTCGAGCTCCCAGAGATCAAGCACGTAGTCGCCGATCGCGATGCCGACCCGCGGCGTCGGATTCGCCGCGGTGGATAACACGCCGTAGGGCAGGTTCTGTATCGGGAAGTCGGAAGAAGGATCGACGTCGATGAAGGAGCGAAGGCTGGGGTCGTTGGGATGGGGCATGGGTTTCCTGCCGGATGTTTCTTGACGGTTTTTCCGCCGTCATTCCGGGGCGCGCGGAGCACGAGCCCGGAATCCATACGCACGATCGTGGTTATGGATTCCGGGCCTGCGCCTTCGGCGCATCCCGGAATGACGAAGCAACGAACTACGGCCGGTTCGGATCGAACCGCTTCTCCAGGCCCTTCCAGCAGTCCGCGTAATCATCCTGCAGCGTCGAGGCATTCGCCGCATGCGCGGTGACGCGCTGCGGGTAGCGGGTCTCGAACATGAAGGCCATGGTCCCCGTCAGCTTCACCGGTTTCAATTCGCCATTGCTGGCGTGCTCGAAGGCGTCACGGTCGGGGCCGTGCGGCAGCATGCAATTGTGCAGGCTCATGCCACCGGGCACGAAGCCCTGCGGCTTGGCGTCGTAGACGCCGTAGATCAGGCCCATGAACTCGCTCATGATGTTCATGTGATACCAGGGCGGACGGAAGGTGTTGTCGGCGACCATCCAGCGCTCGGGGAAAATGACGAAGTCGATATTCGCGGTGCCCGCCGTCTCCGACGGCGAGGTCAGCACTGTGAAGATCGAGGGATCGGGATGATCGAAGCCGATCGCGCCTACGGGAGAGAAAGTGCGCAGATCGTATTTGTAGGGCGCGTAATTGCCGTGCCACGCGACGACGTCGATCGGCGAATGCGGCAAATTGGTCTTGAACAGCGCGCCGCCCCATTTCACGTAGAGCTCGGTCAGCGTGTCCTTGTCCTCGTAATGCGCGACGGGGGTGAGGAAGTCGCGCGCATTAGCGAGGCAATTGGCGCCGATCGGCCCGCGCTCCGGCAGGGTGAAGGCGCCGCCGTAATTCTCGCAGAGGTAGCCGCGCGCCGGCCCGTTCGGAATCTCGACGCGGAACTTGACGCCGCGCGGGATCACCACGATCTCGCCGGGCTCGGCGTCGATGCGGCCGAACTCGGTGACGAGGCGCAGATTTCCCTGCTGCAGCACGAACATCAGCTCGCCGTCGGCATTGTAGAAATGCTCGTTCACCATCGACTTCGTGATGAGATAGACATGCGCGGCCATGCCGGCTTGCGTGTTCACATCGCCGGCCGTCGTCATGGTCTGCACACCCTGGACGAAGGTGACATGCTCCTTCGGCAGCGGCGTCGGATCCCAGCGCATCTGCGCGATGGGCAAATCGTATTCATGGCACGGCGCCGAACGCCACAGGCCGGCGTCGGCCTTCTCGAACCGGCCGGAGTGCTTCACCGAGGGGCGGATGCGGTAGAGCCAGGAGCGCTCATTGCTGCCGCGCGGCGCGGTGAAGGGCGAGCCGGAGAGTTGCTCGGCATAGAGCCCATAGGCGCAGCGCTGCGGCGAGTTGCGCCCGATCGGCAGCGCGCCGGGCAGCGCCTCGGTCTCGAAAGAGTTGCCGAAGCCGGACATGTAGCCCGGCGTCACTTGCGCCGAGCTGCGGATGATCTGGTCGGGCGAGGTGTTGATGTTCATGTCTATCCTCCTCCTTGCAGGGCGGCCCACATCTCCTGGTCGCGCTTGTCGGTCCAGATCACGGGGTCGTCGATGCCCGACGCTTCGTCATAGGCGCGCGACACGTTGAACGGAAGGCAGTGCTCGTAGATGGCGAAGCTATGGAATTTCGGATCCATCACCTCGCGGGTCGCGGCCATCGACTCCTTCAGCGTGCGCCCCTTGGCGACCGACATTTCGGCGGCGCCATAGAGCGAGGTGACGAAGTCGCGCGTCATCGCGATGGCCTCGCGCACGGTGGCCGTGCCCTTGAGCGCATCGCCCCGCCCCGGCGCGATCGCCTTGGGATTGAAGTTGCGGATCTCGTTCAACGTCATCGGCCATTCGCGCAGATGCGCGTCGCCGCAATAGCAGGCCGAGTGATATTCGATGAGATCGCCAGAGAACATCACCTCCGCGTCTGGAACCCAGGCGACGATGTCACCGGAGGTGTGGCCGGCCCCGAGCTGCATCAGACGCACCTCGCGCTTGCCCAGATAGATCGACATTTCGCCTTCGAAGGTCAGCGTCGGCCAGGTCAGGCCGGGAATGCTCTGGGCGTCCTGGAACAGGCGCGGGAAGCGGCCGTATTCGGAATCCCAGTCCTGCTGGCCGCGCTCCTCGATCAGGCGATAGGTCTCCTGCGAGGCGACGATGCCCTGCGCGTGATAGGCGGAGGCCCCGAGCACGCGCACGGCGTGATAGTGCGACAGCACGACATATTTGATCGGCTTGTCGGTGACGGTGCGCACGCGCTCGATCACCTTGTTGGCCATCGCAGGCGTTGCCTGCGCGTCGAACACCAGGCAGCCGTCGTCGCCGACGATGACGGCGGTGTTCGGATCGCCCTCGGCGGTGAAGGCGTAGAGGTCGGTGCCGATCTCCGAGAATGTGATCTTCTTTTCGGCGAGATCGCCGGTCGATGCGAAGTTCTTCGCCATCAATTCGTCCTTTGAGTGTTCAGGGTTATTGTTGTTGCTGCTGCTGCTGCTGGCCGTCGATCATGCGACGCTTGGCGAGCCCGATCGCCTCGCGCAGCACGTCGATATCGCCGATATGGTTGGCGAGGATCAGCACCAGCGCCGCATCGAAATCGGCGCTCTGTTCCTCGGTGAAGCCGCGATGCGCCTCGACGATGGCGCGAAAAGCGTCGTCCGGCCGCGCGAAGTTGGAGCTTGTCGAAAGCGGCATGCGAATCCTCAATTGAGACCTTGGGCCTGCGACAATGCCGCCGCGATCGCGGCACGCGTCGGATGGCGGAAACGGGCGGCGACATAGCCATCGGGCCTGAGCAGATAGGCAGCACCAGGGGCGGCGTCGTAGCGCATTGCGACAAGGCCCGAGGGATCCGCAAGTCCGCCCTCGCCGCCGATGCGGATATTTCTGACGCCATCCGGCACGTCGATCGCCGTGCCATTGCTGAACGACAGCAGGGTGAAGTCCGTTCCGTCCTTGCAGAACGCGTCCGTCAGATAAGCTCGCTCTGCAATTGGCGCATCGAGCATGGAGCAGCCGGGCGGTGGTCCGCCGCTCCACGCATCTGCATCCGGCGACGACAGCGGCGATTTGTAGCTGCACGGCACCGACAGCCGCCCGCCATTGACCATGCGCTTGCCGAACTCGGTCTCCTTGGCGAGCGACAGCACGGCCTTGCGCAGCCGCGCTTCCTGGTGCGAGTTCGGCGCCATGAAGTCGGTCGAGCGGGTGGACTCGCGGATGTTCTCGTCGGCCGCGAGGCTGCGCTCGGCATGATAGCTCTCGAGCAGGCTCGCGGGCGAAGTTCCGCGCAGCACACGGTCGAGCTTCCACGACAGATTTTCCGCGTCCTCAAGCCCCGAGTTCGCACCACGCGCACCAAACGGCGAGACCTGATGCGCGGAATCGCCGGCGAAAATCACGCGGCCATGGATGAAACGGTCCATCCGCCGGCACTGGAATTTGTAGAGCGAGATCCACTCGAACTCGAATTTGTCGTGGCCGAGCATGCGGGCAATCCGCGGCCGCACGTTTTCCGGCTTCTTCTCGAGAGCCGGATCGGCATAGCGATTGAGCTGGAGGTCAATGCGCCAGACATCGTCCGGCTGCCGGTGCAGCAGCGCCGAGCGGCCCGCATGAAACGGCGGATCGAACCAGAACCAGCGCTCGGTCGGGAGTTCCGCCGTCATCTTGACGTCGGCAATCAGGAACTGGTCCTCGAACACCTGCCCCGCGAATTCGGCGCCGACCATCTGTCGCAGCGAGGAGCGCGCGCCGTCGCAGGCGATCACATATTGCGCATGAAGCCGATACGCGCCTTCCGGCGTCTCGATCGTCAACGCGACCGAATCGTTGCGTTGCTCCAGCGCCGTCACCTTGTTGCGCCAGCGCAGGTCGATCTCGGGCAGGTCCTGGATGCGATCGACCAGATAGGCCTCGGCGTAGTATTGCTGGAGATTGATGAAGGCGGGCCGCTTGTGGCCGTCCTCGGGCAGCAGGTTGAACTGGTAGAGCAGCGACTCGCCGTGGAAGATCCGGCCGACGCTCCACACCACGCCCTTGGCGACCATGCGGTCGCCGACGCCGAGCCGGTCCCAATATTCCAGCGATCGCTTCGAGAAGCAGATCGCGCGGGAGCCCTCGCCGATGCGATCGGCGTCATCCAACAGGACGACCCGCTGGCCGCGCTGAGCCAGATCGATCGCGAGCGACAGCCCGACCGGGCCGGCGCCGACAATTACGACCGGATGCTCGGCCGGAGCTTGACCAGGACGATCCTGATCGGAGTGGCGGCGATAGCCGAATTGGATTTTGGCCTGATGCGTATTGGCCTGCGCCATGCGCTAACCTCAGCTCTGGTCAGGGGAAGGCTGATCTGCTAGATAGTCTCACGTGCAACTATTTTGGACCGGAGCCGGCCGGCCGTCAACTGGAATTCGGAGCGCGCTCCTTGGCGAGGACATCTGGCGACATCGCACTGAAGGCACGCGGGGCCGATGAGGCCTCCGCGCGGCCAAAGGCACGGCTCGACCTGTTCAAGTTCGTGCCGTTCCGTCTTAATCGACTCGCAGCGGAAGTCAGTTCCGCGCTCTCGGTCGAATATCAGGAACGGCATGGCCTCGACATTCCAGCGTGGCGCGTGATCGCCACGCTCGGGTTCCGCAACGATGCCTGCAGCGCGCAGTACATCGCGCAATGCACCCGCACCCACAAATCCACCATCAGCCGTGCGGTGACGACACTGCTCGGCGAGGACATGATCGAGCGGGTCGAGAACGAAGCCGACCGCCGCGAATTCCGCCTGCAACTGACGACGAAGGGCCGCGCGCTCTACGAAGAGCTATTCCCGCAATTGCTGCGGCGGGAGGACGAAATCCTCGCCTGCCTTTCCACGCAGGAGCGCAAGCAGCTCTCGGCGCTGCTCGGCAAGATCGAGGAGAGCCTCGATTTGATTCAGACCAGCAAGGAAGCGGACGCCAAGCAGGCGTATTAGGCCGCGCACCAATGAAGCGTAGATCGAAGAAGCCTGCCGGACAAACTTGGACTGCGAAGCCTCCCGCAACCTACAACATCGATCTCATCGGGTCTGCAACGGTCAACAGGCAACGCGCCCCGGCAGCGACCATGCCGCCATGTGAAGACCATCGCCGGCGCTAGGTGCGCGGCGTCGGCTGTGGCGACGGTGTCGCGGCAGGCTGCTGCGGCGATGGAGCAGGAGACTGCTGCTGCGCAGTGCCGGGCTGCTGATCGCCGCCACCATGCGGGACACACGTTCCCACGTTGCTCAGCAGCCGTTTGGCCTCAAGATCGCGGGCTTTCTTGTAATCCCTGCGCCGGTCGATCCTCGCCGCAGCCATGCGGTCCCACGCATCGAACGCATCGGCGTAGTGTTGCCGCATCTGCTCCTCCGCGGCCAAGCAGTCGCTGAACTTATCGAACACGAGATCGGTGTTGACGGGCGAGACGCCGCCAACGAGAACCACCAGCATCCATTTCATAGCTTTTGCCTACACTGCGCCCGCTCACCGGGAACGACCAGGTATCGGCAAAGTTCCGGAGCGCATGCCGCTCGCAAGCATTCGAGAACGCATGCAAGGGCCTCTGGCCCCACGCTATTGCGCAAACGACCGCGACGGCGGCAGGTGCAGAGCCCAGGCATCGACCTTGTCGCTGGCGCGCGGATAGATTTCCGTCACGATCGGATCGTGGCCGGGGATGAAGCGATCGGGATGGCCGGCGAGACGCTCGATCGTCTCCCAGCCGACCGCCATGTCCCCGACATTGTAGACGATCGGGAACGGGCTCTTGCGCTGCAGATTGGCGTAGTAATGCGCGGCATCGGACGCCAGCACCACCGGCCCGCGCGCGGTTTCGACCCTGACCACCTGCAGGCCGTCGGAGTGACCGCCAACACGGTGCACGGTGACGCCGGGCGCGACCTCGCCGTCGCCGGAATAGAAAGTGACGCGCTCGCCATAGACGTGGCGCACCATCTGCGTGACGTGCTCGACCGAAAACGGATGTCGCAGCAGGCCATTGCACATGCAGCGCCCCGTCGCATAAGCCATCTCGCGTTCCTGGAGGTGGAAGCGTGCATTCTGGAAGCGATCGAGATTGCCGGCATGATCGTAATGCAGATGCGTTACGACGACGTCGCGAATGCTCGAGGCCGTAACGCCAAAACGCTCCAGCGCGTCGACCGGATTGAGCGTCAGCCTGCGTGCCCGTGCGCTCGCCTCCTCGGCATTAAAGCCGGTGTCGACCAGGACGTCGCAGCCGTGCCCTCGGATCAGCCAGACGAAATAGTCGAGGTCCTGCGCCGCGCTGTCATGCGGATCGGGTTGGAGGAAGTTCATGCTGAGGGTGCGCGGCGACATCGTCGCGTAACGCAGGGCGTAGATTTCGTAGGCGTTTCCCATGGTTCTTGCTTTTGCTTTGCTTTTCTGAATGGACCTACCGGGCCCATCCTGCGCACCAAGCCATTGTCCGCTGCAAAGGTCAAACGCCTCGCGTGGCGACCGAGGTTATGCTCTTAATGTGAGACCAATCACATTTTTCTCGTCATGGTGGCCCTAACGTGCCGCCGGTAAGATCGAGCCGGACCACGTCGAGCGCAAACATGACATCCCGTTTATTCCCCTTGCGGCACGCCCGGGCGTTGCGGTCAATCGTCGCGATTACGCCGAATCTCCAAGCGGTTGACGCCATCCGTCCCCGGTTTGATAATGCAGGAAGCGTAAGTTAAGGTCGCCGCGGCGCAAGCTGGTAACGGCGCCTTTTTGGCTGGACCGCGCTGATTATGAAAATTCGCTTCTTCGTTCTTCTGTCCTTGCTCGTCTCGCTCATCCCGACTGCCCCGTCGCTCGCGGCCGGTGATCGCTTCGCGCTGGTCATCGGCAACGCCAAATATCCGGACGCGGATGCCCCGCTGAAGGAACCGATCAACGATGCCCGTGACGTCGCCGACGAGCTCAAGCGCGATGGCTTTTCGGTCGACCTCGCCGAGAATCTGACCGGCGACGGCATGCGCCGCGCCTTCGAGAAGCTCTACGGCAAGATCAAGCCGGGATCGGTAGCGCTGGTGTTCTTCAGCGGCTTCGGCATTCAATCGGCGCGCCAGAGCTACATGCTACCGATCGATGCGCAAATCTGGACCGAATCCGACGTGCGTCGTGACGGTTTCAGCCTTGAGACCGTCCTCGGCGAGCTCAACACCCGCGGCGCCGGCGTCAAGATCGCGCTGATCGACGCCTCCAGGCGCAACCCGTTCGAGCGCCGGTTCCGCAGCTTCTCGGCCGGCCTGACCCCGGTGATCGCGCCGAACGGCACGCTGGTGATGTATTCGGCAGCTCTGGCCTCGGTGGTCTCCGATGCCGGCGGCGAGCACAGCCTGTTCGTCCAGGAGCTCCTGAAGGAGATTCGGGTCCCCGACCTGATGGCCGAGGAGACGCTCAACCGGACCAAGATGGGCGTCACCCGCGCTTCGCGTGGCGAGCAGGTGCCGTGGATATCCTCTTCATTGGCCGAAGATTTCTCCTTCAGCCCAGGAAGTGGCGGATCGCGTCCGGCATCTGGCGCGCCGCCTGCGCCTCCCGCCCCGCCGCCGGTCGTCGCCAACAACCCGCCGCCGGCACCGCCCGCCGCGCCGACACCGCCTCCGCCATCGAAGCCGGCCAACACCGCTGCGGCACCCGCGCCGCCTCAACCGCCTGCGCCGGCGCTGCCCCCCGCGCCGAAGCCGCAGGTCGAAGCCGCCTTGCCGCCACCGCCCCCGCCCCCGCCGGTATTGCCGATCGAGACTGCCCCGGCGCCGAGCATGGACAGCGGCCCGAGCGCTGCTGCGCTGGCTGATGATCCCACGATCAAGAGCCTGACCACCAAGATCGCGGCCAATCCGGACGACGTGAACGCGCTGTACCGGCGCGGTCAGGTCTATGCCAGCAAGGGCGCCTACAGCCTCGCCATCAAGGATTTCGACGACACGCTGAGGATCAACACCAAGGATGTCGAGGCGCTGAACAACCGCTGCTGGACCCGCACCGTGGTGGGCGACCTCCAGGGCGCGCTGAAGGATTGCAACGAGGCGTTGCGGCTGCGGCCGAACTTCGTCGACGCGCTGGACAGCCGCGGGCTCGTCAACCTCAAATCGGGCGCGGTCAAGAACGCCATCGCCGATTTCGATGCGGCGCTGAAGATCAACCCGCGCCTGACCTCGTCGCTCTACGGGCGCGGCCTCGCCAAGCAGCGCAACGGCTCCGCCCAGGAAGGCGCGCTCGATATCGCCAATGCCAAGGCGATGGATCCGAACATCGTTCAGGAATTCGCAAGCTACGGAGTGCGCTAGTATTTTTTTGAATTGAGGCAGGCGGCGCCTCGAACCGTTGGCAGCCCTGGGAAGACTAACCAACGGATGCCGCAGGCGGCCTTCCCCGGGGGGCTCCCTGCAGAAGTTTTTCGCAGGAATTTTGGACCGCGCGAGCTGGCTGCGCAGGAGGGACTGGCTATGAAATCGGCTGCAAAGGGAATAACCGCGATCCTGTCGATCATCGCTCTTGGCGTTACTCTTGGCGCCGCGCTGCCGGCCTCGCCCGCCTTCGCCGGCGACGACGGCAACAGCAAGAACGTCACCGAGGACGACATTGTCCGCGCGTTGGCGCCGGCGCCGAAGAAGCCCCTGACCCGCGGCCTCTCGATCACTCCGCAGGCCGAGCCCGCGCCGAACGCCGCCGAGAGCAAGCTGATCCAATCGGTACGCGGCCGCTCGACGCGCTCGCTGTCGTCGACCGAGCGCGAGGAGATTGCCTCAGTCGCCAAGGACAAGCCGAACATCGATCTCGAGATCACGTTCGACTACAATTCGTCCAATATCAGCGCCAAGTCGCTGCCATCCGTGCAGGCGCTCGGCCGTGCGCTGACCAGCCCCGACCTGAAGGGCTCCACCTTCGTGGTCGCCGGTCATACCGATGCCGCCGGCGGCGAAGCCTACAACCAGGATCTGTCGGAACGCCGCGCGGATGCGATCAAGCGCTACCTTGTCGACAAATACAGCATCTCCGCGACCGACCTCGTCACCGTCGGCTACGGCAAAAGCAAGCTGAAGGATCCGAGCCAGCCGATGGCCGAGTCCAACCGCCGCGTGCAGGTCGTCAACATGGAAAACAAGACCACCGCATCGAAGTGAACACGACGTAATCCTTTGAAGTGACAAGTCGTGATGTGGTGTAAAGTCTCGCTTCCAGAGCGCGTCCCGCAGCCTTGCGGGACGCCGCTTTGTTTCAGGGAAACGCTTTTCATGGGCCTCGCGCGGACGGCCGTGAGCCAGGCCAGGATGATCCGGCGATGAACCTCTCCGAATATCTCAAGCCCGCCGGAACCGTGGTGTTCGTCGTCGCGCTCGGCGTCGGCTATTACCTGTTCGAGCATCGCAAGCGTCCCGAGCCGAAGGAGACGCAGACCGAGGCGCTCGTCATCGTGACGAAGTCGACCAACGCCTGCTTCTCCGACCTCGTGCGCGTGACCGGCTTCTTCGTGCCGCGCCGCGAGGCCGTGGTCATCGCCGACCAGGAGGGATCCAGGGTCACCGATCTCTTCGTCACCGAGGGCGCCGTCGTCACCGACAATCAGGAACTGGCGCGCCTGACCGCGCCGCCGCAGATCCCCGGCCAGCCGCAGCGACCCGGCCCGCAAGGTCCGGTCTCGCTAAAGGCACCCGCGCCGGGCCTCGTCACCGAAGTCCGCACCATCGTCGGCGCTCCCGCTTCGCCGCAGGCCGGCCCGATGTTCCGCATCGCCGTCAACAACGAGATCGAGCTCGATGCCCAGGTCCCGGCAGTGCACATGCCAAAGCTCAGCGCCGGCGCCACCGTGCGCATCAGCCGCGACGACGCGCCCGATCTGATCGGCCGGGTCCGGCTGGTTGCGCCCGAGATCGACCGCGCCACGCAGCTCGGCCGCGTCCGCATCAGCGTCACCAACAATCCCTCGCTGAAGGTCGGCGTGTTCGCCCGCGCCTCGATCGATGCCAAGCGAAGCTGCGGCGTCTCGATCCCCAAGACCGCAATCGACCATCTCACCATTCAGGTCGTCAAGGGCAACACGATCGAGACGCGCAAGGTGCGGGTCGGACTGTCGTCCGACAGCGCCACGGAAATCCTGGAAGGGCTCGAGGTCGGCGAAATCGTCGTGGCCGATGCCGGCTCTTCGCTCCATGACGGCGACCAGATCAAAACCATGTTCGCCGATGAACTCGATCGCACGCGGGTACGCTGATGGCACTCAATATCTCGGCATGGTCGATTCGTAATCCGCTGCCGTCGGTCGTCTTCTCGATCATCCTACTGGTTCTCGGCTGGGTCTCCTTCACCAAGCTCGCCGTGACGCGGCTGCCGTCGGCCGACATCCCCGTGATCTCGGTCGTGGTCTCACAGTTCGGCGCGGCGCCCGCCGAACTCGAATCGCAGGTCACCAAGACGGTCGAAGACGCGGTCTCCGGCGTCGAGGGCGTGCGGCACATCACCTCGCAGATCACCGACGGCGTGTCGGTCACCACGATCCAGTTCGCGCTGGAGACCAACACCGACCGCGCCCTTAACGACGTCAAGGACGCGGTGACGCGCGTGCGCTCCAACCTGCCGCAGAACGTCACCGAGCCGCTGATCCAGCGCGTCGACGTGATCGGCCTGCCGATCGTGACCTACGCCGCGATTTCGCCCGGCAAGACGCCGGAGCAGCTCTCCTATTTCGTCGACGACGTGGTCAAGCGCGCCCTGCAAGGCGTCCGCGGCGTTGCCCAGGTCGAGCGCATCGGCGGTGTCGAGCGCGAGATCCTGGTCTCGCTCGATCCCGATCGCCTGCAGGCGATGGGCCTGACGGCGGTCAATGTCAGCCAGAGCCTGCGCGGCACCAATGTCGACGTCGCCGGCGGCCGCGCCGAGATCGGCAAGAACGACCAGGCGATCCGCACGCTCGCCGGCGCCAAGACGCTGGGCGACCTCGCCGGCACCATGATCCCGCTGTTCGGCGGCGGCGAGGTCCGGCTCGACGATCTCGGCACCGTCACCGACACCATCGCCGACCGCCGCACCTTCGCCCGCTTCAACGGCGAGCCCATCGTCGCGCTCGGCATCAAGCGCTCCAAGGGCGCCAGCGACGTGAAGGTGGCCGAGGCCGTGCAGAAGCGCGTCGACGCGCTCAAGGCCGCCTATCCCGACGTCGACCTCAAGGTGATCGACACCTCGGTCGAATATACCAACGGCAATTACCACGCGGCGATCTCGACCCTGTTCGAGGGCGCCATCCTCGCCGTCATCATCGTGCTTCTGTTCCTGCGCGACCTGCGTGCGACCATCATTGCCGCGATCTCGCTGCCGCTGTCGATCTTCCCGGCGTTCTGGGCGATGGACCTGCTCGGCTTCTCGCTGAACCTCGTCAGCTTCCTCGCCATCACGCTGTCGACAGGTATTCTCGTCGACGACGCCATCGTCGAGATCGAGAACATCGTCCGGCACATGAACATGGGCAAATCGCCCTATCGCGCCGCCCTCGAAGCCGCCGACGAGATCGGCCTCGCGGTGATCGCGATCTCGCTGACGATCATCGCGATCTTCGCACCCGCAAGCTTCATGTCGGGCATCGCCGGACAGTTCTTCAAGCAGTTCGGCATCACCGTTTCAGTGCAGGTGTTCTTCTCGCTGCTCGCCGCTCGCTTCGTCACGCCGGTGCTGGCGGCCTACTTCCTCAAACACCATACGCACGAGGAGCCGCCGCCCGGCCGCATATTGCGGTCCTATCACCGGCTCGTGGCCTGGTCGGTGAAGCATTATTTCATCACGGTGCTGATCGGCTTCGGCGTGTTCGCCGCCTCGATCTGGAGCATCACGCTGCTGCCGCAGGGGTTCCTGCCGGCGCAGGACAGCGCACGCTCGCTGATGGCGCTCGAGCTGCCTCCGGGTACTCAGCTCGCCTACACCGAAAAGGTCACCGAGGACATCGTCGCGCGCCTGCGCAAGCGGCCCGAGGTGAAGAGCATCTTCGTCGACGGCGGGCGCGTCCCGCCCGGCACCCAGGAAGTCCGCCGTGCCTCGCTGATCATCAATTACACGCCCAAGGATGCCCGCGACATCACCCAGCGCGAGCTCGAATTCTCGATCAGCCAGGAATTGGAGAACATCCCGGACATCCGCTTCTGGTTCCTCGACGAGAACGGCCTGCGCGCCATCTCGCTGGTGGTGACCGGGGTCGATGCCAACATCGTCAATAATTTCGCGAGCGAGCTCGCGACGCAGATGAAGCGCATTCCCACCATCTCCAACGTGATCTCGGAAACCACGCTGGAGCGGCCGGAGCTGCGCGTCGAACCGCGCGCCGACCTCGCCGCGCGGCTCGGCGTCTCGACCGAAAGCCTGTCGCAGACCATCCGCGTCGCCACCATCGGCGACGTCGGGCCTGCGCTCGCCAAGTTCGACGTCGGCGACCGCCTGGTGCCGATCCGCGTGCAGCTCGAGGACGCCGCGCGCGGCAATCTGAAGACGCTGGAACAGTTGCGCGTGCCGCTCGGCGAGCGCGGCGAGAAGGGCGGCGTGCCGCTCTCGGTCATCGCCGACGTCAAGCTCGACCAGGGTCCGACCAGCATCAACCGCTATGATCGCGAGCGGCAGGCGACGGTGGCGGCCGATCTCGTCGGCTCCGCCGCGCTCGGCGACGCCACAAAGAAGATCTACGACCTGCCAGTGATGAAGAGCCGGCCGAAGGGCGTGAAGGTCTCGCCCTCCGGCGACGCCGAAAGCCTCAACGAGCTGTCCGACGGCTTCGCCACCGCGATCACGGCGGGCCTGATGATGGTCTACGCCGTGCTGGTGCTGCTGTTCGGCACCTTCCTGCAGCCGATCACCATCCTGTTCTCGCTGCCGCTCTCGATCGGCGGCGCGATCGCGGCCCTGCTCCTCACCGGCAAGCAGCTGACCACGCCGGTGTGGATCGGCATCCTGATGCTGATGGGCATCGTCACCAAGAACGCGATCATGCTGGTGGAGTTTGCGATCGAGGCGATTCACGCCGGCAAGCCGCGCGACGAGGCCATGATCGACGCCGGCATGAAGCGCGCACGCCCGATCGTGATGACCACCATCGCGATGGCCGCGGGCATGATGCCGAGTGCGCTCGCGGTCGGCGCCGGCGGCGAGTTCCGCTCGCCGATGGCGCTCGCGGTGATCGGCGGCCTGATCTTCTCGACCATCCTGTCGCTGGTGTTCGTGCCCGCGATGTTCATGGTGATGGACGATCTCGGCGCCCTGATCTGGCGCTTCGCCAAGCGGCTGATCGTGCACAGCGAGGACGCCGAGGCGGACGCTCATCACGGCGCGGTGCCGGCCCCGAAAGACGTCGCGCACCGCGCAGCGGAGTAGGAATTCGAGCAAGCGACCAGAAGGCGTACTCAAGCAGAGCGCCCTCATGGCAGTCTGTCACATCAATGACTTTCGCGCGGATCACCACCGACCCTGCGATCTGCATTAGCAAAGCCTTGCAGACACAAGCTTCCGATCGGTTGAGCTCTACTCGTTCCGCGCGATCGCGGTCAGCTTGGTCATGTTCCGCAGCAAGATGCGGCCGCGCTGCAGATCGAGGATCGCTTCCTTGCGCCAGGCCTGCAGCTGGCGGTTGACACTCTCGCGGGCGGCACCGACGAAAACGCCGAGCTGCTCCTGCGAGATGTGCACCTCGGAACCGAAATCGGCGGCGAGCGCGCAGAGCCGCCGCGCCAGCCGCACCGGCAGCGGCTGCAGCATGGATTCCTCCATGCGCTCGCTCTGCCAGCGGATGCGCTGACACAGCAGCGCAATGATCTTGATCGCAACCTTCGGCTCGCGTTCGAGGAACGCGAGAAAATCTTCGCGCCGCAGCACGAACAATTCGCTGGCCTCGCCCGCGGTCGCATCCGCGGTTCGATTCTGGCCGTCCAGCACCGCGACTTCACCGAACAGGTCGCCCGGTCCCATGAAATTCAGCGTCAGCCGGCTGCCGTCGGATGCGCCGGTCTCGATGCGGACCTGGCCGCGGCGCACGCCGAACAGCGCGTCGCCGGCATCGCCCTTCTGGAACAGCACCTCGCCGTTGCCCAGATGCTGGGTGTGGCAGAGATTGGCCAGGCGCTGAAGCTCGTCTGTACCGAGATCAGCGAACATGGCGTTCATCTTCAGAATGACCGCAAATTCGGCCTGCTTGCTCATTTCAATGTCCTTGTGAACGTCCTGGTCAGTCTTGTTGGCAAATCGCTCGAAACCATCACCATCAGGATCGCGTAAAACCGCGCCGGGGAAGTGTGTCATAAGTCACATAACTTTGCAGCACCCCCTGACTATTTTTACGCGCTTGGAGCCGCTTCCCGTCCGGGGATAAACTCGGGCGCGAAGGACGGTCAGCCGGCGGGATTCGGCGCCGATTGTCCGTCAGTGGAAAGTCGATATGAGAGCAGTGAAATTCGCCGGCGCGGCTTTGGCCGCCGTCATCGTCGTGATCGCAATCCTGCTGGTGATCGGGATCCCCTCGGGCTTCCTGAGCTCGACGATCGCCTCGCGCGTCGAGAGCGCGACGGGCTATCGCCTGGCGATCGACGGCACCACGAAGATCAGCCTGTGGCCGACGCTCAATGTCACCCTCAACGATCTCACGCTGTCCGATCCCAAGGACCGCAGCGGCATCACGCGCCTGACGATCGACAGCGTGCAGGCCGACATGTCGCTCTCCAGCGTCTGGTCGGGCCGCCCCGAGATCAAGGAACTGATCGTCACCCGTCCCGTGCTCTACCAGCCGCTGTTGCGTGAACGCCTGCCGAATGCGGGAGGCTCCTCGAAGCCGCGGGCATTCGACGTCGACGGCGCGTCCATCGGCCGCGTCAAGGTCACCGACGGCGAAGTCGCATTCGCGCGCATGCGCGATCGTGTCGAGGGCCGCATCAGCGCCATCAATGCCAACGCGACTGTCGGCCGCGACCGCAAGGTCGGCATCACCGGCACCGCGCGCGTCGGCGACCATCCGACCAAGTTCGACATCAAGGCGACCACGCCGGCGCCGCCGGCCGACCGGCCGACGATCCCGGTGGATTTCGCCATCGACATGCCCGACGTGCTGAAGTCCCAGCTCACCGGCCATGCCGAGATGCGGATGAACGGCGATATCGTGATGATCAACGGCGTCAATGGCCGACTCGGCGACGGCGCCTTCAACGGCTGGGCTTCGGTCGACATTGCCAGCAAGCCGCTGGTCAAGCTCGACCTCGACTTTCAGCGGCTGGCTGTACCGCTGGCGAAAACGCCGGAGGGCGCGGCCGGGCAGCCCTGGAGCAATGCGCCGATCGACGTGTCCGGGCTCAATTACGTCGATGCGCAGGTGCGGATCTCCGCGAACGAAGCCGTGATCGGCGATGCCCGGATCGCGCCGCTGGCGCTCGATGCCAAGCTTGCCGGCGGCGTGCTGAAGGCCGGCACCGCCAATCTCGGCGCCTATAGCGGCCAGGTTTCGGGCGAGGTGATCCTGGACGCGACCACCGGCGCGCCGAGCTTTGCCATGCATTCCGACCTCGTCGGCGTGCGCGCATTGCCGCTGCTGCAGAGCCTCGCCGAATTCGACCGCATCGACGGCAAGCTGCAGGCCAAGCTCGCCTTGCGCAGTGCCGGCACCAGCCAGCGTGCGCTGATGGCGAACATGCAGGGCACGGCGTTCGTCAATTTCCAGGACGGCGCCATCCGCGGCATCAACGTCGCGCAGATGATCCGCTCGCTGACATCGGGCACGCTGTCCGGCTGGCAGGACAGCCAGAGCGCCGGCCAGGAGCAGAGCACGGATCTGTCGCAGCTCTCGGCCTCGTTCCGCATTGACAAGGGCCAGGCGGTGACGACCGATCTCAACCTGATCGGACCGCTGGTGCGCGTCACCGGTGCCGGCACCATCGCCCTCGACACCAAGATGATGGGCTTTCGCGTCGAGCCGAAGCTGGTGCTGACGACCGAAGGCCAGGGTCGCGCCAACGAGCCGGTCGGCTTCGGCATTCCCGTGATGATCCAGGGCTCCTGGTCGCAGCCGAAGATCTACCCCGACATGGCCGGCATGCTGGACAATCCGGACGCCGCCTATGCCAAGCTGCGCGAGATGGGCAAGGGCCTGTTCGGACCCGACGGCGCCGGGCTCGGCAACATCCTGGGCAGTCTGGGCAATCTTGGCCTCGGCGGCACCACCGCGCCGAGCGGCAGCAATGCGCCCCCCGGAAGCGCAAGTCCGCAAGCGCAGCAGCCGGGACAGAACAATCTGCTCGGCGGGCCCTTGGGCGAGGCGATCGGCAATTTGATTCAGCAAGGACTGTCCAATGGCGCGGGAAGCAGCACCGGCGCCGCGCCAGGCAGCGGCCGCAGCCGCAGCCTGCCCGCGACGCCCTCCACACCGTCCCCGCAGGCCTCGCCCGCAGCTCCGGCCCTCGACGACCCGCCGGTCGCCCAGCAGGACAGTCAGCCAATGAACGACGTGCTGCGGCAACTTTTCAACCGTTGAGGGGCGGATTGGCGGGCTTGGCTCCAAGGCCACCCGCTTACACCAGCCGCCCCGCGTCCGGCTTCCTCCGAACGGAGGAGGCAGGGGCAATCCGTCCCGTCTTGCCTGCCACGGCGTCCCACGGCGGGTAACCACGCCGGCTGCCCGGCGGTCCTTTGGCCCGAATTGTGATAGAAAGACCCCGCAGCGCCGGCGTCGATGGCGGCGCAAGAGGATCGGGATGTCAGGAGCGAACGACAAGACACGGTTTCTGCGCGAGGGCCTGTTCGCCAAATACGTCGTCTCCCTCGTCGGCCTCGTCGTGTTCGTGCTCGCCGTCAACGGCGCGATGGAGACCTGGATCTCCTACCGCGCCACAAGGACCCAGCTGACCGACGGCCTCGAGGACAAGGCGCAAGCCGCCACCCGGCGGATCGAGCAGTCGATCTCGGAGCTCGACCGCCAGATCAGCTGGGTGACGCGGGCGAGCCAGGACACGCTCGAAAAGCGCCGCGCCGATTACGCGTCGCTGCTGCACCAGGTCTCGGTCGTCAACCAGCTGTTCCAGCTCAACGGCGAGGGCCGCGAGGTGCTGCGCGTCTCGCGCCAGTCGACCACGACGGGCAGCAATGCCGATCTCTCCCGCGACATGCGCTTCACCGACACGGTCGCCCGCGGCGTCAGCTACGCGCCGGCCTGGTTCGCCGACGGGACGCCGTTGATGTCGATCTCGGTGGCGCATTCCGGCTTCAATGCCGGCGTCACCGTGGCCGAGATCGATCTCGGCTTTCTCTCCGACTTCCTGTCCGACGCGCAGGTCGGCAAGGCCGCCTTTGCCTATGTCGTCGATCCCCGCGGCCGCGTCCTGGCGACGTCGTCGAAAGGGCCCGAAATCGGCAAGGACCTGTCGAAGCTGCCGCAGGTCGCGGCCGCGATCGCGCCCGGCCATGAGGGCGACAGTTCGGGCACCGACTTCAACGGCCAATCGGTGATGAGCGCCGCCAGCACCGTGCCGAAGCTCGGCTGGAGCGTGCTGTTCGAGCAGCCGACCACGCAGGCCCTGATGCCGATCCGCGACCAGTTGGTGCGCATCGCGCTGCTGATCGGGATGGGGCTGATGGTCGCGATCCTCGCCGGCACGCTGCTGGCCCGCCGCATGATCATCCCGATCACGGCGCTGCGCGACGGCGCGCACAGGCTTGGCGAGGGCGATTTCAGCCACCGCATCGACGTGAAGACCTCGGACGAGTTGGAAGATCTCGCCGGTCAGTTCAACCGCATGGCCGACCAGATCCAGGAGACCTATTCGAACCTGGAGAGCAAGGTCGAGGAGCGCACGCGCGATCTGGCGCAGTCGATCAACGAGCTGAAGGTGCTGGAGGAAGTCGGCCGTGCCGTCGCGTCCTCGCTCGATCTCAACGCCGTGCTGCCGACGATCGCCGCGCGCGCGATCGAGATCACCCATGCCGACGCCGTGCTGATCTACGGCTTCGATGCCGAGACGCGCCGCTTCAACCTGGTCGAGGCCGGCGGCATCGACAGATCCGCCGACGGCGCCCACGTCACCATCGACGAAGGCGAGAACATCCTCAGCGATGCCGCCAGGAGCGGCGAGCCGATCGCGCTTGCCGACATCGACCGGGCCAGCGAGCAGCCGTTGCGCGAGGCGGCGATTGCGGCTGGCTTCCACTCGGTGCTGGTCGTGCCGCTGGTCGACCAGCAGGGCACGCTCGGCGCGCTGGTGGTGCTGCGGCGCGCGAGCGGCGAGTTCGCCGCCAGCATCATCGGCCTGATGCGCACCTTCGCCAACCAGGCCGTGCTGGCGATGCGCAATGCCCGGCTGTTCACCGAGGTCGACCACAAGAGCCACGCACTGGAGACCGCGAACGAGACGGTGCGCGCCCAGGCCGACAAGCTGCGGATGCAGACCGAGCAATTGAAGGACTGGAACAAGTCGCTGGAGGAGCGCGTCAAGACCCAGCTCGGCGAGATCGAGCGCATCCGCAAGCTCGAGCGTTTCCTGGCGCCGCAGGTGGCGCAGCTGATCGCCTCCTCCGACAGCCCGGAAGGCCTGCTCACCAGCCAACGCCGCGAGGTGACCGTGGTGTTCTGCGATCTGCGCGGCTTCACCGCGTTCACGGAAGCGACCGAGCCGGAAGAGGCGATGAACGTGCTGCGCGAATATCACGCCGCGCTCGGCAAGCTGATCTTCAAATACGAGGGCACGCTCGACAAATATGCCGGCGACGGCGTGATGATCCTGTTCAACGCGCCGATCCAGTTCGAGGACCACACCCAACGCGCCGTGAAGATGGCAGTGGAGATGCGCGAGACCATCGGCCCGCTGACCGAGCGCTGGCGCAACCGCGGGCACAGCCTCGGCTTCGGCATCGGCATCGCGGTCGGCTATGCCACGCTCGGCCAGGTCGGCTTCGAGCAGCGGCTGGAATATGCCGCGATCGGCAGCGTCACCAATCTCGCCTCACGCCTGTGCGGCGAAGCCAAGCCCAACCAGATCGTGGTCAGCCGGCGCGTCTACGGCATCGTCGAGCCCTGGGTCGAAGCCCGCGCGCTCGACGATCTCCAGCTCAAGGGGTTCAATCACCCGGTGCTGGCGATGGAGATCCTGAACTGGCGCGACGAAGTCGAGAACGTGGTGGATGCGTCGGTCGCACGTCGGCGCGGGTAGTCGCTGGCGAAAAATGCGAAAACAACCCCATGCACAGTAGAAGGGGCTTGCAAGATCAACGAGTTACAAGGGGCGTTTGGACGCTCGCGCGCACCGCTGTTTGACACGTCGGGCAAAACATCGAGGAAGCGCTTTACGCTTTACCTTGCCTCCCCTCACGAACCCGATCTCCGCTCACCGCGACTAACCTTCGCCTCAACGGCGAGGCGGTTTCGATAGGAGTCCCCCTGTGGCATTTGCCTTGCCCTCGCGCGCTTATGATCTGCAGATGCTGGGGCGTCCCGTCGACCGGTCGCGCGATCAGGGCTGGGTGTATGGCCTGCCGCCGGGCATCACGAGCGAGCAATGGCCGCTCGATCCCGTCACCGGCTATCCCTTGATGCACGGCTTCACGCTGCTGCTGCCGGAGGATTATCGCGTGCATGGCGAGGACATCGTCGCGGTGTCGTTCTTTGCCACCGCGCCCGATCACAATGACGGCGGCGCGCCTGACGACCCTGAAGTCCGCGAAGCCGTGCGGGCGAGGCCTTCCCATCCGCGCCTGTCGCGGATGACCGACATTCTCGACTACGACTACGCCGCGCTGCTGCTGACGCGCGCCGAATACGAAGGCCCGTTCGCGACGCCACCCGCTCCGCTTGCGCTGGCGACGGCCGAGCGGCCGCGCTGGCTCGATGTCGGCGGCGCCTGCGCCTTCTTCGAGGCCGCGCCGCCGTTCGCCAAGAAGATGCTCGGCGCGTCACCGCGCACCGATCTCGGCGAGACCCGCGCCATCGCGATCGCGCCGCGCGCGGATGATCCCAACGCCGGCAAGGGTCCGCAGGACGAGCACGGCGGCAGCAACCCGCCGACCGGCTATCAGCCCTATTTTTTCTATGCCGGCGGCCAACCGGGCCGCGAGAATTTCCGCCTGCATGACTGGGCCAAGGATCACGCTCACAATCATCTCGGCGGCACCATGCGGCCGTGCCAGGCGGTGCCGGAGATGAGCCCGTTCTACATCGAGTTCGAGGAATATTTCGGCGGCTACAATTTCGGCGGCGGCAATGCGCAGCTCGATTTCAAGGAGATGAAGTTCGACTGGGCCTGCGGATGATCGCGGCGAGCGTGCGACTCCCGACGGCGCTCAACCAGAACTGTAGAAAATCGAAAATCGATTTTCTGTTGACCGCGCGACGACGCCTTGCGATCATCGGCCTATGGGTCCGCTTCAGTTCGATATGTCCGGAAGGCCGGGCGACGGTCCGCGCAGCCTGACCTCGGCGCTGCATGAGCGGCTGCGCGCCGATATTTTGGCCGCGCGGCTCATGCCGGGCCAGAAGTTGCATATCGCAGGCCTCGCCAAGCAGTTTTCGGTGAGCCTTGCCGCGGTCCGCGAGGCGCTGTCGCGCCTGGTCGCCGATGGCCTGGTGCAGGCCTCGGATCAGCGCGGCTTTCGCGTCAGCCCGGTGTCGCTCGCCGATCTCGCCGACGTGACGCAGACGCGGATCGACATCGAGGGGCTTGCGCTGCGGCGCTCGATCGAGCGGGGCGACGACGCCTGGCTCGAATCGGTGAAATCGACCTGGTCGGCCCTGAAGGCCGTCCCCTATCACTACCCCGACGATCCCACGGCGCATTACGAGGAATGGGTGATCCGTCACCGCATTTTCCACCGTGCACTGGTCAATGCCTGCGGCTCGCCATGGCTGCTGGGCTTCCGCGACGTGCTGCACGAGCAGAGCGAACGATATCGCCGCCTCTCGATCCGCCGCGAGCCCGGCGTCAAGCCGCGCGACGTCGAGGCCGAGCACGAAGCGATCGTCGCCGCCGTGACGAAGCGCGATGCCGATGCGGCGGTTCGCGCCTTGTCAAAGCATTTCGGCACCACCAAGGAGTTCGTCGAGCTCGCCGCCTCGCGCATCGCGGAGGTGAGCCGCACGATTTGACGATCCGGAACAATCCGGCACGTAAAAAGCAGAAACGGGGAGAAAGCAATGAAGATCAATCGACGCCACGCGCTCCTGTCGCTGGTTGCCGCCACCATGCTGGCGGGCCCTGCGAGCGCTGCCGACACCATCCGCGTCGGCCTGCCCACCAAGACATACTGGCCGACGACGATCGCCGAGACGGCGGTGCGCCAAAAGCTGTTCGAGAAGGAAGGCATCCAGGCCGAGCTGACGATCTATCGCAGCGGCGCCGAGACCTTCGAAGGCATGGCCGCCGGCGCGGCCGACATCATCCTCGATCCGCCGTCGCTGGTCTCCGCGGGACGCAAGAAGGGCGTGATGTCGCGTATCGTCGCCAATGCCGCGATGGGCAATTTCGGCTGGCAGCTGATGGTGCCGACCAAATCCACGCTCGAGGTGAAGGATCTCAACGGCAAGAAGGTAGCCATCACCGCGGCCGGCTCGGGCTCGGACCTGCTGGCGCTATGGACCATCCAGGACAAGAAGATCGATTTTACGCGCGTGCCGGTCGGCGGCGGCGGCCTGGTGCCCAATTTGCTCGCCGGCAATGTCGAGGCCGCCGTGGTCTATTCGCCGCTAAGCTTCCAGATCTCGAAATCCGGCGAAGCCAGGTCCATTCTCGACTATTCGACCGCGGTGCCGCCGAACCTCACGGCGGGCTGGATCGTGCTCGACAAGCTCGCGGACTCGAAGCCGCAGCTGGTGCAGAAGGCGGTGAACGCGCTTTATGGCGCGGTCGCCTTCATGCGCGCCAACCGCGACGTCACCGTCAAGCTGATCGCCGAGCTCTACGAAATGCCGCCGGAGATCGCAGCTCTCGAATACGACAACACGATCATGAAGCTCGAGACCAGCGGCGACATGGGCGCGGCCAACGTGAATGCCGCCGTTCAGCTATCGCTCGATCTCGCCAAGCTCGGCGGGCTCAAGGACATCGTGCCGGTCGAGGACGTGATCTCGACCAAGTTCAAGCCCGTCCCGACCAAGCCGTAACGATGCAGGGCTCGCTTGCCGTCAACCTCGCCCGGATCGCGATCATCCTCGCGGTCCTGGCGCTATGGGAGGTGCTGTCGCGCACCGGCATCGTCAATCCGCGCCTGCTGCCGTCGGCGTCCGACACGTTCGCCACGCTCGGCGATCTCCTGCAGCGCGCCGCGGTGCAGAAGGACCTGATGGTCACCGCGACCGAGGTGCTGACGGCGTTCGCGCTGGCGGTGCCGTTCGGCGCGCTGATCGGCTTTTTGGTCGCGGAGAACCGCTACTTCGCCGACGTCGCCAAGCCGTTGCTGTTCTTCGCCTTCAGCATCCCGAAATCGATCTTCCTGCCGATGTTCATCCTGGTGTTCGGCGTCGGCTTCGCCCAGAAGGTCGGCTTCGGCTTCTTCTCCACGATCTTCATCGTGATCATGTCGACCACGACGGCGGTGGAGTCGGTCAAGGTCGAACATCTCACGGTCGCGCGCTCCAACGGCGCTACGCGGATGCAGACCGCATTCCGGGTCTATCTGCCGAGCATGCTGCCGGTGCTGCTGGAGGCGTTGCGGATCTCCATGATCTTCAACCTCACCGGCGTGATTCTCGCCGAGATGTACGCCTCGCGCGACGGCATCGGCCACCAGATCGCGACCTGGGGCGAGAATTTCCAGATGAAGCAGCTCCTCGCCGGCGTCGTGATGGTCGCCGCGATCGCCATGACCTTCAACGAACTTGTCAGATGGGTGGAAACGCGATGCAGCCATTGGCGAACGTGACCCAATTGAAGCCCGCCGCGCGCGCCGGCGCGATCGAGGTGAAGAATGTCGGCCAAGTGTTCAAGACACGGTCACAGGACGTCGTCGCGCTCGAGGACGTCTCGCTCGAGGTCAAGCCCGGCCGCTTCGTCGTGCTGGTCGGCCCCAGCGGTTGCGGCAAGTCCACGCTCCTGATGATGATGGCGGGCCTGCGCCAGCAGACCGCGGGCACCATCACCATCAGCGGCGCGCCGATCCTGCAGCCCGACCCTGATCGAGTCGGCGTGGTGTTCCAGGAGGCGAGCCTGTTTCCCTGGCTGACGGCCGAGGACAATGTCGAGTTTCCGCTGGCGCTGCGCGGCGTGCCGAAGGCCGAGCGGCGCGCCAAGGCGCAGGATGCGCTCAAGCTGGTCGGGCTGGACGGTTTCGGCAGGCGCCACCCGCACGAGCTCTCCGGCGGCATGAAGCAGCGCGTCTCGATCGCACGCGGCCTTGTTCAGGACCCGCCGGTGCTGCTGATGGACGAGCCGTTTGCCGCGCTCGACGAGCAGACCCGCATGACCATGGGCGACGAGCTGCTGCGGATCTGGGCGGCGACCGGCAAGACCGTCGTGTTCGTGACGCACAGCCTGACCGAAGCGGTCTATCTCGCCGACGAGGTGATCGTGATGTCGGCGCGGCCCGGCCGCATCGTCGACCATCTCCAGGTCCAGCTGCCGCGGCCCCGCACCTACGAGATGCTGAGCGGCGATGCGTTCGGCAGCCTGCGCGACCGCATCTGGCGGCACATCCGCAAATCGGCGTGACACGATCATGAGCGCCAGGATGAGTGCCAGGATCAGTGCGAAGTCGCTGCGATATCTGATCGTGATCGGATTGATCGCGTTGTGGGAGCTGCTGCCGCGCGCCGGGCTGATTCCCGAGCTGTTCCTGCCCTCGCTGTCGTCCACGCTAATCGCCGGATGGACCGACGCGGGCGAATACGGTCATGCGCTGGCGGTCACGCTCTACGAGGTCGTGGTCTCCATGGCCTTTGCCTGCGGTGGCGGCATCCTGCTCGGTGCCATCGTCGGCAGCCTGCCGCGGCCGCGAATCCTGATCATGCCGATGGTGTCGTGCCTCTACGCGGTGCCGCTGGTCATCCTCTATCCCGTCTTCACCGTATGGCTCGGCATCGGCTCGGAGTCCAAGATCGCGTTCGCCTCGATCTACGGCTTCCTGCCGACGATGCTCGCGACCGCTGCCGGCATCCAGACCATCGACCCGCAGCTCCTGCTCGCCGCCCGCAGCATGGGCGCGACGCTGAGCCAGCGGCTGGTCCGCGTCATCATCCCGGCTGCGATCCCGACGGTGCTGTCGGGCCTGCGCGTCGGCGGCGCGCTTGTGATCGTCGGCGTCGTCGTCTCGGAGATGCTGATCTCCTCGGCCGGCATCGGCTATCTCATTTCGCGCTACCGCACGATCCTCGACAGCCCGCACGTGTTCGCGGGCGTGCTGCTGGTGCTGTTCCTCGCCATCGGCTTCAACGCCGTGATCCGCTGGATCGAGGGCAAGGCGGCGATCTGGCAGACCGGCACCCGCGCCGGCCAGGCCAACGACGAGATCGCGGTGAACGCGATGCAGCCGGCGACCTGAGGTAGCTGCGTGTATGACCTGACACTGACATTCGACAACGGCCCCGATCCAGATGTGACGCCGCACGTGCTCGACATTCTGGCGGCGCGCGGGATCAAGACCACCTTCTTCGTCATCGGCGAGAAGCTCGCCGACCCCGCACGTCGCGCGCTTGCGGAGCGCGCGCATGGCGAGGGACACTGGATCGGCAACCATACCTATGCGCATAGCATTCCGCTTGGCGAGCAACCCGGGCGCGACACCGCCGAGAACGAGATCCGACGGACGCAGGATGCGATCGGCGATCTCGCGCATGCCAATCGCTGGTTCCGGCCGTTCGGCGGCGGCGGCAATTTGGACCAGCGGCTGCTCAAGCCGTCGGTGGTCGACCATCTCACCCGCAACAAGCACAGCTGCGTGCTCTGGAATTCCATTCCACGCGACTGGGCCGATCCCGACGGCTGGACCGGTCGCGCGCTCGACCAATGCAGCCGGCAGCCCTGGACGCTGATGGTGCTGCACGATCTGCCGACCGGCGCGATGGCTCATCTCGAACGCTTTCTCGACTCGGCCGAAGCGGCCGGCGCCCGCTTCCGCCAGGACTTTCCGCCCGCCTGCGTTCCGATCCGCAATGGCGAGATCGCGCTTCCCATCAACGAGTATGTTTCCTCCATCGAAGAGAGTGTTTGACCCATGAAAGTCGCAAGCTTCACCATCTCAGGCACGGCGAGCTATGGCATCGTCACCGACAAGGGTGTCGTCGACGCCGGCAAGCGCCTGAAGGCCACTCCAACGCTGAAGGCGCTGCTGGCGAAGGGCTCGCTCGACGAATTGAAGAAGCTCGCCGGCGAGACACCCGACTACGCGCTTGCGGACGTCGCGCTGCTCCCGACGGTGCCCGATCCCGACAAGATCTTCTGCATCGGCGTCAACTACGCCACGCATCTGGCCGAAAGTGGCCATCCGACGCCTGCGCATCCGATGATCTTCACCCGCTTCGCCAACAGCCAGGTCGGTCATGGCCAGCCGATGATCCGGCCGCTGGAATCCGAGCGGTTCGACTACGAAGGCGAGATGGCGGTCATCATCGGCAAGGCCGGCCGCCGCATCCCGCGTGAAGCCGCGCTCGGCCATGTCGCCGGCTATGCCTGCTACAATGACGGCAGCATCCGCGACTGGCAGCGCCACACCTCGCAATTCGCGCCGGGCAAGAATTTTGCCGGCACCGGCGGCTTCGGGCCGTGGATGGTCACGACCGACGAGCTGACCGATGTCACCAAGCAGACGCTGATCACCCGGCTCAACGGGGTCGAGGTGCAGAAGGCACCGATCTCCGACCTCGTCTTCGACGTGCCGGCCCTGATCGCCTATTGCTCGACCTTCACCGAGCTCATGCCCGGCGACGTGATCGTGACAGGCACGACCGGCGGCGTCGGCGCGTATCGCACGCCGCCGCTGTGGATGAAGGGCGGCGACACCGTCGAGATCGAGATCTCCGGCATCGGCATCTTGCGCAATCCCGTCAAGGACGAGGGATCCGGCGCGGCAACGCGCGCGGCCTGACCTCTCGCGTTCAACAACAATAAGAAGGAGATCCCCATGCCCATGCCAACGCACATCCTGCCGACCACCGTGGTCGGCAGCTATCCGCAGCCGGAATGGCTGGTTGATCGCGCCATGCTGTCGAAGGTGGTGCCGCGCACGCGACTGCACGACATGTGGCGGCTGCCGGCGGAACATCTGGAGGAAGCCCAGGACGATGCCACCATCGTCGCGATCCGCGACATGGAACGTGCCGGCATCGACATCGTGACCGACGGCGAGATTCGCCGCGAGAGCTATTCCAATCGCTTCGCCACCGCGCTCGACGGCATCGATGGCGACAATCCCGCGATGATCGTGGCCCGCACCGGCAATACCCAGACGCCGGTGCCGCGCGTGGTCGGCCCCATCAGGCGCAAGGGCCCGGTCGAGCTGCACGACATGCAGTTCCTGCGCAAGAACACGGAGCGTGCGGCGAAGATCACCCTGCCCGGCCCGTTCACGATGAGCCAGCAGGCCAAGAACGAATACTACAAGGACGAGGAAGAGCTGGCGATGGCGCTCGCCGAAGCGGTCAATGCCGAGGCGCTCGATCTGCAACAGGCCGGCGCTGACGTGATTCAGCTCGACGAGCCCTGGGTGCGCAACAATCCGGAGCTCGCCAAGCGCTATGCGGTCAAGGCGATCAACCGCGCGCTGCAAGGCATCACCGTGCCCACCGTGGTTCATCTCTGCTTCGGCTATGCCGCCGTGGTGCCCGGCTCGAACAAGCCGGCCGGCTATTCCTTCCTGGCCGAGCTCGACGATACCATCGCCGACCAGATCTCGATCGAGGCCGCGCAGCCCAAGCTCGACCTCGGCGTGCTCAAGGATTTGTCGTCGAAGAAGATCATGCTCGGCGTGCTCGACCTCGCGGACCTCGCGATCGAGAGCGTCGACACCGTCGCCGAGCGCATTCGCAACGGCCTGAAATACGTCTCCCCGGACCGTTTGGTCGCGGCGCCGGATTGCGGCATGAAATACATGCCGCGCGCGACGGCGTTCGGGAAGCTGAAGGCGATGTGCGACGCTGCGGCGAAGGTCAGGCGGGAGATCGGCTGACGGATATCGCGGGGTGTTGCGCTCTTCACGCGCCCCGCTTCGGCCCGATCGCCTCGAAGCCGGCCTTCTGCTCGTCGCTGAGGTCGGCCTCGAAATCATCGAACGCATCAGCGACGCCGTTCACGGCTTGCAGCATCGTCTGCAGCCGCGCTTTGACGGCGGCGAGGCGCGCCTGCGGTGTCTCCGGCGTCTGTGACGGACAGGCACTGAGCGTTTGCATGGTGCGGAGGGCGGTGTCCTGGAGCACTTCGAAGCGGGCGCGGGCGGTGTCGTCGAGGCGGAGCGTGGTGGCGATGTCGTTCGCCGGCCATTGCTGCTGCACCAGCTGCTCATATTGACGCTGCAGCTTTTCGTCAAAGCGGGGATCGCTGTCGGGATCGCAGGCGCTCGACACCTTGGCGTCCTTGCGCTGCATCGACGCGAGTGCGGCGCGACGCTCGTAGGAGAGCGCTTCGAACTTTGTCTTCTGATTGTCGTCGAGCAGACCCGTGAATTTCGCCAGCGGCGGCGCGACCGCGTCGGTGGCCTTGATCATGGCCTCGAGCCGCTCGCGCATCAGGCCGAGGCGGTCCGCCGCGGTGGCGGGCGCCCGCGCCGGACAGGCCGCGCGAATGGTGTCACGCGCGGCATTCCAGGCCGAGGCGAGCTCGTCGAGCGCGGTGCGCTGCAGTTCGTTCGGCTGGATCGCACTCGCAATGCGTTCGACCGGCAGGCCGCCGGTGTCGCTGGCGTCGCAGAGGGTTTCCGAGGCCGGGATTCTCCGCGCTCGCCGGCCGGGCGGCGCCGCGTAGGCCGCGAGCTCGGTCGCCGCATAGGGCGCGAAGATCGCGGCATAGATGTCGCCATAGCCGTAGAGCGAGAGGCTGGTCGAATCGCCGAAGACGACGGCCGAGGTGAGGTCGTCATGCGCGAACGGCCAGAACACCGGGCCGACCCAGCCGTAGCTGCCGTCGGGATGGCGCCACCAGCCCTGCGGGCGGCGACCGCCGTGCCAGCCCGCGAGCGCAGCCTGCGCCGTCAGTGCCGCACGCACGACGTAGGGGTTGGAGAGCGGGGCGCGCTCGGCTCCGCGTGGATCTTGTGACCTCAACGCAGCGGAGCGGTATCGGCTGCCCCGCACGGCCATGCGGGAATGACGCAGGCGCGACATGCCGAGCATATGGCCGACGGCGAAGCGCGCGACACCAAGCGGGCCGCCGCGAAGTCCGAACTGCGCCTCGGCTTTCGCAGGCAACAGCACCGCCGCGATCAGGATCGTCGCGCCGGTCAGCGCCAATCCCATGCGTCTCGACATGACCGCTGACCTGACCAATTTGGCCTCCTCCCAGCTGCCCGCATGCGCAATGCGCCGCATCGGAAAGACTCGCAAGGGAACCGATCGTTCCGAAAGGACACAGGGCAAAGCGTCGCGGTCATGTGGAAGAACGGCCGCAGCGGGTGCAGCCCCTCAATAGGACCCTAACAAATGACGCCGCTCAATCCGCCTTTTGCGGCATCACGAAGGTCTGGCCGGGATAGATCAGATTGGGATTCTGGATCTTGTCGCGGTTGGCCTTGAAGATCACGGCGTAGCGGGAGCCGTCGCCATAGGCGAGCCGGCTGAGGGCCCACAGGCTGTCACCGCGGGAGATCACGCGGCTGCCTGTCTCCGCGGGCGCGGTGTTGAGGATTTCCGCGGGCGAGGCCGAGGCAACCGTCGTCGCCGCGGGTGCCCGCGCCATCACCCGGGGTTTCGGCGCGCCGACCAGCCTCGGCCGGGCCGCGGACCTGTCGGAGGACGAGGCGAGATGCGGCGCGGCTGACGGCAGGGATGCCACGACATCCGATTTGTCGTCCGGCTTCTCGGCCTGCTTCGGCTCTTGCTTGGCCACTTGCGCCGGGCGTGCGGGTGGCGGCGTCGCCTCGGCGATGGTCACCGGCATGGTCCGTCCCGACTGGGTGACCGTGCCATCCGGCGCCTTGGCGCGGAGCGTCAGTTCATAGGAACCGGCGGGAAGCTGCGGCGGGGTCATCACGAACTGACCCGAGGCGTCGGCAGTCACGGTGTCGAGTGGCTTGCCGTCGCGCAGCAACTCGACCTTGGAACCCGGCACGGCACGGCCGGCGATGACGGCCGCCTCGCCGCGATCGTCGACGCGGGCGACGTCGAAACGAGGGCCGGCGTCCGCGACCGCCGCCGGCGGCTTGGCCGGCGCGAGGTCGGGCAGCGCCGTGACCTGTTTCTGGATCTCGGCCAGCGCGCCTTGCTCGGGCTTGGTCTCGGACTTCGTCTCGGGCGCCGGGACCGCCGCCGGCGCGGATGCGGGCGCAGGCGGCGCAACGGCGGCCAGCTTCGGCTGGTCCGGCTTGGGCTCTTCCGGCTTCGACTTCGATTCCGGCTTCAGGTCAGCTTTGGCCTCAGCCTTGGGCTCGCCCTTGGCCTCTGGCTTGGCGGCAACGGCGGTCTTGCTCCCGTCGGGCAGCAGGCGGCGCAGCTCGGTCGGACCGATCACCAGCACCGTGCCGACCAGTGCGAGCAGGCAAAGAGCAATGAAGGCCTTGGATGCGGTCATCATCGAAAAAGAACCTTGGGTGGCAAATCAACCGAGGCCAGCAAAGTGCGCCGATTTGCCTGCGGCAGCAAGACAATCGATGGGATGATAGCCCCGCCCTGGCACCTATCAAGGATGAACCGGCACCACCCCGCCGGCGTCAAATCCTGCGGGGCCGCATCGCGGCATTGTTCGAGGATTTTCCTGTGACCGCATTTCGCCATCCTGCCTGGTGGCTGGCGCTTGCCCTGACGCTCGCCGCCGCCCCTGCCCTTGCGGCCTCCGGCCCGCCACCCGGCTTCGTCCTCTCCGATGATGCCGAGTTCGCCTTCACCTCGCCGGACAAGACCGTCAGGCTCGAGCAATACATGAAGGACAGCGGCGATTTCGACATCAAATGGCAGGTCTGGGCACGGCGCGGCGATCAGATGACGGAGCTGAAGCCCGAGCAGGGCTATCCGGCCGGCTTCCGCTTCACTCGTGACTCACAATGGCTGGTGCGGATGCAAAAGACCGGCTCGGGCTCGCAGGATCTCTTTCTCTATCATGTCGAGAACGGCGCCTTCGTCAGCGCAACAAAGCAATCCCTCAGCGATCTCGCCTGGGCCTATTTCCACAGCCGTCCCGACACCAGGAAGATGAAGCTCGACTACCACATCTCGGCCAATCTGATGAAAGGCACCGAAACCGCCTATCGCTGGCTCGGCGTCGACTGGCCCGACAACCGCTATCTGCTGATCTCGCTGTCGGGCGAAATGGACAAGCATCCGAAGAACGTCGCCGTGAAGGGGCTGGCCGACTGGAGATGCCGCTATGACCTCAAGACCGGCCAGTTCGACGTCCCCAAGATGTTCGCCAAGAGCAACGCGGAAGCGCTGAACTGGGAGATCAAGCGCTGAAAACAGCGCTGCGATCGTCATGTCCCGGGCTTGTCCGCGCATCCGCATTCTCGCGATGTAGGATGGGAATGGCCGGGACGAAGCCGGCCATGTCGCTGCAGAGGCTCACGTGTGCCCGCGAAACTGCGCGCTGGAACCAACCCTCTGATTCCACACCGATTCATGGTTCCCTAACCTTCGATGGTAACGGGGTCTTGTCGGTTTTGCTGCACCTTTCATCCCACGGGAGGGCTGCATGGGCACATCGATCCGATGGACCGCGCGCATGCGCGCGTTGCTCCGTCGCTGGCGGGGATCGCCACTGACATGGCTGATCGCCGGCGGCTTCGTACTGATGGTCGCAATGGCCATCGGCACCGCGCTGACCGTCGACCGCTTCCGGCAGAACGCGATCGAGAGCGGCCGCGACAGCCTCGAAAACTCCGTACGCCTGCTGGCCCGGCATTTCGACCGCGAGTTCGAGGATTTCGCGGTGCTGCAGAAGAGCATCATCGCCGAGCTCGAAAGCCGCGGCATCGAATCCGCAGATGTCTTCCGCAGCGAGATGGGCACGCTGGCCGTGCACGAGGTACTGCGCGCGAAAGCCAGCGGCTGGACCGACGTCGCCGGCGCAAACGTGTTCGATTCCAGGGGCATTCTCATCAACTCGTCGCGGCGCTGGCCGGTCGCCGACGTCTCGGTCGCGGACCGTCTCTATTTCGACCGCCTCAGGAACGATCCGACCGCGCAGGAGGAGGTGGAGGTGGTCCCCGGCCGGCTCGGCAACGGACCGGCGATCGTGTTCGCGCGGCGTGTCTCCGGCCCGCATGGTGAATTCCTCGGGCTGGTCTCGCGGGCGATCACGCCCGAGCAGCTCGAAGCCTTCTTCACCTCCGCCGGCCTGGGCGAGGAATCCTCGATCGCGATGCACCACCAGAACGGCCAATTGCTGGCACGCGTCCCGCGCGTCGATGCGATGATCGGGCAGAACTTTCGCAAGGGCGCGCCGGAGCAGATGGCGGTGTTCGACCGCAGCTTCGTCTCCGTGCAACTCGCCAGCCCGATCGACGGCAAGGACCGCATCGTCGCCTCGCGCCTGTTGACCGGCGAGCCGCTGGTGGTGGTCGCGACCAAGTCGCTCGATGCAACGCTCGCCACGTGGCACACGCAGACGAAATTCTTCGTCACCGTCGCCGTGCTCTCGATCGGCTTGCTGGTGCTGACGCTGTTCCTGATCTTCCGCCAGGTGACGCACCGGCTCTCGCTGGAAAAGCAGCGGCTCGACACCGCGATGAACACGATGACGCAAGGGCTGCTGATGTTCGATCAGGACGAACAGCTGATCGTCTGCAACAGCCGCTATATCGAGATGTACGGCCTGTCCCCCTCGGTGGTGAAGCCCGGCGCCCATTTCCGCGACGTGATCCGGCACCGCCATGACACCGGCTCGTTCCATGGCGACGTCGAGGCCTATTGCGACGATATTCTGAGCCATGTCGGGCGCACCCAGAGCTCCATCGTCGAGACCGCGGACGGCCGCCTGATCGAGATCAAGAACCAGCCCGGCGCCGCCGGCGGTTGGCTTGCGACCCACGACGACGTCACCGCGCGCATCCGCGCCGACGAGCGCATCGCGCATATGGCGCATTACGACGCGCTGACCGACCTGCCCAACCGCGTGCTGCTGCGCGGCCATCTGGAGCGGCGCGTCGCCGAGCTCAAACATGGCAAGCCGTTCGCCATCCTCTATATCGACGTCGACGAGTTCAAGGGCGTCAACGACTCGCTCGGACACGAGGTCGGCGACGAGCTGCTGCGCCAGGTGGCGAACCGCCTGCGCGCCTGCGTCAGCGGCAACGATCTCGTCGCGCGGCTCGGCGGCGACGAGTTCGCCATCGTCAAGGCCGCCACATGCGATCCGGCCGAGCTGTCGGCGCTGGCGGAAGATATCCTCAAGGCGTTGCGTGCGCCGGTGGATTGCAAGGGCCAGGACATCCCGACCGATGCCAGCATCGGCATCGCGATCGCGCCCGATCACGGCGACAATCTCGACGATTTGCTCAAGCGCGCCGATCTCGCGATGTATGCGGCGAAGTCGGAGGGACGTCGCACCTACCGCATCTTCACGCCTGAATACGACGCCAAGGCGCGGCTGCGCCGCCAGCTCGAGCTCGACCTGCGCCAGGCGCTGGCTCGCGGCGAGTTCGAGGTGCACTACCAGCCGCTGGTCGATCTCGCGGCCAACGTCGTGACCGGCTGCGAGGCGCTGCTGCGCTGGCGCCATCCCGAGCGCGGCATGATCTCGCCGGCGGACTTCATACCGGTGGCGGAAGAGACCGGACTGATCGCGGAGATCGGCGAATGGGTGCTGAAGCAGGCCTGCCATGAAGCCGCTTCCTGGCCCGACCAGATCCACATCGCCGTCAACGTCTCGCCGGTGCAGTTCCGCTCGCGGACGCTCGCGCTCAAGGTCGCCACCGCGCTCGCTGAGTCGGGACTCGCGCCCGGACGGCTCGAGCTCGAGATCACCGAGACCGTGCTGATCCGCGACGACGAGGAGGCGCTGACGATCCTGCAGCAATTGCGAGAGCTCGGCGTGCGCATCGCGCTCGACGATTTCGGCACCGGCTACTCGTCTCTGAGCTATCTGCACCGCTTTCCGTTCGACAAGATCAAGATCGACCGCAGCTTCATCAGCGACATCGGCGAGCCCGAGGATTCCTCCCCGATCGTGCAGGCCGTGGTGCACATGGCCGCCGCGCGCCACATGGCGACGACCGCCGAAGGCGTCGAGACCGAAGCTCAGCGCGAGGTGCTGCGCAAGCTTGGATGCAGCCAGATGCAGGGCTGGCTGTTCAGCCCGGCCGTGCCGGCGGCGAAGCTGAAGCTGTTGCTGGCCGCGCAGGCGGCGGCCTAACGCCGGCGAGTCGTTCGTGTGCTTCGAGCCGTCAGCGGTCGCGAATAATCCGTGTTAGATAGCCCCTCGCGAGAAGAGCGGGAGGACTGCCGAGCCATGGCAACGACGGTGGATAGATTGCCTGCTGGCGGATTCGCTCGGCTTGTACCGGAGCTCGACGTGTTTGACCTGGAACGCAGCAAAACTTTCTGGTGCGATATCCTCGGCTTCCGGATTGCCTATCAAAGGCCTGAGAACCGCTTCATGTACATCGAGCTGCAGGGGTCGCAGGTCATGCTGAACCAGAGAAATGGCAATTGGGAAACCGGGGCTCTCGAGCCACCGTTGGGGCGCGGCATCAATTTTCAGATCTTCGTCGACTCTGTTGCGCCTCTCCTCGCTGCACTGAAGCAGCACGAATGGGCACTCTTCCGAGAGTGTCACGACGCAGGGTATCGGATCGCAGGTGAGGAGCGCGGCAACAGGCAATTCCTGGTGCAGGATCCAGACGGCTACCTCCTTCGTTTTGCGCAGGACTTGGGAGCGAGAACCGGCTGAAACCAGCCTTTTGCGACGCTCGACGTGAAGACCCACCGCACCTACGACGGGTCGGCTCAGCCCCCGTTAACGGACCTGTCAGCGGACGGCGGCAGCCTCACCTGCGGTCCGGGAGCAGACCCAGTTTTTGCGCAAGCGAACGGCGGCGGGTCAGCCAATCGCCATCGTGCACCTCCCCGTAGCCAGGCAGCTCGCCGCAGCGCTTGCGCGACGTGACGCGATTTCAAGAACGAGAGCCGCGGGAAGCCTTCCCTGAGTCCTCCAGGAGGTGACGCGCGATGCAGGCGTGCACCATGGCGACGTTGTGCCGTCCTCATTCCGTCGAAGGACGTCGCCGCCGCCTGTGTGAGCAGCGTCACGGAAGGGCGCGTCAGGCCCAGCTATCACTCATCCCACGGCAACAATCTGCGGCAAACAAAACAAACAAACAGGTGGACCATGACGAAGACAGCGATGATCACGAAGATGGCGGCGACGATCGTGTTGATGAGCGTTGCGGCAGGCGTTACGAGCAACGCCGCGCAGGCCGGCTGGGGCCCGAACGGACAGTATGGCAATACACCCCAGAACCGCCCGCAAATTGGTCCCCACTTCGGTGGATATGGTGGGAACGGCGGCCAGCGTCCCGTCATCGTGGTTCCCGGTCCGCGGCCGATGCCGCCTCAGGTCGTCGTCTACCCCCCCCCCCCCCCCCCCCCGGTCTATGTGCCGCCCCAGGTCGTCGTCAGGCCGGTGCCGGTTGTCATCAACCGGCCGGTGTATGTCCCGACCGCACCGGTGGTGAAGGAAAGGATCATCGTTCAGCGTCCCGCGACTGTGGTTGAAAGCACGCCGGCGCCCGCCCTGGCGGCGGCCCCCGCTCCGGTCGTCAACAACAATTGCAATTGCCTCGTGAAGGAATACCCGCAGGCCGGCGTCGTGGTGTTCAGGGATATCTGCACCAAGGAGAGCGCGACTTACACCAACCTGCCGCAACAGACCTCGCAGGCCGTGCTGCCGCCGACCCAGTAATTCCCGAGCGCTTGGTCTCGACGACGACGAACGCGGCAAGAATTCTCGCCGCGTTCGACCTACCCGGACTTCAGGCTTTCTGCAGGCAGCGGTGGCCCTACCCAATTCCTGAAATCTGCTGGGTCCGACTGCTGACGCGATGGGCCAGTTGCAGACGCTAAAGCTCTGCCGAAACCTCACTGGGAGGTCGGGACGTCACACCTACCGCCTGTCGGCCTGCACTTCGACGAATTCGGAATCGGGATGGCTGACGATGGTGGCGAACATGATGCCGCTGATAATCAGCGACCAGGCAGTGTCCCAATAAATCCAAAACACGAGCCAGCCTCCGTTTCCATCTGCCACGCCTGCGGGACGGGTAACGACACGGTAACGCCGCCGTTCCCGGCACAAGGCGCGACACGACCGCGCGGCAAGACGCTATTTTGGTTTGGTCGGCGGCTGAGCGCGATCGGTTTGGCCAGTGTGGCGCTTTGCCACGACGTCCTCATCACGCTCGCCTTCGCGCGGGCGGGGCGGCGACTCGGGCTGGCCGGCTTGACCGCCATGCTTGCCGCCCATGTCGGGCTTACCTTCAAGATCGTTTTCACGGGGCATGCCGGTTCAATGCGCTGGCGCGACATTGGTTCGCAAGCGCATCGGCCGTTTTCGCCGGGTGTACGGATTTCATGAGATCCCCGTCCTTGCAGTGCGGGATGACTGACGCGCGTCAGCGCGGCGCAATGCATCTATTTTTCCTCGCCGCAGTGCGGTGCGGTAGCCATCCCGCTGCGACTGATACAATTTCGGCATCGATCGATCCCAATTGGAATTTGGTGCGGCGGCGCGCCGCCCGCTATCCTCCTGGGCAAAATGACGAGGCCGCGCCCCGGCCCGCGAGGAGGAGCCCCATGTAGAGACCGCCCCAACGACGCATCGCACCTAAAGCGCCACGCGCCGTGATCGCCACCACCCTCACCTTCCTCGCCCTCGTTTCTGGAGTCCACGCCGGCATGGCCGAGACCTTCGCCTATGTCGGCAACGCCGACAGCAACGACATCAGCGTGTTCAAGATGGAAGACAGCGGCGAGATGATTGCCGTGCAGACCGCCGCCTTCAAGGGCGTCGACAAGCCCGGCTCCTCGACACCGCTTTCGATCACGCCGGACCACCGCGTGCTGATTGCCGGCGTCCGCTCGCAGCCCTACCTCGCGGTGAGCTTTGCGATCGATCCCAAAACGGGCCAGCTCAGTCACATCGGCAATGGACCGCTCGCCGACAGCATGGCGAACATCGCCGTCGACCGCAGCGGAAAATTCCTGTTCAGCGCCTCCTATGGCGGCAACAAGGTTGCGCTGAATCCGCTTGCCGCCAATGGCGTCGCCGACGAGCCGAAGCAGGTGATCCCGACCGGGCTGAACGCCCACGCCTTCCTGCCGTCGCCCGACAACCGCTTCGCGTTCGCGACCAACCTCGGCTCGGACCAGATGCTGGCCTTTGCGTTCGATGCCGCAGCCGGCACGCTGACACCAAACGATCCGCCGGCCCACAAGGTGCCGGAGAAATCCGGGCCGCGGCACTTCGTCTTCCACCCCAATGGCAAGTTCGTCTATCTCATCCACGAGCTGAACGGCGACGTCGCTGCATTCAGCTATGAAGCCAAGAGCGGCGCCTGGGACGAGATCCAGCGCACGACCGCGCTGCCGGAGGGCTTTGCCGGTAAAGCCTGGGCCGCCGACATCCACATCACCCCGGACGGCCGCTTCCTCTACGCCTCCGAGCGCACCACCAACACGCTGACCGCCTACAAGGTCGACGGATCAAGCGGCAAGCTGACCACGATCGGCAGCGTGCCGACCGAGAAGCAGCCGCGCGGCTTCCAGATCGACCCCTCGGGGCGCTACCTCGCCGCGGTCGGCGAGCTCTCCGACAGCATGACGGTCTACGCGATCGACCAGGGCAGCGGCGCGCTGGCCAGGCTGAAATCCTACTCCACCGGCAAGAAGCCGAACTGGGTGGAGTTCCTGAAACTGCCGTGACGGGCGCCCCGCCGACCTACGTAAACATCCGTAATTTCGAATGGCGCGCCTTGTCGTCATATGTCGGGCATGGACCGTCAGATCGTCTTCAAGTGCCCGCAAACCGGCATGAACGTACAGCATCGGCTCAGCGAAGAGCCGGGCGACCGCACGCATGTGTCGGTGTCCTGTCCGGCCTGCACGCGCCTGCATTTGATTGATCGGGCCAGCGGCAAGCTGCTGGGTGATCGCGGCCGCTGACGGGTGTTCTACCGCCGCACCGCCACCTGCGCCGTGACGTCCTTGACGTGGTGCAGCAGATGGCCTGTGAGCCGGCCGCGGCGCGCTGCGAGAGAAAGGCGAACCTGTTCTCCAATCGCGCGACTAATCAAAGACTTGTTGCGACAGTCCTGAAAGGGTGTGGCCTTCCTTTCTGGGGCAACGCTGCCATAGTCCGCAGCCCTGCCATCTGCTATCGATTGGAGGCATAGCCCCCGTGGAATTTCCGATGCGTCATTTGCCCCGCGCCGTTGCTCGAAGCCTGTGTCCCGCCGCCATCGCCGGTATGGTCATCCTCGGTCCCTCTCCGGCCGGAGCCGAAGACGACGCCCCCAAGGGGCCGGCGGTCACGGTGCTGAAGGTCGCAAAATCCTGCTTCTCCGACATCGTCGAGGCCACCGGCACGATCATCGCGCGGGAGGAGACGTCGGTGCGGCCCGAACGTCCGGGCCTGAAGGTTACCGAGGTGCTGGCGGAAGCCGGCGACACCACCACCGCCGGCCAGGTGCTGGCGCGGCTGGCGCTTCCCGAGGGCGGCACGCTGCAGGTCACCGCGCCGGTGGCGGGCGTGATCGCGACTTCGACCGCCCAGATCGGCAATTTCGCCTCCGCCAAGGGCGAGGCCCTGTTCACGATCGTGGCGCGCAGCGAATACGATCTCATCGGCTTGGTGGCGACCAGCGACATGCGCAAGCTCGCGGTCAATCAGCCGGCGACCGTGCGGATCGCGGGCGCCGGCGACATCGATGGCAAGGTGCGCCGCATCGGCCCGACCGTCGAGCCGAATATCCAGCAGGGCATGGTCTATATCGGCATCTCCTCGCAGAAGCGGTTGTTACTGAAGGCGAGCGGGCGTGCGCTGATCAAGACCGGGCAGAGCTGCAACGTCGCGGTGCCGCTGACCGCCGTGCAATATTCATCCGCTGGCACCGTGGTGCAGGTGATCCGCCGCAACCGGGTCGAGACCAAGCGTGTCGAGGTCGGATTGATGTCGGGCGGCAACATCGAGGTCCGCGACGGCCTCAACGACGGCGATGTCGTCGTTGCCCGCGCCGGTGCACTGCTGCGCGAAGGCGATCCGGTGCGCCCGGTGATGGCCGCGGAAGCGGCGAAGTAGCCTTCCTCGTGTCCCGGACGCGCTGCAGCGTGTAACGCTGCTGCGCAGAGCCGGGCTTCATCACGTCACAAATCGACAATTAAAAGAACCGGGCCCCGGCTCAGCGGCGCATCATGGCATGATGCGCCGCGGCCGGGGCCCGAGAGATCGTCAATTGATGAAAACTAGCCGCCGGCTGCGTCGAAATGGACGTCTTCGAGCAGCGAGGAGGACACCGTCGGGACCTGATCGCCTTCGCTGGCGCGGGAGATGGCGACGCGGGTCTTGTTGAAGACGCTCTCGGCGCTGCCCTTCGCACTGAGGTTGTTCAGGAACTCGCTGACCAGCACGCTGTGCTCGCCCTTGCCGTCGTCGACGACCTTGCCGGGCGAGGCCGAGGTCAGGATCAGCGCGTTGTCGGAGGCGGTGATCGGCGCGAGGCCGTGGCTGTAGGAGCGGAAGCGGCGTTCGTAAGGGTTGCGGCGGGAGGCATCGACGACGACGAGCTTGGCCTTGGCGCCTTGCTCCTTCATCATGTCGAGCACACCCTCGATCGACACGCCCTGGCGGCGGACGTCGCTTTCCTTCCAGATCACGGCATCGACCGGCAGCATGTAGCTCTCGCGTCCGGCCTGCACGCCGTAGCCGCCGAAGAACAGCATGACGACGGTGTCGCGCTTGATCCGGGACTTCAGACGGTTGACGGCGCGGACCATGTCGTCCTTGGTCGCGTCTTCCACCATGTCGACGTCAAAACCGTTCTTGCGCAGGGACGAGGACAGCGCGCGAGCGTCGTTGATCGACTGCGTCAGCGGCGCGCTGGCGTCGGGGTAATGTCCATTGCCGATGACCAGCGCGAGGCGCGAGGTCTGGCCGATCGAGCCGGTGATCTGGTCGGTGGAGACGGCCTTGGCAGCATCGATCGCGCGCATGTTGAGAGCAGCATGGGCGCCGATCACCAGCGAGACCGTGCCGATCATGGCAGCAGCCAACGCGATGGTGCGTCGGGAAAGGTCGAGCTGCTTTACATTCATCTCGGTTCGTTTCCTGTTGCCAAAGACCAGCCAAGCGCGCGCACACTGTTTGAGTAGCGCAATAGCGTCTTTAGGTTTGAGGGATTGGCCGGGGATGTGCCCCCGAATTGCGCGCAATTTGCGGCGCCGCACCAAACAAACCTTTAACCGGATATAGGGTGAGGGGCAATAGATTGCCCAAAATTTGAGCTAAGCTGTTGATGATGTTCGTTAATTTCTCCGACAAATTTCTCGGTTTTGAGGCTTTCCCGTAGCCTTCCGGGGTCTCATCATGCAGTCCTCATGCCGACTTTTTCCATGACCTCCGTCACATTTGTATTTCCCGCGAATCCGGGTAGCCTTTTCAACGACTTGCGGGGGACGGCGCGCAGATGGGAGCGTGCCGGCCAACTCCCGACCAAGGCCCCGCGACCAGGTATTTCATGAGCTTTCATTATTTTGCCGGCGCCGCCTGCCGAGCGCTGACCGCGCGGAAGGACGGCCCCTCGCTTTACGACGTCTGCGATCCCGTATTGTCGGGCCCTGCCAGCGGCGATCCTCATCTGGCCAAATTCTACAAGACCGCGCTGGGCAATCCCGCGCTGCGGGTGCTGCTGCGGCGGGCCGGATTGCCCGAGCTGCGCGACGAGGCCAGGCTGACGGCGCTGCGCCGGGCGCTGGCGCGCGCCCGCGACGAGGCCGAGCCCGATTGGGCAGCGGTCGGCCAGCCGGTCGCCGACCTCGTCGACAGCATCGCGCTCGACCATCCCAAGCCGCCGCCGGCGATATTCACGGGCTCGGCGCCGCCCACGGCGCAGATCGACAGCGTAATCCGCGACTGCGCGCAGCATCTGCTCGGCTCCTACCGCAAGAACGGCTTCCTGCCGACCTATGCCGCTTTCAACCTGATCGGCGATCCGGATTTCCGCGGCCGCGAGCTGATCATGGCGCTCACGGGGCTGAACGCCCGCGGCTACAAGAATTCCTCGCTGCTGTTCAACCTTGCCCGTGTCTTCATCGCGCGCTCGCCCGCGCGTGCCGTGGTCAATCCGCCCTGGCGAGGGATCGCCGAGCCGATGTGGGAGCCGGTGCAGATCCGGCACCGCTCGGCCTATTACGACGCGTTCTTCATCGAGGCGCTGCTGAGCTATGGCGAGACCGGGCTCGCCTCACCGGCCGACAAGATCGCGGCCGAGCAGGCGATCGCCGACATGGTGGATTTCTGCGTCAACATCAGCCGCGAGGAGGTCGAGGGCCTCGACGGCACGCGCTTCAACGTCGTCACCGCACTGGCGCCGCCGCCGCATCCGCGCTTCTCGCGCTATTTCGCGCAGATCAAGCAGGACCTCGGCTTCGGCATCTATGTGCCGGATTGCGACACCACGGCGTGCTCGATCTCGGCGGCGACGCAGGCCGGCTGCACCGATCCGATCATCGATCAGCCGCTGCTGGATTTCTACGCAGGCTATCAGGTGCACGCCGGCGTCAACGAACCGCGCGTGACCGTGCCGCTCAACGACAACATCGACTACGAGGGCGGCGTCGCGACCTGGATCGACAACCTCCGGGGCGAGCGTCCCTACGGCAACGACCTCGATCCGACGCTCAATCTCGACATTCTCGAGGTGAGCTTCCGCAATTTGGCGCGCTGGAAAATCCTTGAGACGCCGGCGCGGCTCGCCACCGTGCAACGCATCATCGGCTTTCAGAAGCGGTTGGCGGCGAGCGGCGCCTTCGCCAACCCGCGCTCGCACATCTATTACCTGCCGGAGCTTTACAGTGCCTATTTCGGCCGCTGCTATGCGGCCTTCCTGGCGCTGCCGCTGGCGGCGCAGGCCGCGATCGATCCGAACGGCGATTTCGACTTTATCCGCCATCGCGTGCTGTCCTACGTCAAGGGCGAGTTGATGGCGGCGGAAATGAACGTGTTCGACGCGGCGCTGGCGCTGATCGCGCTCGGCCATCTCGGCGCAGACCCGCGCGCCTTCGCACCGGCGCTCAACGTGATCGTCGGCGCCATCGGCGAGGGCGGCCGCCGCGGCCCGTTCCGCGCCTATGAGTGGAACAAAATGAAGACTCCGACGCGGATTCTGGTGGGTGGTCCCGAGGTGACGTCGGCGTTCGTGCTGATGGGGCTGGCATTGGCGAAGCGGGCGATGGCGCGAGGATAGACACACTCTCGTGCCCCGGACGCAGCGCAGCCCTTCTCCGGCGGTACGCTGCAGAGCCGGGGCCCATGCTCCGCAAGATGTTTCTGCGAATTTCCAGGTCCCGGCTCTGCGGAGCGGCGTTGCACGCCGCACCACGTCCGGGACACGAGACGCGAAACCTCTCGCAATGACGGGAAGTTGAAAGCCTATCTGTTGAGCATAAGCTGGCCGACAGGCCAAAAGCCGACCACAATCGCGCGCTCTATCGACATTTCACCACACGTGGGCCGGCATGTTGCGAAAAGTCCTGATTGCGCTGTCTCTCCTCGCTCTCCCCTCGCTGGCCGAGGCCGCCGACATCACCGGCACGGCAAAAGTTCGCTCCGGCGATTCCGTCGTGATCGGCAACACGCGGATCCGGCTCGGCGGCATCGACGCGCCCGCGGTCGACCAGCTCTGCCTCAACACCAAGACCGAGCGCTGGACCTGCGGTATCGCGGCGCGCGACGAACTCGCCAAATACGCCGAGGGCAAGAGCTGGGTCTGCCATACCCGCTCGATCGACCGGCGCGGCCGCACCGTGGCGCGCTGCGAGGTCGGCGGCGAGGACATCCAGAAATGGCTGGTGCGCAGCGGCTGGGCGCTGGCCTACACCCGCATCTCCAAGGACTACGAGCCCGACGAAGCTGCTGCGCGCGAGGCAAAAGCCGGAATGTGGCAGGGCGCCTTCATTGCGCCCTGGGACTGGCGTGAGCGCAACAAGAAGACCGTCATCCTGGGCGCCATCAAGCCGCCCGACGGGGCGCATGCGGTTCTGCTCGCCTCGGCCTCGGGACCGGTGGCGCCCTCCCCGGACTGCACCATCAAGGGCAACGTCAACAGCGCCGGAGAGTGCATCTTCCACCAGCCGACCAGCCGCTGGTACACCCAGATCAAGATGAAGATCAGCAAGGGCACCCGCTGGTTCTGCTCGGTCGAGGAGGCGGAAGCCGCCGGCTGCCGCGAGACCAAGCGATAACCAGACCTGCATTTTGGACGCTTTTCCAAGGCCCTCGCCCCGCGTAAAAGTGAATCAACGACCCACCAAGCCGCTCTCGAGCAATAAGGACCAACAGCAATGACCGTTCGCGCGGGCCGGGAATTTCTGGCCATCCCCGGGCCCACCACGATGCCCGACGAAGTGCTGCGGGCCATGCACCGTCCGGCGATCGACATCTATTCCAAGCAGATGACCGATCTGACCGAGAGCCTGCTCAGCGACATCTCGAAGCTGTTTGCGACCAAGGGCAAGTCCTACATCTACATCGCCAACGGTCACGGCGCCTGGGAAGCCGCGCTCAGCAACGTGCTGTCGCGCGGCGACAAGGTGCTCGTGCTGGAAAGCGGGCGTTTTGCGATCGGCTGGGGCAATGCGGCAGCGCTGATGGGCGCCGAGGTCGAGGTGCTCAAGGGCGACTGGCGCCGCGCGGTCCGGCCGAGCGAGGTCGAGGAGCGCCTGCGCCGCGACAAGGAACACACCATCAAGGCCGTCGTGGTGGTCCAGGTCGACACGGCTAGCGGCGTGCAGAACGACATCGAGGCGATCGGCAAGGCGATCAAGGCGGCCGGCCATCCGGCGCTGTACATGGTCGACACCGTCGCGTCGCTCGGCTGCATGCCGTTCGAAATGGACAAATGGGGCATCGATGTCGCGATGTCCGGCTCGCAGAAGGGCCTGATGACCCCGCCCGGCCTCGGCTTCGTCGCCGCCAATGCGCGTGCGCTCGAGGTGCACAAGAAGGCGAACATGTCGACGCCCTATTGGAGCTGGAGCGAGCGCGAGGGCACCGAGCATTATCGCAAATATGCCGGCACCGCTCCGGTGCATCTGTTGTTCGCTTTGCGCCAGGCGATCGACCTGCTGCACGAGGAAGGGCTGGAGAACGCTTTCCGCCGCCACAGCCTGCTTGGCGAAGCCACGCGCCGCGCGGTCGGCGCGTGGTCGGAAGGCCAGGTACTCGGCTTCAACGTGGCGGAGGCCAGCGAACGCTCCAACACCGTGACCACGGTGACGATGAGCAACGGCCACGATCCGGCAATCCTGCAGCGCTATTGCAAGGAGAAGTGCGGCGTCGTGCTCGGCACCGGCATCGGCGACCTCTCGGGCCAGGCCTTCCGCATCGCCCATATGGGCCATATCAACGCACCGATGCTGCTGGGTACGCTCGGGGTGATCGAGATCGGCCTCAACGCGCTGAAGATCCCGCACGGCAAGGGCGGCCTGGAGGCGGCGGTGGCGTATCTCGGTGACGAGGTAGCGGCGTAGGTTAACTCTCGTACCCGGGACGCGGCGCAGCAAGAAGTGATGCGCTGCAGAGCCGGGCCCCCTGGCTGCAATCCGTCCCGCCTCAGCGGAGCGGCACTTCGCGCCGCACCGCGTCCGGGACATGCGCTCCGCAATCCGCGAGCGGTCGAACGCGTAATCGGGCAATCACTTCGGCACGCGATACGCCTCGACCTGCGCCTTCAACTCCTCCAGCGAGGCCGTCGGCTGCTTCGGATCGACGCGATACTCCCCGCTCGCGAGCCATTGCAGAACCCTCGCGTCCACCGACGGCGAATGGTGGATGACGTCTCCGTAATTGCCGAGATCGTGCGTCACCGCCTTGATCGCGCGGAAATCGTGCAGGCGGACGTTCGGAAGCTGCGTCAGACGCTGCGCAATCACGGCCGTGAGATCGGTGACGATTTTGAGCGTCTCGGGCGAGGCATCGCGCATGGCGACGAACTGCAGAATCGAATAGGGCGGGAAGTAGATGTCGAAGGTCACGTCGGAATGGCGCGTGACCAGGCCGACGGCATCCTGTTCGAAATGCCGCACCATCGCCTGATAGCCGTAGCCCTCGCCGAGGAAGCGGCTGCGCACGGGGCTGGTGATGTAGGCGAAGGCGGCGAGCGTCTTCTTTGCATTGTACTCGCGCGCAACGTCGAAATGCCGCGGCAGCGCGTAGATGTCGTCGACATCGGCCAGCGCGAACTTGACAGGGAGATACGGTGCCGCGCGGGTCAGCGGCCCCTGGAGCGGCGGGACCGAGCGCATCAGTGCGAACAGGGACTCCTTCGCCATCGCGGCGCTGAACAGATAGGACGCGATGCCCTTCGCCGTTCCGCGGTAGAGATCGACCGAGAGATAAGGATCGGCCTCGATGTCGGCGGCATCGACGAAGATGAAATCGTCCATCTCCCAGATCACACGTCTTGCGCCCCGCGCGATCGCCTGCTCCAGCACGAAGGCCTGCTGGCGCGAGTTGGATCCGGTCATCGCCAGCTTGAGCGAGCGAACCCCGAGCGCACGGTCGATGTCGCTCTGGCGGAAGTGGATCGCGAGCGAGGTGCCCATGAAGGCGGTGTCGAACGACTGGCTGCGGATCAGCCCGGCATTCTGCACGCGCGTGTCGTCGGAATAGAACGCGGAGCGCGAGGGGCGGAACAGCTGCAGGGGATCGACGACATAGGTGAGCCCGGCCGCGCCGAGCACGAACGCGATGCTCGCGAGCAGAAGACGCTTGAGACTGGTCAAGTTCGCGCGCATCAGAACCGGAAATAGATGAATTCGCTGTGGCTCTGGATGCCCAGGACTCCGAACGCAAGCACCAGCGATGCGCCATAGAGAAACAGCGGCCGCATGCGCCCTGCCCGCAAGTTCTCGCCGACCCTGCGGTTGGCGTGATCGTATCCCAGGAGCGTTTGCGTGTTCGGCGCCAGCCAGACCAATGCGGCGTAGACGGCGATCATCACCAGCGCCGCAATCTCCTCGCGGCCGAACACGATGTTCGAAGGATCCGCCATGGCGTGGAGAACCCGCAGCGCCCACGCAACGCTCTCGGCGCGGAAGAACACCCAGGCGATGACGACGGCGAGGAACGTCAGCACGGCGCCGGCGATGCGGACCGGGCGTGCGAGAGCCGACGGGATGGTCGGCACCACCGCATTGAAGGCGTGATTGACGCAGAGATAGGCCCCGTGCAACGCGCCCCAAATCACAAAAGTCCAGGCCGCGCCGTGCCAGAGCCCGCCGAGCAGCATCGTGACCAGCAGGTTGACGTAGCGCAGCACGCGGCCGTGGCGGTTGCCGCCGAGCGGAATGTAGAGATAGTCGCGCAGGAATTGCGACAGCGTCATGTGCCAGCGGCGCCAGAACTCGACGATGCTGGTGGCCTTGTAGGGCGAGTTGAAATTCACCGGCAGGAAGATGCCGAACATCAGCGAGATCCCGATCGCCATGTCGGAATAGCCGGAGAAGTCGAAATAGAGCTGAAAGGTGTAGGCGAGCGCGCCGCACCAGGCCTGGTCGAAGCTCGGCGAGCGCGCCTCGAAGGCGAGCGCGACCAGCGGTTGGATGCCGTCGGCAAGGCAGGTCTTCTTGAACAGGCCGATGGCGAAGATGATGACGCCGCACAAGATGAGATGTCCGTCCGGACGCTTGGTCTTCTCCCGCTCGAATTGCGGGATCATGTCCTTGTGGTGGAGGATCGGCCCGGCGATCAGATGCGGAAAATATGTCACGAACAGTGCGTAATGCGGCAGCGCATAGGCTGCGACCTGGCCGCGATAGGCGTCCACCAGGAACGCAATCTGCGTGAACGTGTAGAAGGAGATGCCGACCGGCAGCAGGATGTGGACCGCAAAATGCGTGCCGAGCAGCGCGTTGACGTTCTCGGTGGCAAAGCCGGCATATTTGAAGATGCCGAGCACGAGCAGATCGCCAACGACGCCAGCGGCGAGTACGGCCTTGCGTTGTGACGGGCGAAGCTTCGCCACGATCAGGAGATGGCCGATGCCGTAGTTGAATGCAATCGACAGCAGCAACAGCGCCACGAACTGCCAGCTGCCGATCGCGTAGAAGGCGATCGAGGCCAGCGCCAGCCAGATCACAGGGGCGAGATTGCTGCGCTGTCCAAGCCAGAAATAGCCGGCCAGCACGACCGGAAGGAACAGCAGGATGAACGGGTAAGAATTGAACAGCATCAGGCTGGACCGCGTGGAAATATGGCCCCTCAAAGCACACCATGCGCCGATCAACAACCCGGTGCCTCGACACCGTCTTGCCACCGTCCTTGGCACAGCCGCGCTGGCAATTCGCGTGCCTGTCGCCATATTATGGGCGATCAGCCGCCTTCTGCGGCCGTCGTTGCCGGGCTCGACCCGGCAATTTATCGCTAAAGGTCTCGTCCTTGATGGATGCGCGGGTCAAGCCCGCGCATAACGAGGTGAGTTTCCGTAAGACGAACGAGGATCGAGTGACCGAAGCCAAGACCCCGTCCCAGCCCCCAATCGCCCCGCGCCGGCCGCATTCCTTCACGCGGCATGGGATCACCGTGACCGACGACTACGCCTGGTTGAAGGACGCGAACTGGCAGGAGGTGCTGCGCGATCCCAAGGTGCTGGATCCCGACATCCGCAAATATCTCGACGAGGAGAACGTCTACACCGAGAGCCTGCTTGGCCATACCGCGGGCCTGCAGAAGACACTGGTGCGCGAGATGCGCGGGCGGATCAAGGAGGACGATTCCAGCGTGCCGTCGCCGGACGGGCCGTACGCCTATTTCCGCAGGTTCCGCGAGGGCGGACAGCACGAGCTGTTCGGCCGCATGCCACGCGACGGCGGCGACGGCGAGGTCGTCCTCGACGGTGACGCGCTCGCCAAGGACCACAAATATTTCAAGTTCGGCGGCAGCCGCCATTCGCACGATCACAAGATGCAGGCCTGGAGCGCGGACACCAAGGGCTCCGAATATTTCTCGATCCGCGTGCGCGACTGGGCGAGCGGTCAGGATTTCGAAGACCTCGTCGAGGAGACCGACGGCGGCGTGGTCTGGGCCGCGGATTGCAAGAGCTTCTTCTATGTCCGGCTCGACGACAACCATCGGCCGATGCAGGTCTGGCGCCACAGGCTCGGCACCAAGCAGGCGGATGACGCGCTTGTGTTTGAAGAGCAGGATGCCGGCTGGTTCACCCATCTGCATGAGAGCACCAGCGGCCGATTCTGCGTGATCGCTGGCGGCGACCACGAGACCTCGGAGCAGCGGCTGATCGACCTCGCCAATCCCGAGGCGCCGCCGCGCCTGGTCGCGGCCCGCGAGGAAGGCGTGCAATATTCGATCGCCGACCGCGGCGACCAGCTGTTCATCCTCACCAATGCGGATGATGCCATCGACTTCAAGATCGTCACCGCACCGCTCTCTTCGCCCGAGCGCGCGAACTGGCGCGATCTGATTCCGTATCGTCCCGGCATCTACATCATCGACCTCGATCTCTACGCGGGTCATCTGGTCCGGCTGGAGCGCGCCAATGCGCTGCCGTCGATCGTGATCCGCGATCTGACCTCGAACGAGGAGCACGCCATCGCCTTCGACGAGGCCGCCTATTCGCTGGACGCGATGGGCTCCTACGAATTCGAAACGACGAACTTGCGCTTTGCCTATTCGTCGATGACGACGCCGTCGGAAGTCTACGATTACGACATGGTCAAGCGCACCCGCACCTTGCGCAAGCGCCAGGAGATTCCGTCCGGCCATGACGCGGCCGATTACGTCACCACGCGCATCATGGCGAAGGCGCAGGATGGCGCCGACGTGCCGGTGTCGATCCTGCATCGCCGCGGGCTCGAGCTCGACGGCTCGGCGCCGCTGCTGCTCTACGGCTACGGCTCCTACGGCATGGCGATGCCGGCCTCGTTCAACGCCAACCGCCTGTCGCTGGTCGACCGCGGCTTCGTCTACGCCATCGCCCATATCCGCGGCGGCGCCGACAAGGGCTGGGGCTGGTATCTCGACGGCAAGCGCGAGAAGAAGACGAACTCGTTCGATGATTTCGCCGCCAGCGCCCGCGCGCTGATCGATGCGAACTACACCAGCGCCAGGCGCATCGTCGGCCATGGCGGCTCGGCCGGCGGCATGCTGATGGGCGCGGTGGCCAACCGTGCCGGCGACTTGTTCGCGGGCATCGTTGCCGAGGTGCCGTTCGTCGACGTACTCAACACCATGCTCGACGACACGCTGCCGCTGACCCCGCCGGAATGGCCGGAATGGGGCAACCCGATCGAGAGCGAAAAGGATTTTCGCACCATCCTGTCGTACTCGCCTTACGACAATGTCGCCGCGAAGGAGTATCCGGCGATCCTGGCGATGGGCGGTCTGACCGATCCGCGCGTCACCTATTGGGAGCCGGCCAAATGGATCGCGCGCCTGCGCGCCACCATGACGGGCGGCGGTCCGGTTCTCCTGCGTACCAACATGGGCGCCGGCCACGGCGGCGCGTCGGGGCGGTTCGACCGGCTGGATGAAGTCGCGATCGTGTATGCGTTCGCGCTGTGGGCTGCGGGGATGGCGGAGGCCGGGGTTTAAGGCTCCCGCGCAGCCAAACACTCGGCTCGTCGTCCCCGCGAAGGCGGGGACCCATACCGCGTGATCTATCGAAGAAACGCAGGCAGCAGTACCAACGTCAGTTTCCCAACTGCAAATCGTCGCCAAACTACTCCCTGTGGTTATGGGACCCGGATCTGCGCTTCGCTTGTCCGGGACGACAGGACAGAGTTTGGCTAAGATCCTGTGATCAATCAGCGCCCGTTCTTCTTCCGCCATTCGGCGAAATCGGTCAGCGTTTGCGGATCAGTCGCGGGGTAGAGACCGAAAATACCGCGGCCTCGGCCTACTTCCTCGGTGACGAAATCCTCGAACGCGGTCATCTCGAAGGTCTCGTTGGCGATCTCGTCGGCGAGATGCGCGGGAATCACGATGACGCCGTCGGCATCGCCGAGGATGATGTCGCCGGGAAACACCGGAGCATCACCGCATCCGATCGGAACGTTGATCTCGATCGCCTGGTGCAGCGTCAGATTGGTGGGCGCCGACGGGCGATGATGGTAGGCGGGAATGCCGAGTTTTGCGATCTCGGCGGAATCGCGAAAGCCGCCGTCGGTGACGACGCCGGAAACGCCGCGCTTCATCAGCCGCGTCACCAGGATCGCGCCGGCCGACGCCGCGCGGGCATCCTTCCGGCTGTCCATCACCAGCACCGCGCCCGGCGGGCAGTCCTCGATCGCCTTGCGCTGCGGGTGGGAACGGTCCTTGAAAACGTCGATGGTGTTGAGATCCTCACGCGCCGGCATGTAGCGCAACGTGAAGGCTTCGCCCACCATGGTCGGCTGGTCGGCGCCGAGCGGATGCACGTCCTGGATCATCTGGATGCGCAGGCCGCGCTTGAACAATGCGGTGGCGACGGTCGCGGTGGAGACGGATTTGAGCCTGGTGCGGGTGGCTTCGCTGAGTTTGGTCATGGGACACTCTCTCGTCGTCATTCCGGGATGCGCCGGGACGGCGCAGGCCCGGAATCCATACTCACGATCGTGGTTATGGATTCCGGCTCGCCGCTACGCCGCGCCCGGAATGACAGGTTGCTAATAGATGGACGGCTCGCCGATCGGCGCGCCGAAATCGGTCTCGAGGAAGTCGAAGTCGCAGCCCTCATTGGCCTGCTTGATGTGCTTGGTGAACATCCAGCCATAGCCGCGCTCGAAACGAACTTCCGGCTGCTTCCAGGCGGCGCGACGTTTTTCCAGCTCGGCTTCGCTGACGTCGAGATTGATGGTGCGTGCGGCGACGTCGAGCGAGATGCGGTCGCCGTTCTGCACCAGCGCCAGCGGGCCGCCGATATAGGATTCCGGCGAGACGTGCAGGATGCAGGCGCCGTAGCTGGTGCCGCTCATGCGTGCGTCCGAGATCCGCACCATATCGCGCACGCCCTGCTTCACGAGCTTGGTCGGAATCGGGAGCATGCCCCATTCCGGCATGCCCGGGCCACCTTGCGGCCCCGCATTGCGCAGGATGAGAATGTGGTCCTCGGTGACATCGAGGTTGGGATCCTCGACCGCCTTCTTCATCGAGGGATAGTCGTCGAACACCAGCGCAGGCCCGGTGTGCTTGAGGAAGCGCGGCGCGCAGGCGGAAGGCTTGATAACGCAGCCGTCGGGCGCAAGGTTACCCTTGAGCACGGCGAGCGCGCCTTCCTTGTAGATGGGATTGTCTATTCCGCGGATGACATCGGCATTGTGCACTTCGGCCCCCTCGATATTCTCGCCGATGGTCTTTCCGGTGACCGTGATGCAGTCGAGATGCAGATGCGGCTTGATCTGGCCCATCAGCGCCGGCAGGCCGCCGGCATAGAAGAAGTCCTCCATCAGGTACGCATCGCCGCTGGGCCGCACATTGGCGATCACGGGCACCTTGCGGCTGGCGATCTCGAAATCGTCGAGGCCGATGTCCTGACCGGCGCGGCGCGCCTGCGCGATCAGATGGATGATGGCGTTGGTCGAGCATCCCATCGCCATCGCGACCGCGATTGCGTTCTCGAAGGCCTTCCGGGTCTGGATCACCTTCGGCGTCAAATCTTCCCACACCATCTCGACGATGCGGCGGCCGCATTCGGAGGCCATGCGGATGTGGTTGGCATCCGCCGCCGGGATCGAGGAGGCGCCCGGCAGCGTCATGCCGATCGCCTCGGCGATCGCGGTCATGGTCGAGGCCGTGCCCATGGTCATGCAGGTGCCGTAACTGCGGGCGATGCCGGCTTCGATGTCGAGCCAGTCCTTGTCGGAGATTTTCCCGGCGCGGCGCTCATCCCAATATTTCCAGCCGTCGGAGCCGGAGCCGAGCGTCTTGCCCTTCCAGTTGCCGCGCAGCATCGGACCCGCCGGCAGATAGATCGCCGGAATATTCATCGAGGTCGCGCCCAGCAGCAGCGCCGGCGTCGTCTTGTCGCAGCCGCCCATCAGCACCACGCCGTCGACGGGATGGCTGCGCAGCAATTCTTCCGCGTCCATCGCGAGCAGGTTGCGATAAAGCATGGTGGTCGGCTTGAGCAGCGATTCCGACAGCGACAGCGCCGGCAGCTCGATCGGCAGGCCGCCGGCCATCAGGATACCGCGCTTGACGTCGTCGACGCGCAACTTGAAGTGCATGTGGCAGGGCTGCGCATCCGACCAGGTGTTGAGAATCGCGATGATCGGGCGGTCCTTCCACTCCTCCGGCGCGTAGCCCATCTGCATGGTGCGGGAGCGATGGCCGAAGGAGCGCAGATCGTCGGGCGCGAACCAGCGCGCGCTGCGCAGCTGGTCCGGCGTGATTTTCTTCTTGGTCATGATTGGGTGCCCCATTTCTGCACGGTATTCCGCTCGATGGCGCGGAAGATCAGGTTCTCGACAAAAAGCCCGATGATAATCACCGTCAAGAGGCCCGCGAACACGGCGGGTATGTCGAGCAGGTTGCGGTTCTCGAAGATGAACCAGCCGAGCCCGCCCTGCCCCGAGGACACGCCGAACACCAGTTCGGCCGCGATCAGCGTGCGCCACGCAAACGCCCAGCCGATCTTGAGCCCGGTGAGGATCGAGCCGAAGGCCGCAGGGATGAGGATCTTTGCCACGTAAGGCAGTCCGCGCAGGCCGTAATTGCGTCCGACCATGCGCAGCGTGTTGGAAACGCTCTTGAAGCCGGAATGCGTGTTGAGCGCGACCGGCCACAGCACCGAATGGATCAACACGAAGACGAGGCTGCCATTGCCGAGCCCGAACCATATCAAGGCCAGCGGCAGCAGCGCGATCGCCGGCAGCGGATTGAACATCGCCGTCACGGTCTCGAGGAAATCGGTGCCGATACGGGTGGAAATCGCGAGCACCGTGAAGATCGCGGCGAGCACGATGCCGGCGGAATAGCCCATGAACAGCACTTTCAGCGAAGCCCAGGCCCGCATCGGGATGGTGCCGTCCTTGACGCGGTCGAACAGCGTGATCGCCGTATCGTGCAGCGTGGGGAACAACAACGGGTTGTCGAGAGCGACGCCGTAGGCCTCCCAGACCGCCGCCAGGAACAGGATGATGACCGACTTGCGAACGAAGCCGTCGTTCCACAGCATTTCAGGAACGCTCAGCCTGCGCTCGACCTCGGCCGCCCCCGTGGCGGCGGCGGGCGCGTCACGCAACAAAATCCTTGCCTCGCCCATGGCGGCTCCTTCAATGCGCGGTGGCTTCGCCGGCGAACAGGAGATCGTGGATCTCCTTCTCCAGCCGGCCGGCGCTGCCGTCCTCGTTGCCGACCTTGTCGACGTCGATCACCTCGGCCTTGACGCGGCCGGGATGCGGCGACAGCAGCAGAATACGGTTGCCGATGCGGATCGCTTCCGCGATCGAATGCGTCACGAACAGCACAGTGAATTTGGTCTCGCTCCAGAGCTGAAGCAGCTCGTCCTGGCAAGTCCGGCGTGTCAGCGCGTCGAGCGCGGCGAACGGCTCATCCATCAAAAGGATGTCCGGCTCCATCGCCATGCCGCGTGCGATCGCGACGCGCTGCTTCATGCCGCCGGACAGCGTGTGCGGATAGGCGTCGACCACGCGCGTGAGGCCGACCTTCTCGATGTAGGACCGCGCCTTCGCCTCGGCGTCCTTGCGCGAGAGCTTTCGCGCGGTCAGCAGCGGAAACATCACGTTGGCGAGCACGCTCTTCCAGGGCAGCAGCTGGTCGAACTCCTGGAAGATCATCATGCGGTCGGCGCCGGGGCCGTGGATTTCGCGGCCACTGATGGTCATGCGACCCTCGCTCGGGCTCATGTAGCCGCCGACGGCCTTGAGCAGGGTCGACTTGCCGCAGCCGGAGGGACCGAGCAGCACGAAGCGGTCGGATTTGTCGACCGTGAAGCTCACCCTCTCCGTGGCGGTGACGACGGCGCTGGAGGTCTTGTAGCGCAGCGTCACGGAGCTGACGTCGAGCAGCGCCATCAGTTGCCCTTCAGGTCGTGTGCGACGGGCAGGTAGTAATCCGTCCAGGCCTTCGGCTGGCTTTTCAGCGTGCCAGTCTTGAACAGATGCGCGGCGAATTTCATCGTGCCCTGCGGCTCGAGATTCCATTCCATCATGCCCGGCTCCTTCAGCAGATCGAGCAGTTCCTCGACCGAGGTCTTGTCGCCGGTGATCTCCTTGTAGATCTCGACCGCCTGCCTGGTATCGCTGCGGATCAGGTCCTGCGCTTCCTTGGTCGCGTCGCGGACCGCCTGGATGATCTTTGGGTTTGCGTCGGCGAACTTGGTGGTGGTGAAGAATTGCGCCTGGCTGAGCGGCCCGCCCATCACGTCCGGCGACGACAGCACGACATGCGCGCCCGGCACGTTCTTCAGCTCCAGAAAGGTGAAGGGCGGAATCGAGAAGTGCGTGTGGACCTCGTGCTTGGGGTTGGACAGCGCCGCATAGGCGTCGGGGTGACCAAGCTGCACGGTGTTGGAATCGAGCTTCGACCATTGGTCGGCGCCAAAAGCCTCGGCAGCCGCGATTTGGAGCACAATCGCTTGGGTCGAGACCTTCACCGTCGGCACCGCGATCTTGTCCGAGGGGCCGAAATCCCTGATCGACTTGATGTTGGCGTCACGGCTGATCAGCGTCATCGGCTGGGCTGACGTGGCGACGATGCCCTTCACGCCGCCGCGGGTGCGATCCCACAACAGCAGGAGGTTGCCGGTGCCGGTATTGAGAATGTCGACGCCGCCCGCGAGCAGCGCATCGGTCTGCGCGCCGCCGCCGGAGAAGGTCACCCATTTGGTGATGACGCCGGGAACGCCGAGAGCAGCAGCATGCTTCTCGATCAGCTTCTGCTTCTCCATGATGTGGCTCGGCATGTAGAAAATGCCGGGCTGGCGCGACAGCGAGATCTCGGACTTCTGCTGTGCACACGCCGGCGAAACCGACAGCATTGTTGCGGCGATCAGGGCGATGGCGGCAACGCCACGCTGAAATTGCTTGATCATAGTTGTTCGTTTCCTCCGGCCGCCATTGACGAGCGATCTTGCTGATGCACTAATGTATTAGTGCATCAAAGGCAAGTCTGCCGGAGCCTTCGCCATGGAGACTACCCATCCGCAGCCCGCGTGGCCCGTCCCGGCGCGCGGCTCGACCGGGCCCGGCAGGCCGCGCCGCAGGTGTTCGAGCGGCTGCGCAACGCCATTCTCGCGCTCGAATTGCCCCCGGGTTCACCGCTGTCGAGGACGGATCTCGCCGCGCAATTCGGCGTCAGTTCGACGCCGATCCGCGACGCCCTGATGCGGCTCGAGGAAGAAGGCCTCGTGGACGTGTTTCCGCAACACGCGACCGTGGTCAGCAGGGTCGATGTCGGCCGCGCCGAGCAGGCGCATTTCCTGCGCCAGGCGCTCGAACTCGAAATCGTCCGCCTGCTTGCGGAGCAGCACGACCAGGCCCTGGTCCTCCGCCTCGACCATGCGATCACGCTTCAGCAGCAGTTCGCCAAGGCCGGCGACTTCGAGAGCTTCATTGCCGCCGACAATGATTTTCACGCGCAGCTCTATGCCGCGGCCGGCAAGCAGGAGTTATGGACGCTAGTGCGCAGCCGCAGCGGACATATCGACCGGCTGCGACGGCTGCATTTGCCCTCGCCCGGCAAGGCCCAGAATATCGTCCGTCACCACCGGCTGATCACGCGCGCGATCGAGGCCGGCGATCCCGACGCCGCACAGCAGCATCTGCGCAAGCACTTGTCAGGCACGCTCAGCGAGCTCGACAAGATCCGAAGCCATTACCCGGAATATTTGACCTATTAGAACGCGATGAGATGAGGCTCGGCTAGCGCTACGGCGAAGGTCCGTTCCCGTCCCCCACACTGTGGGAGGGTAGGGAGGGGATGCGGCACGACCGGCCGGAATATGCATGGAACCATGCAAAGTGACAGCGCGCCGCTCGCGAAGTGCTTGCAGGCCGGGCGAAATCCGCGCAACAATTTCATTTTTGATGGTTTGATTTGCAGCCGGCGGGGAGGCCCCATCCGGCCCGGAGGAATTTAGACGTGGCCAACATCCTGATCGTGGATGACGACCCGGCCGTTCAAATCACGATGCGGCTGCTCCTGGAGAGAGCCGGACATCACGTCACCGTCGCCGGGGATGGCCACAGGGGACTTGCGCTGTTCGAGGCCAGCCGGTTCGACCTCCTGTTTCTCGATATCTTCATGCCCGGCATGGACGGGCTTGAGACGATGCGTCACATCCGGGTGCTGGCCCCGACCATTCCGATCATCGTCATTTCCGGCCGCTCGGTCACGCCGGATGCCTATGCGGAGCCGGACTTCCTGAAGATGGCGACCAAGCTCGGCGCGGTAGCCAGTTTGCAAAAGCCGTTCCGACACGACGCATTGCTCGCTGCGGTCGATGGTTGCCTGAAAGCAGGCGAGCCGGAAGGGTCCGATGTCAGCTCCGGCCGCCGATGACGGGGGTGCCTCGGCTCCAGGCCAGACCAGGCGCGGTCATCCGGGAAGGCCTGCGCACATCCGCATGACGCTCGCGACGCGGTTGGCGATTGCGATGATCCTGCTGGTGGCGGTCACCGTGGCCGCAGTCGGGTGGCTGGGTTTCCGCAACACCACGCAGGCGGTGATTCCGCGTGTGCTGGAACGGGTCGAGGCCCAGTCACGCCTGCTCGCGACCGGTCTGGAATCCTATGTTGCCGGCGCTCGCGGCGATCTGGTCGGCTATCGCTCCGCCGCGGCCATCAACGGCTTGATCCGCGCTCACCTCGCCGGCGGCGTCGACCCTGCGGACGGCGTGTCGGAGCAAACCTGGCGCGAGCGCATCGCGACGCGGCTCGCGGCCGAGATCGAGGCCAAGCCCAGCTACGCGCAGTTTCGAATCATCGGCATCGACGATGACCAGCGCGAGTTGGTGCGGGTCGACCGCTCCGGCCCGAACGGGGCGGTGCGGATCGCCCCCAACAGCGAGCTCGAGCGCAAGGGCGAAAGAGCCTATTTTCAGGACACGATCGGGCTGGCGCCGGGCGAGATCTACGTTTCGCCCATCGATCTCGCCACCCGCCAGGGAGGCACCACGGCCCTGCACGTTCCGACGCTGCGGGTCGCGATGCCGCTGTTCACACCGGATGGCAAGCCGTTCGGCATCATCATCGCCAACATCGACATGCGCCCGGCCCTGGACCACGTGCGCGGAACGGCGGGCTCGGGTGGCGAGATCTACGTCGTCAATTCGCGCGGCGATTATCTCGTCCATCCCGATCGCACGCGAGAGTTCGGCTCATTGCACGGCCGCCCCACCAACTGGCGCAATGATTTTCCGTTCTTCGCGAGTCTGGCCGGCACATCGGACGTATCTACGCGGCTCATGACCGACGAGGCTGGCCGGCCGAGCGGCGCGGCGATCGCACCGGCACTGCTGGCCGGCAAGGAATGGACCGCAATCATCATGACCATTCCGCCGGCCGTGTTCGGCCGGGTGCCGGCCGCCATTCAAAATACGTCCCTGCTGGTCGGCGTGCTAGCCATCCTCGCTGCGGCTGCACTCGCAGTGCTGCTGGCGCGCTCGCTGACCCGACCGATCGGCCGCCTGACCGCGGCCGTGGAGGCGATCGGCCGCGGACAGCAAGCGGAGATCCCCGTCGATGCCGGCGGCGAGACGGGCGTGCTGGCGCGGGCATTCGCCCGGATGGTCGAAGAGACGCGGGCGAAGACAGCCGCGCTTGAGCAGGAGGTCCGGGAGCACCGCCGCACCGAGGCGGCGCGAAGCCATCACGCGGCACGCGAGCACTTGTTCAGCGCCGCCGTCGAATCATCCGACGATGCGATCGTGATGCAGACGCTCGATGCCATCATCACAGGCTGGAACCCGGCCGCAGAGCGGCTCTATGGCTATACGGCGAGTGAGGCGATCGGGAAATCCACCGAGATCATCGTCCCGCCCGACCGCCGCGCGCAAGGCAAGGAAATCCTGGCGCGGATCGCGCGAGGCGAGCCGATCGAACGGTTCGAGACGGTGCGCCTGCGCAAGGACGGCACGCCGATCGAGATCTCACTCAGCCTCTCGCCCATCAGGGGATCGTCGAGCGAAATCGTGGGCGTCTCCGGGACCGCGCACAGCCTCACCGAGGCGCGGCGGGCCGAGCGGCAGGTGCAGCAACAGCTCGAAGAGCGCCGGCAGATCTTCGACACGTCGCAGGACCTGATCATGGTCATGAACTCGCGAGGCGCCATCGCGCAGATCAGCCCGAGCAGCGAGACCATTCTCGGCTATCGGCCGGATGAGATGATCGGGCGCAGCGGCACCGACTTCATTCACCTGGATCATCTCGAGCCCGCCCGTGCCGAGATGCGCGCGCTACGCCGCGGCGAGCGCGTCAAGCTCGCCGACACGCGCTGCTTCCACCGCAACGGACACGAGGTCTGGCTGTCCTGGCTCGGCAGCTGGTCCGAGCAGGCGCAACGCTACTTCTTCGTCGGGCGCGACATGACGGAGGCGCGGCTCGTGCAGGAATCGCTGCGCGAGAGCGAGCGGCTCGCCCGCAACATCGTCGAGACCTCGCTCGACGCCTTCGTCCAGACCGACGAGACCGGCAGCATCCTGAACTGGAACACGCAGGCCGAGCAGCTGTTCGGCTGGCCCCGCCACGAGGTACTCGGGAAAAGCACCATCGACCTGATCATCGCCGAAAGCAACCGCGAGATCGTCTTGGAGAGAATGAAGAACTTCCCGAAAAACGGGAAAGACCGGGCGCTGAAATATCGCCGCGAGCTGATTTGCCGCCGCCGCGACGGCAAGGAATTCAGGGCCGAGGTGAGCGTGACCGCGCTGGAGCGCCGCGAGGGCCTGCTGTTCAACGTCTTCTACCGCGACCTCACCGACAAGATCGCCGCCGAGGAGCGCATCCGCCACGCCGAGAAGATGGAGGCGGTCGGCCAGCTCACCGGCGGCGTGGCGCATGATTTCAACAACATCCTCACCGTCATCACCGGCACGATCGAGATCCTCGCGGAGGCCGTCGCGAAGGAGCCGCAGCTCGCCGCCATCACGAAGATGATCGACGAGGCCGCCGCGCGCGGCGCCGAGCTGACCCAGCATTTGCTCGCCTTCGCGCGCAAGCAGCCGCTCCAGCCGCGCGAGATCGACATCAACGCGCTGATCGTCGACACCACGAAGCTGTTGCGACCGACGCTGGGCGAGCAGATCCAGATCGAATCGGTGTTCGAGGAGGAGAGTTGCGTCGCGATCGTCGATCCCAACCAGCTCACCACCGCGATCCTCAACCTCGCGCTCAACGCCCGCGATGCCATGCCCAGCGGCGGCAAGCTGATCGTGGAGACCGGCGCCGCCTATCTCGACGAGGTCTATGCCAGCGGCAACGACATCCGCCCCGGCCGTTACGTGCTGATCGCCGTGAGCGACACCGGCACCGGGATTCCCGCGCACCTGCTGACCCGGGTGTTCGACCCCTTCTTCACCTCGAAGGGACCGGGCAAGGGCACCGGACTCGGACTGTCGATGGTCTACGGCTTCATCAAGCAGTCGGCGGGCCACATCAAGATCTACAGCGAGGAAGGCCACGGCAGCACGATCAAGATGTACCTGCCGCCCGGCAAGACGCCGACAGCCGTCAGCGAAGGCGTGACGCCGGCGACGATCGAGGGCGGACACGAAACGATCCTGGTGGTCGAGGACGACCGGCTGGTGCGCGACTATGTGCTCGCGCAGCTGCACTCGCTGGGTTACGTCACCCTGCAGGCCGCGAACGCGGCGGAGGCGCTGGCGATCGTTGCCTCCGGCAAGCCGTTCGACCTGCTGTTCACCGACGTCATCATGCCCGGCAAGATGAATGGACGGCAGCTTGCCGACGAATTGATGAAGACGCGGCCCGATCTTAGGGTGGTCTACACGTCAGGCTATACCGAGAATGCGATCATCCATCACGGCCGGCTGGATTCCGGCGTGACGCTGCTGGCCAAGCCCTACCGCAAATCCGATCTCGCGCGGGTCATCCGCAAGGCGCTGAGCGCTTGAGATCCCCGTAGCCCGGACGAGTTACTGCGTCCGGGCACGAGGACCATTTTACGACGCGCGCTGCGCCGCGGTCATCACGATGCGGATCAGATCGGCGGCGTTGCGCGCACCGAGCTTCTTCATGATGTTGGCGCGATGATCCTCGATGGTGCGCGGGCTGATGCCGAGGGTGCGGCCGGCTTCCTTGTTGGACGCACCGGATGCGAACTGCTCGAGCACCTCGCGCTCCCTGCGCGTCAGGGGCTCACGTCCGGGGAAATGCAGCGAGCTAAATTTCGGCGAGGCGTTCTCCGCCTGCCTGCGTGCATAGGCGCCGATCGCCTCGTCGAGCCGGCCGACGATCTCGCTGCCGCGGAACGGCTTCTCGATGAAGTCGAGCGCGCCGCTCTTGATCGCGCCAACCGCCATCGCGATGTCGCCCTGTCCGGAGATCATGAAGATCGGCGCCGGATAATCCTCGCCCTGCAGCTCCTCCAGAATGTCGAGGCCCGACTTCCCAGGAATGTGCACGTCGAGCAGGATCGCAGCCGGTGTGCGGTTTCGCGCGACGGAGAGCAACGCTGCGCCGTCGGCAAAACAGATCACCTCATAGCCCGCCGCTTTCAACACCATCGACAAGGTGTCGCGAACGGCAGGGTCGTCGTCGACTACGAAGATTTCACCGCGAGAGCTTTGTTCGGCCATGTGCCACATCCAGTTGGCATGAAGGACTCGCGTCCGCCTCCCGTTATGGCGTTTGGCGCGGATTCGGCCCACCCGTATTTGTACGGGACATGGACTTAACGCACAAGTAGCGACGAGGTGCCTTATTGCGGGGGACGGAGAATATCCATGCTAAATTACGCAGGCACACCCCCGCTCGCCGCGATGGCGGACGCCGACAGCCGTCAGTTGATCGCAGCAGAACTTCGCTCACTGATCGCGCGCATCGACATCAGTGTGCGTCTGATCGACGCGGCGATGAAACCGGAAAACGTTGAGCCCGTACCCGACGGCGCGATCACGGGTTCCACCGAGATCTTCGTGCTGGATGACGTCACGCCGCGCTATGCCACGGCAAGTGCCGCCCTCAATGCCTGCCGGGCGGGCCTTGGCCGCGCCCTGCAATCGCTGTCGGAATCCGGCAACGCAACATAGAGCGCGGTCACCGCGGCGCAGCAGCCGCGCCCTGTCGCTCGGCTGCTCCGTAAGCCTCAGGCGCGATGCCGTTCCACGATCGCGTCGGTGGCGACGCCACCCCAGGTGTGAATCGCAGGAAGTCCCATCGCGGTCTTGCCGAGATTGGCGAGGCTGATGCGCAGGGCCGCGAGGTCGAGCGGCTTCGGCAGGCTCTGGAGCTCGATCCCGACGGACCGAGCGAAGCTGCGCGCGGCGCTGCGGCGCTTGCCGTCCATGCCGCTGATGACGATCACGGCGCCACCGAACTTCGCCGCCGCCATCTCGCGCAGCACGTCGATGCCGTCGCCGTCCTCCAGTACGAGATCGAGCGTCACGCAGTCGAAGCGCGCGGCGCGGAGCTTCTCGATCGCATCCGCCACGGAGGGCGCCACGGACACTTCGTGGCCGGCCTGCTTGGCGGCGACCGTGATCAGGCTGCGCTGCGTGGCGTCATCATCGACAACCAGGAGCTGAAGCGCGCGCCGCTCGGCGCCGTCGGGCAGGTTCGATGAGATGGGGGAAAGAGAACTTCTGGGCATTTCAGTATCCTGAGATTGGGATCATCAAAGGATACACGGTTCGCGCTTAGGCCACGTAAAGCCGCTATCGCGAATTCATTCGGATGTTTTCAGAAAATGTGAAGCAATGGATCGGAAAGGACGCGCGCGGATCACGCCGCCTCGTCACGGCCGCCGGCCGCGCCGCGCTTCTTCCGGTTCTTGCCGCGCAGGAACTGGATGTCCATTTCGGCGCCGTTGACGCGGACCAGTTCGCAGCGGCGGTAGGCGAGGCCCGTGGACGACAACAGCAGGAAGAACTCCTTCAGGTTCAACCCCTGGATCGAGCCTTCCACCGTGAGGATGGCGTCGGTATCGGAGATCGCGTTGAGCGTGCAGTCGCGGCGCCATGTGCCGTCGATGGCCATGATGCAGACATCGTAGCCGCGACTGAAAGTCACGCGTTCCGTACCCTTGCCATCCTCGGCCATGTCTATCGTCCTGCCATGACCGCCAGTCGCGGCGCTGCGGCGGCGAAGGCCGGCTTGGCGGCTGCGGCACGCGGATCGTTCGGCTTGTAGAGGCCGCGCCGCTCCGGAATCGGCCGGAACGTATCTGTCAGGCCGACGACGGTTTCGGCCGCGCCCAGCACCAGGAAGCCGTCGGGCTCGATCTGGCGCGCCAGCCGGTTGAAGATGTTGATCTTGGTGTCCTGGTCGAAATAGATCAGCACGTTGCGGCAGAAGATGACGTCGAAGGTGCCGAGCTGCGCGAAGTCGTGCAGCAGGTTGAGCTGCCGGTGCTGGATCATCGCCCGCAATTCGGGATTGACCTGCCAGGTCTCGCCGGTCTGCTTGAAATATTTCATCAGCATCTGGATCGGCAGGCCGCGCTGCACCTCGAACTGGCTGTAGATTCCGGACTTGGCCTTCTCCAGCACCTCCTGCGACAGATCGGTCGCGATGATCTCGATGCGCCAGCCGGTGAGGGCCGCACTCATGTCCTTCAGGCACATCGCCAGCGAATAGGGCTCCTGCCCGGTCGAGCCGGCCGCGCACCAGATCCGGATGCTGCGCTTTGCAGCCCGTGCCTTGATGATCTCCGGCATGATGTGGTCGCGGAAATGATCGAACGGAACCTTGTCGCGGAAGAAGAAGGTCTCGTTGGTGGTCATGGCTTCGACCACGTCGGTGATCACCGTGCGCGCGCCGCCTTGCAGCTTCTGCACGAGCTCGCCGATGCCGGAGAGCCCGGCCTTGCGGGCCAGCGGCAGCAGCCGGCTTTCGATCAGATATTGCTTGTCTGCGGACAGGTCGAGACCGGAATTGTCCTTCAAGAACTTACGCAGATACTCATACTCGGTCGGATTCACGGAAGACCTCTTGAAGTTAACGAAGGCGTCTCAAGCGGCGGTTTGTTCGTCCAGCGCAATCAGACCGACTTCCTGGAATTTCGCCATCACGATGTCCTTGTCGAACGGCTTCATGATGTACTCGTTGGCGCCGCCGCCCATTGCCTTCGTGATGTGATCGATACCGGTTTCCGTGGTGCAGAACACGACCATGGGCTCGTCGCCGCCGGGCATGCGGCGCAACGTACCCAGGAACTGGAAACCGTCCATGACGGGCATGTTCCAGTCGAGCAGGATGGCTTCCGGCATCGCCTTCTTGCAGTGAACCAGAGCCTCGACGCCGTCTTCGGCTTCGATCACCTGAAAGCCCAGTGCCTCGACGATACGCCGGGCAACTTTCCGGACGATGCTGGAATCGTCAACAACCAAACAAGTCTTCATTTTTCCTCTCCGACTTCGGTGTTCTTTGGTGTGAGTTTACGCAGCCATTTGCACTCTGGTTTCGAGATCGAGGACACGGTCGATGTCGAGGACGACCATGAGCTGGCCGTCGAGGCGGTGCACGCCGCCGGCGAGCTTGGCCATGCGCGGGTCGAGGTTGACGGGGTTTTCCTCCATGCCGGCCTCGGGCAGGCGCAGCACTTCGCCGATCTGGTCGATCAGAAGGCCGTAGGACTCGCCGCGCA
>JAESGJ010000200.1_pt1 | contig 73189 bp, 67 predicted proteins | sample 9266241 | NCBI WGS metagenome assembly JAESGJ01 (sample SAMN14514841, study PRJNA621669) | algae metagenome | isolation source: Brasilonema octagenarum HA4186-MV1 and co-occurring heterotrophs from wet... | place: USA: Manoa Valley, Hawaii | collected 2009-07-20
CACGGTTTCCAGACGCACTCGTGCACCCGTTCTGCGGGACTTCAGTGTGGCCGGTTACCGTGTCGGGTTCAGACGTTGAGCGAGGGGAGGTTGCGCCGTCGTGGTCACGCGATTGTCGGCGAGTGACGCCTCGTTCTTCCATCTCGAGAACACGTCGACGCCGATGTACGTCGGGTCGCTGTCGATCCTGCGCAAGCCCCGCAACGGGCTCAGCTACGAGACGCTGCTGGAGACGGTCGAGCACCGGCTGCCGCAGATCCCGCGCTACCGGCAGAAGGTGCGCGAGGTGGTGCTCGGACTCGGTCGCCCGGTGTGGATCGACGATCCGGAATTCGACATCACCTACCACATCCGTAGGTCCGCGCTGCCGTCGCCGGGCAGCGACGCCCAACTGCACGACCTCGTCGCCAGACTGGGGTCGCGCCAGCTCGACAAGTCCCGGCCGCTGTGGGAGATGTACCTCGTCGAGGGCCTGGCCAAGAACCGCATCGCGATCTACACCAAGTCGCACCAGGCGCTCGTCAACGGCATGACGGCATTGGAGATCGGGCACGTCATCGCCGACCGCACGCAGAAGCAGCCGGAGTTCGGCGAGGACATCTGGATCCCCGCCCGCGAGCCGAGCGACGCCCGCCTGGTGTTCGGCGCCGTCGGTGAGTTCGTCGCGCGTCCCGGTAGCCAGTTCGCGGCGGTCCGTACCGCCGTCACCGAGGCGGTCACCAACAGTGGGCAGCTGCTCGAGGCGGGCAGGCGTTTCGCCGACGTCGCCAAGACTCTGGCCCGCGGCACCGCGCCGAGCAGTCCGCTCAACACCACCGTGTCCCGCAACCGCAGGTTCACCGTCGCCGGGCATCAGCTCGAGGACTACCGACGGCTGCGGGCGCGCTACGACTGCGACGTCAACGACGTGATCCTCGCAGTCATCGCGGGCGCGCTGCGCAACTGGCTGCTGTCGCGCGGCGAGCCCGTCACGTCCACGTCGACGGTGCGCGCGATGGTGCCCATGTCGGTGTACCCGGAGGTCGAACTGGACGCCGCGGGTCCCGGCCAGGCGATCAGCGAGGTGTCGCCGTTTTTGATCGACCTCCCCACCGGCGAGGGCAACGCGGTGGTGCGGCTTTCGCAGATCGCCCACGCCACCGAGTCGCACTCGACGGCGGCCAGCCTCGTCGACGCGCGCACCATCGTCACGCTGTCGGGTTTTGCGCCACCGACGTTGCACGCCATGGGAACTCGCGTCGCCACCAGCTTCTCGGCGCGCCAGTTCAACCTGCTGATCACCAACGTGCCCGGCGCGCAGAAACAGATGTACGTCGCGGGCACCAAGCTGTTGGAGACCTATTCGGTGCCGCCGCTGCTGAACAAGCAGGTGCTCGCCATCGGCGTGACGTCGTACAACGGGATGCTGTACTACGGAGTGAACGCCGACCGCGACGCGATGAGCGACGTCGACATGATGCCGTCGCTGTTGCGCGAATCGCTCGACGAGTTGCTGGAGGCAGCGCAGTAGATCGGATCGCACTACGATGCGGCGATGGGCAAGAGCAAACCGGCGAAGGAATCGAAGAAGAAGTCCAAGGTCGCCAAGATTCCCAACGAGGTCTACGAGGCCGAACTGTTCCGTCTCCAAACGGAATTCGTCAAGCTGCAGGAGTGGGCCCGGCAGACCGGCGCGCGCATCGCCGTGATCTTCGAGGGTCGTGACGCCGCGGGCAAGGGCGGCACCATCAAGCGCATCACCGAATACCTGAGCCCGCGCGTCGCGAGGATCGCCGCGCTGCCCGCCCCGACGGACCGGGAGCGCGGGCAGTGGTACTACCAGCGCTACATCGCGCACCTGCCCGCCAAGGGCGAGATCGTGCTGTTCGACCGGTCCTGGTACAACCGGGCGGGCGTCGAGCAGGTCATGGGTTTCTGTACGCCGCAAGAACATACGCTGTTCCTGCGTCAGACCCCGGTGTTCGAGCAGATGCTCCTCGAGGACGGAATCCTGTTGCGCAAGTACTGGTTCTCGGTCTCGGACGACGAGCAGCTGCGCCGGTTCCGGTCCAGGATGAACGACCCCGTGCGTCAGTGGAAGCTGAGCCCGATGGACCTGGAGTCGGTGTACCGCTGGGAGGACTACTCGCGGGCCAAGGACCAGATGATGGTCCACACCGACATCCCGCAGAGCCCGTGGTACGTCGTGGAGTCCGACGTCAAGAAGCACGCCAGGCTCAACATGATGAGCCACCTTCTGTCCACCATCGACTACCACGAGGTCGAACTCCCGACGGTGGAGCTGCCCGAGCGGCCCATCCTGAGCAACACCTACGAGCGTCCGTCGCGGTCGTTGTCGACGTATGTCCCCGATCACGTCGCGACGTTGACGGGGGACCGTGAGTAGGGCGGCTACCCTCGCCTGGTGCGTGTCTATCTCCCCGCGACCCTCGCCATGCTGCAGCGGCTGGTCGCCGACCAGTCGCTGCATGCGTTGAGCGGGACGGCGTTCGCGGTCACCCCGACGCTGCGCGAGTCCTATGCCGAGGGCGATGACGACGAACTGTCCGAGGTCGCTCTGCGCGAGGCGGCGCTGGCGTCCTTGCGGCTGCTGGCCGCCGAGGGGGCCGGCGAGCTGCCGATCCGGCGCGCGGTGCTCGTCGCCGAGGTCGACGGCGCGACGCTGCGCCCCGATCTCGACGACGCGGTGGTGCGGCTGGCGGGCCCGGTCGGCATCGGCGACGTGATCGCGGCCTACGTCGACAACGCGGCGGCCGAGCCGTCGGTCGCGGCCGCGATCGAGGTGGTCGACCTGGCCGATCTGGGGGACGAGGACGCCGAGCTCACCGTCGGCGACGCGCTGGATCACGACCTCGCCTGGTACGCCACCCAGGAACTTCCGTTTCTCTTGGAACTGCTCTGAAGCCTAGATACGGTGCCGTAAGTTACGGTACCGTAGGTTGGTGTCGCGCAGCGTTTCGCGGCATCGGGGCGAAGTTGGAGAGAAATGCCGTGGCGAAGTACGAAGTGAAGACCGCGGCCAACATCGTCGACACGGTGCGACCCGATCTGTCGGGGGTCAAGCAGCATCCCGCGTTCCACGCCCTGCGCTCCGTCGCCGGGCGCATCACCACGCCGCTGCTGCCCGACGACTACCTCAAGCTCGCCAACCCGCTGTGGTCGGTGCGCGAACTGCGCGGCCGCGTGGTCGAGGTGCGGCGCGAGACGGTGGACTCGGCCACCCTGGTCATCAAGCCGGGCTGGGGTTTCCACTTCGACTACGAACCCGGCCAGTACGTCGGCATCGGCGTGTTGATGGACGGGCGGTGGCGTTGGCGGTCGTACTCGCTGACGTCGGCGCCGACGGGCTCCGCGCGCGGCGGAAGGACCATCGCCATCACCGTCAAGGCGATGCCGGAGGGGTTCCTGTCCACCCACCTGGTCGCGGGGGTGAGGGCCGGCACCATCGTGCGGCTGCAGGCGCCGCAGGGCAATTTCGTCATGCCCGATCCGGCACCCGCGTCCGTGCTGTTCCTCACCGCAGGCTCGGGCATCACCCCGGTGATGTCGATGCTGCGCACGCTGGCCCGTCGCGACCAGATCGGCGACGTCGTGCACGTGCACTCCGCGCCGACGGCGTCCGACGTGATGTTCGCGCGCGAACTCGCGCAGCTGCACGACTCCCACGACGGCTACCGACTCGTCGTCCGTGCGACCCGTACCGAGGGCCGGCTCGACCTGGCCCGGCTCGCCGACACCGTGCCCGACTGGCGGGACCGTCAGACCTGGGCCTGCGGGCCCGAGGCCATGCTCGACGACGCGCAACGGCTGTGGTCGGCGGCGGGCGTGCCCGACCGGTTACACCTCGAGCGGTTCGCCGCGTCGCGCGCCGCGGCGCACGGCACCGGCGGCACCGTGACATTCGAACGCAGCGGCAAGTCGGTGACGGCGGACGCTGCGACGTCGTTGATGGACGCCGGCGAGACGGTCGGCATCCAGATGCCGTTCGGCTGCCGGATGGGCATCTGCCAGTCGTGTGTCGTAAGCCTGGTCGGCGGGCACGTCAGGGACCTGCGTACCGGGGTCGAGCACGAACCGGGCAGCCGCGTGCAGACCTGCATTTCCGCAGCTTCTGGTGATTGTGTTCTCGACGTCTGAGCTTTACTGGCTAGTAACCTACGGTATCGTAGGTTCCCGTAACGTAATCAATGGAGAGGAGGCGCAACCGTGGCCATCACCGACGTACCGGCATTCGCCCATCTGACCGACGCGGACATCGACAATCTTGCTCACGAGCTCGACGCCATCCGCCTGGACATCGAAGACTCCCGCGGAGAGCGCGACTCGAAGTACATCCGCCGCACCATCGCCGCCCAGCGCGCCCTCGAGCTCGCGGGCCGCGTGATCCTGACGGCGAGCTCGCGCCGCTCGGCGTGGTGGGCGGGCACCGTGACCCTCGGCGTGGCCAAGATCATCGAGAACATGGAGATCGGCCACAACGTCATGCACGGCCAGTGGGACTGGATGAACGATCCCGAGATTCACTCCTCGACGTGGGAGTGGGACATGAGCGGGTCGTCCAAGCACTGGCGCTTCACCCACAACTTCATGCACCACAAGTACACCAACATCCTCGGGATGGACGACGACGTCGGCTACGGCGTCATCCGCGTCACCCGCGATGCCAAGTGGAAGCCGTTCAATCTCTACGGCAACCTGCTCTTCAACACGCTCCTGGCGATCGGCTTCGAGTGGGGCGTCGGGCTACAGCACCTCGAGCTCGGCAAGATCTTCAAGGGCCGCGACGACCGCACCGCCACCCTGGTGCGCGTGCGCGAGTTCGGCGTCAAGGCGGGGCATCAGGTCGTCAAGGACTACGTGGCCTACCCGGCGCTGACGTCACTGTCACCGGCTGCCACCTACACCTCGACGCTCAAGGCCAACGCGGTCGCCAACGTCATCCGCAACGTCTGGGCCAACGCGGTGATCTTCTGCGGCCACTTTCCCGACGGCGCGGAGAAGTTCACCAAGACCGACATGGTCGGCGAGTCCAAGGGTCAGTGGTACCTGCGACAGATGTTGGGCAGCGCCAACTTCGAGGCGGGCCCCGGGCTGCGCTTCATGAGCGGCAACCTATGCCACCAGATCGAGCATCATCTGTACCCCGATCTGCCGAGCAACCGGCTGCACGAAATCGGCGTCCGGGTCCGTCAGGTATGCGAGAAGTACGACCTGCCGTACACGACGGGCAACTTCGCGGTGCAGTACGGCAAGACGTGGCGCACCATCGCCAAGCTCTCGCTGCCGGACAAGTATCTGCACGACACCCGCGACGATGCGCCGGAGACGCGCAGCGAGCGGATGTTCGACGAGCTCGACCCCAGCGAACGGCGTGGTCTCAAGTCGGCGATCGCCGCGGTGCGCGCCAAGCGCAAGGCCCGCCGGGCCTGACGCCCGCTCGGCGCGGAGGGCGTGAAAGGCCTAGGGCCCCACGCCCTCCCGCGCACAGCGGGATCAGTCGGGCACGTAGTCGAACGTGTCGGGGTTCGGGCCCGTCCTGCCGTCCTCGCCCTTGTCGAGTTCGTTGATCGCGTTGACGTCCACCGAACTCAGTTCGAAGTCGAACAGCGCGAAGTTGTCCTTGATGCGCTGCAGCGTCACCGACTTCGGGAAGACGATGTCGCCCCGCTGGACGTGCCAGCGCAGCACCACCTGGGCCGGCGACTTGCCATGGGCCTCGGCGATGCGGACGATCACCGGATCGTCGAGCACCCTACCCTGCGCGATCGGCGACCATGCTTCGGTGGCGATGCCGTGCCTGGCGTCGAAGCCGCGGACGTCCTCGTTGCCGAGGTACGGATGCACCTCGATCTGGTTGACGGCGGGCACGGTGTCGGTCTCCTCGGCCAGTCGCTCCAGGTGGGCGATCTGGAAGTTGGACACCCCGATGCTGCGGGCCCTGCCGTCCTTCTTGAACTCCTCGAGCACGCGCCACGTCGAGACGAAGTCACCGTCGTACAGCGTCGGCAGCGGCCAGTGGATCAGGAACAGGTCGACGTAGTCGAACTGCAGTTTGGCGAGCGTCTCGTCGAAAGCCCTTCGCGCCGCGTCGGGTTCGTGGAACCCGTTGTTCAGCTTGCTGGTGACGAACACGTCGGCGCGGTCGAGTCCGGACTGCCTGACACCGTGGCCGACACCTTCCTCGTTCTGGTACATCTCTGCGGTGTCGATGTGCCGGTAGCCGATCTCGAGGGCCGTCTTCACGGCGTCCGCGGTCTCGTCGGGCTCAACCTGGTACACCCCGAAACCGAGTTGCGGGATGCGGGCTCCGTCATTCAGTTCGATGGTGGGGACCTTGCTCACGAAATGCCTCCTTCTACAGTTGCTCCGTGGGGGAGCGTGCCCCGTGCGGCACCAATGCAAACCGGCGTCAGCGCCGGTCGCCGATGAAGTCCATGGTGTCCGGATGCGAGCCGACGCGGCCCGCCTCACCCTCGTCGATGGCGTCGATCGCCGCGACGTCCGCGTCGCTCAACGCGAAGTCGAACACCGCGAAGTTCTGCGCAATGCGCTGGGGCGACACCGACTTCGGGAACACGATGTCACCGCGCTGAAGGTGCCAACGCAGCACCACCTGGCTCGCCGACCTGCCGAGCACGTCGGCGATCCGCCCGACCACCGGATCGTCGAGCACCTTGCCGCGCGCCAGCGGCGACCACGCCTCGAAGGCGATGCCATGGCCCTTGCAGTAGTTCCTCACGGCGGCGTTGGTGAAGTACGGATGCGCCTCGACCTGGTTGACCGCGGGGACCGTCGCGGTCTCGTCGGCCAGGCGCTCGAGGTGGGCGACCTGGAAGTTGGACACCCCGATGCTCCTCGCCCGCCCGTCGGCCTTGAACTCCTCGAGCACGCGCCAGGTCGAGACGAAGTCGCCACCATAGCGCGTCGGCAGCGGCCAGTGGATCAGGTACAGGTCGACGTAGTCGGACCCGAGCGCGGCCAGCGTGGCGTCGAAAGCCCTTCGCGCATCATCGGGTTCGTGTTGGCCGTTGTCGAGCTTGCTGGTGACGTAGACATCGCCGCGGTCGATGCCCGCGTCGCGGATGGCCCGGCCGACGCCCTCCTCGTTGTGGTACATCGTGGCGGTGTCGACGTGGCGGTAGCCGACGCCGATGGCCGTCCGCACGGCGGCGGTGACCTCGTCGGGGGGCACCTTGTACACGCCGAAGCCGAGTTGCGGAATGCGGCCGCCGTCGTTGAGTGCGATGACGGGAACCGGTGACACCCGCTCGAGGTTACGCCCGTCGCGAGCTGCAGTAGTAGCGGCGTGTCCCCGTCGTCAGCCCGCCTTCATCGCCGTCAGCAGTCGCCGCGCCGCGGCCACCCGGTCGGCGGCCGGGCCCGTCAACTCGTCCAGGGCGCACTCCGGATCGGCGGGCGGCCCCATGTGACCGCACCCGCGCGGGCAATCCTCGATGGCCTCGGCCAGGTCGGAGAACGCCATCATCACGTCGGTGGTGGTGACGTGGGCCAGCCCGAACGACCGGATGCCGGGGGTGTCGACCACCCAGCCCTCGCCGTGTAGGGGAAGCGCCACCGACTGCGTGGACGTGTGTCTGCCCTTGCCGACGCCCGACACCACACCAACGGCCCGATCGGCATCGGGGACAAGGCGATTCACCATCGTCGACTTGCCGACCCCGGAATGGCCGACCAGCACCGTGAGCTGGCCGAGAAGGAGTTCCTCCACCGCGTCGAGGTCGTCGTTGCGGCCTGCGGTGACCACCGTCAGGTCCAGGCCCGCGAACTGCGCGGCGAACGGTTCCGGTGGCGCCAGATCGGTCTTCGTCAGGCAGAGGATCGGTTCCAGCCCCCCGGCGTAGGCCGCGATCAGCGAACGCTCCACGAAACCGGTGCGGGGTGGGGGATCGGCGAGCGCGACGACGATCAGTAGCCGGTCGGCATTGGCCACCAGGACACGCTCGGTCGGGTCGGTGTCATCGGCGGTGCGCCGCAACACCGTTCGGCGATCGCCACGCCTGACGATGCGCGCCAGCGTGTCGGGTTGCCCGGAGAGGTCACCGACGATGTCCACGTCGTCGCCGACCACGATCGGGGTGCGGCCGAGCTCCCTGGCCCGCATCGCCGTCACCACGCGGTGCGGGTCGCCGCCCAGTGCGCAGCCCCAGCGGCCGCGGTCGACGGTGACCACCATCCCGGCCTGCGCATCGGCGTGCTCGGGGCGCGTCTTGGTGCGCGGCCGCGAACCCCGGCCCGGGCGCACCCGGACGTCGGATTCGTCGTAGTCGTACTGGCTCAAGGTTTTTCGGGTACCTGCCCGGCCAGCATGTTCGCCCACATGCCGGGAAAGTCGGGCAGGGTCTTGGCCGTGGTGCCGATGTCCTCGACCTCGACGCCGGGCACCCGCAGTCCGATGATCGCGCCCGCGGTCGCCATCCGGTGATCGGCGTAGGACCGCCAGACCCCGCCGTGCAGGGTCGTCGCGGTGATCGTCAACCCGTCGGGGGTCTCCTCGCAGTGGCCGCCGAGGCCGTTGATCTCGGCGGTCAGCGCCGCCAGCCGGTCGGTCTCGTGCCCACGCAGATGGGCGATACCGGTGAGGTGGGACACCGCCCCCGGCTCGGCCAGCGCGGCGAGTGCCGCGACCGAGGGGGCCAGCTCGCCGACGTCGTGCAGGTCGGCGTCGAACCCTCCGTACCCGTCGGCGCCCTTCACGTCCAGGTGCGAATCCGCTTGGTGGACGGCCGCTCCCGCCTTGGCGAGCAGGTCGAGGATGGTGCCCGACGGTTGCACGCCGTCCCTCGGCCAACCGGCGATCCGCACGGTGCCCGCGGTCACGAGCGCGGCAGCCAGGAACGGCACCGAGTTGGACAGGTCGGGCTCGATGGCCCAGTGCCGCGCCGCCACCGGACCCGGCGCGATCGTCCAGCGGTTCGCTGTCGCGTCGTCGACGGGCACGCCCGCGTCGCGCAGCATCGACACCGTCATGGCGACGTGCGGAGCCGACGGGACGGACCGGCCGGTGTGCACCACCGTCAGTCCCTCGGTGAACGTCGCGCCCGACAGCAGCAGCCCCGAGACGAACTGCGACGACGACGACGCGTCGATGTGCACCGTGCCACCGGGCACGGCGCCGTCGCCGCGGACCTGGAACGGCATTGCGTCGCCGTCGAGACCCACGCCGAGGCCGCGCAGCGCGTCGAGAAGGGGAGCAATGGGGCGCGCCCTGGCCTGCTCGTCGCCGTCGAACGTCACGACCCCGCGGCCGAGCGCCGCGACCGGCGGGACGAACCGCAGCACGGTGCCGGCCAGCCCGCAGTCGATCGTCGCGTCGGCGGCGGGTTCGATCGCGCCGCCGATCGTCAGTTCGGTGCCGTCGCCGTCGAGAGTCACGCCCAGCGTGCGCAACGCGCCGATCATCAGGTCGGTGTCGCGGCTGCGCAGCGCGCCGCCGACGGTCGACGTGCCCTGTGGCGTCGCCAGCGCGGCGAGGACCAGCGCGCGGTTGGTCTGCGACTTGGAGCCCGGCACCTCGACGGTCGCATGGACGGGCGTCGTCGTCGACGGGGCCTGCCACCTGTTCATGGTGCCCATCCTGCCCTGTCGGCACTTTCTGCAAGCATGGGATGCATGTGTGGGCGATTCGCGGTGACGACGGACCCGGCGCTGCTGGCCGAGAAGATCAAGGCCATCGACGAGAGCACGGCGACGACGGAGGGCGGCAAGGCCGCATCCGGCCCCAACTACAACGTCGCGCCCACCACCACCGTGAGCTCCGTGGTCAAGCGGCACACCGAGCCCGACGACCAGTCCACGCGGCGGGTGCGGTCCATGCGGTGGGGCCTGATCCCGCCGTGGACCAAGACGGCGGAGGACGGCGGTCCCGACACCAAGGGCCCCCTGTTGATCAACGCCAGGGCCGAGACGGTCACCACGTCGGGCGCCTTCCGCGCCTCCGCCAAGGGCCGACGCTGCCTGATCCCGATGGACGGTTGGTACGAGTGGAAGGGTGCCAAGGGCGCCAAGACGCCGTACTACATGTACGGCGAGGACGGGGAGCTGCTCTTCATGGGCGGGCTGTGGACCACCTGGCGGCCGAAGGAGGCGCCGAAGGACAGCCCACCGCTCGTCAGCTGCACGATCATCACCACCGAGTCGGCGGGCCCGCTCTCCGAGATCCACGACCGCATGCCGCTGACCATCAGCGAACGGGACTGGGACCACTGGCTCGATCCGGACGCGCCCATCGACGAGGGTCTGCTGCGCGGCCACGGCGACCTCGACCGCATCGCCATCCGTGAGGTGTCGCGACTGGTCAACAGCGTCCGCAACAACGGGCCCGAGCTCATCGAACCCGCCGAGCCCGAGGCCGAGCAGGGCACGCTGCTGTGAGCCGTCCGGTTCCCGCGACCGGCGTCATCGACGCGCTGGCCGCCGATCTACGCAGCGCGGGTTACACCACCGATGGCGTGGTCGATCTCCTGGGCGCCGATGCCAACGCGGCCTTCAGTCGCGGGTTGCGGTGGTCGGCGATGCGGATCACCGACCGTCCGGCCCCCGGCAGTGAGCGGCTGGCGGTGCTGGTGCGGCTGTTCCTCCTCGGCGTCGGGGTGTCGCGCGACCGCGTCGCGCTGGCGCTGCCGACCGCGGGCGTCGACGCCCTGCTGGACAACGGCGTCCTCGAGCAGACCGACGGTGATTCGCTGCGGGCAGTACTCGAGATCCGCCCGCACGGTGACGGCACCAGCGACTTCCTGGTGGTCTCCGACATGGACGCCGCGATTCGTCCTGGGCCGGTCGACCGCGATCACGTCCTCGGCATCGGCGGGGCGTCGGTGACGTTGGCCAACGCGGTGATGCGGAATCCGGTGCGACGTGCGTTGGACGTCGGCACGGGCAGCGGCATCCAGGCGTTGCGCCTGTCGACGCACTGCGAGGAGATCGTCGCCACCGACACCAACGAACGGGCCCTGGCGCTCGCCGCGGCGACCGCGCGGCTCAACGGCGTGGCGTGGGACTTGCGCAGCGGAAGCCTCTTCGAGCCCGTCGCCGGCGAACGCTTCGACCTCATCGTGTCCAACCCGCCGTTCGTGGTCGGCACCGGCGCGCTCGACTACCTGTACCGGGATTCCGGAATGGTCGGAGACGCGTTGTCGCAGAAGCTGATCGAAGAGGTCGCCGATCACCTGGAGCCCGGAGGCACCGCTCACGTCATGGCCAACTGGATCGTGCGCGACGGGCGGGAGTGGCGGTCGAGGGTCCAGGGTTGGCTGGCGGGCACCGGTCTGCACGCCTGGGTGGTGCAGCGCGAGTTCGCCAGTCCGGTCAGCTACGTCTCGCTGTGGACCTCGGATGCCGGCGAGACGCCCGAGGACGCCGCGCGCCGCGGTGGACGGTGGCTGGACTGGTTCGCCGAGGAGGCCATCGCCGGGGTCGGCATGGGCGTGATCACGGTGCGGGCGCCACGGCGCGGCGAGAACCGCCCGCCCGATCAGGTACTGGAGGAGATCACGGGAGCCGGCGAGGGGCTGACCGGGCCAGAGGTCGAGGCGTTCTTCGCGCGGCGGGAGTACTTGCACGACAACGACGACGACGCGCTTCTCGCCGCGCGGTTGTCCACCGCGCCGGTCCTGCTCGAGGAGCTTTCGCTGCCGGGAGCGGATGGCTGGCAGATGGTCGGCGCGACGGTTCGTCGTCCTGGCGGCCCCGGGGCCGTGCTCGGCGTCGACGAGGTGTCGCGCGCGCTGCTCGCGGGATGCCGCGGTGAGGTACCTCTCGGCATGCTCATCGAGCTGTTGGCCACTCACCACGGGGTGGATGCCGAGGCGTTGGCCAGTGCCGCGCTACCGGTGGTGCGGGAGGCCATCGGGCGAGGAATCCTCTATCAGGCAACGTGATTCATGCTCGACGACGCGCACTGACCACCACGTACGACGAGCCGAAGCTGACCCCGGCGGCGGTGGTGTGCGGTTCGAGCGCGGCCCGGAACGCGGCCCGCAGTCGGCTGCGCTGGTCGGCGTCGGCGTGGCGGAACACCGCGACGTGCATCGGCGACTCGTGTTCGAGGAAGTGCAGGGCCGCGTCCAGCGACGGCATCTCCCACGTGAACGTGCCGTCGTCGATCTCGACGTCGGTGAAGTCCGCCGCCAGACGCTGCTCCACGATCGCGGGATCGCCCCACTGATCGGGGGAGAACCCCATGGCGGGCCGTTCGCCGAGCACGTCGACGAGCGGATCGAAGAACGGGTTGTCCGCGTCGCGTCGCCATGACGAGAAAGCAAGTGTTCCAGCGGGTTTCAGCAGTCGAGCCAGCTCGGGCACCTGGCGGTCCGGGTCGACGAAGACGATTCCCATGTTGGATACCAGGGCATCGAAGGAGTGGTCGGGCAGCCCGGTGTCCGATGCATCGGCGGTCACCCAGGTGATCGACGACGCACCGGCCTTGGCCACGGCGAGGTCGATCAGTTCGGCCGTCAGGTCGACCCCGGTGACGGTGGCCCCGCGGGCGGTGGCCGCCAGTGCCGCACTGCCCGTGCCGCAGGCCAGGTCCACCACCGTGGCGCCGGCGAGCGGGTGACGCCGGTCGGCCGTGGCGACCGTCTGCTCGGCGATGCGGGCGATGCGCTCGCCCACCGACTCGTAGCGACCGGCCGCCCACGGGGAATCACTCACGGCCCCAGCCTAGTTGGGGCCGTCCTCCGGTAGAGCGTTACGGACCGGTGTACCCGGGCGGGTTCGGGGTCTCGACCCAGAGGTCGACGCCCAGCTCGGAGCCGGGCACGCAGTCATAGACCGAGAGGTCGGTGACGCCGGAGTCGACCAGCACGTCCTCACACAGCAGCGCGTGGCCGGTGAACTCGCGCGCCGGCTTGGTGAAGATCGCGTACGCGGCATCCGAGTACACCTCGGGCTTGCGGGCCCTGGCCATCGCCTCGTCGCCACCGAGCAGGTTCTGCACCGCGGCGGTGGCGACCATCGTGCGCGGCCACAGCGTGTTGGACGCGATGCCGTCGGCGCGCAGCTCCTCGGCCATGCCGAGCCCGCACAGCGTCATCCCGTACTTGGCCATCATGTACGCCGTCGGCTTGAGCCACTTCGACTCCAGCAGCAGCGGTGGCGACAGGGTCAGGATGTGGGGGTTCTCGCGGCCCACCATGTGCGGGATGCAGGCCTGCGACACCGCATACGTGCCGCGGACGTTGATGCCGTTCATCAGGTCGAAGCGCTTCAGCGGCACTTCGGTGATCGAGCCGAGGTTGATGGCGGAGGCGTTGTTCACGCAGATGTCGATGCCACCGAACTGGGCGACGGCCTGCTCGACGGCAGAGCTCACGGAATCCCCGTCGCGGATGTCGCCGAGGATCGGCAGCGCCTGGCCGCCTGCGTCCTCGATCTCCTTGGCCGCGGTGTAGATCGTGCCGTCGAGCTTGGGGTGTGGTTCGGCGGTCTTGGCCACGAGCGCGACGTTGGCGCCGTCGGCGGCGACCCGCTTGGCGATCGCGAGCCCGATACCGCGGCTGGCGCCGGAGATGAACATGGTCTTCCCAGAGAGCGACATGGGCCTCACCCTAGGGCGCGAGGATGTCGGCAGTCACCGCGTTCGTCAGACGGATCAGATCGTCGGGCGTCAGCGCCACTTGAAGGCCCCGCCTGCCAGCGCTGCACAGCACCCGGTCCCACGCGAGTACCGAGTCGTCGATCACCGTCGGAAGGGGCTTGCGCTGGCCGAGCGGGGAGATGCCCCCGACGACGTATCCGGTCGACCGCTCGGCGGCTGCGCGCTCGGCCATCTCGGCCCTCGGGACGCCCAGCGCCGCGGCGGCCGCCTTGAGCGACAGCTTGTACGGCACCGGGAGCACGGCCACGGCGAGCCCCGACGACACCGCGATGACCAATGTCTTGAACACCTGTTCGGCGGACAGGCCGCCCTCGGCGGAGAGCTGCGCGACGGCTTCGTCGCCGAAGGACTCGTTGCGCGGATCGTGATGGTAGGGCAGCACCTCGTGCGGTGCGCCCGCGGCCACCAGCGCGGCGATCGCCGGTGTCGCAGCTCGGGCCATCGGCTCACGATAGTGGCGAAGGGAACACCTCTCGTGCTGCCGCTGTTGTGCCCTTCACCGGCTCGACACGAGAGGGTGTCGGCCCCAGCATCTAGGATCTAAGGGAAGGTGACACCTTGGTGGCAACGGTCTGCCTAGAACGCCCGGCGAATGTGCCGATGGTGTTCTTCGGTGCAGCGACAGAAGGGACGGTGTCGACCCAGATGACCGATCTCGATGGTGCAGCTCCCGTCGTGGAGGAAGAAGCCGTCCCGGAGACCGATGCCGAGCTCACGGCGCGCTTCGAGCGCGACGCGATCCCCCTGCTGGACCAGCTGTACGGCGGCGCGCTGCGCATGACCCGCAATCCCGCGGATGCCGAGGATCTGCTGCAGGAGACCATGGTCAAGGCCTATGCCGGGTTCCGCTCGTTCCGTGCGGGCACCAACCTCAAGGCGTGGCTGTACCGGATCCTGACGAACACCTACATCAACAGCTACCGCAAGAAGCAGCGCCAACCCGCCGAGTATCCGACCGACGAGATCACCGACTGGCAGCTCGCGGCCAACGCGCAGCACTCGTCGACCGGCCTGCGGTCGGCCGAGGTCGAGGCCATGGAGGCGCTGCCGGACACCGAGATCAAGGCGGCCCTGCAGGCGTTGCCGGAGGAATTCCGGATGGCGGTCTACTACGCGGACGTCGAGGGCTTCCCCTACAAGGAGATCGCCGAGATCATGGACACGCCCATCGGGACCGTGATGTCGCGCCTGCACCGTGGGCGCAAGCAGCTTCGTGAACTGCTCACCGACGTAGCGAAGGACCGTGGCTTCATCCGCGGTCAGCAGCTCGACGAGCCAGAGGAGGTGTCCTCGTGAGCGACGAGTTCTCGCGCCCCGAAGGCCACACGTTCCAGCCCCCGGTCGGCCCCGTCGACCCCGCCCATCCCGAGTGCGCCTCGGTGATCGCCGAGGTGTGGACCCTGCTCGACGGCGAATGCACCACCGAGACCAGGGACAAGCTGCGACACCACCTCGAGGAGTGCCCCACCTGCCTGCGCCAGTACGGCGTGGAGGAGCGGGTCAAGCGCCTGATCGCCACAAAGTGCAGCGGTGAACGCGCGCCGGACTCGCTGCGGGCACGGTTGCGCGTCGAGATCAGCCGCACCACGATCATTCGCGGCTAGCCATACCCGAAGAAAGGCCTTCACGTGCGTGACGTGAAGGCCTTTTTCGGATGTCAGGCGATGAAGCGGAGCGGTCCTACTTCACGGCCTTCGAGCCGCAGTTGGGGCGCTTGCCGTGGTTCGCCGCCGAGTGCTTGCGGTCGCGCTTCTTCCGGCCTCGCTTGGCCATGATGGTCCTCCATTGAGTCAATTGCCTACCCGTCAGTGTCTCATGCTCGCGCCACTGCGATCCAATCCCTGCCGTGTGGTTCGATGGACAACGCAGCCGCCGCGGTGTGCAGCCGGCTCTCGAGGACGAGTGGAGTGAAGATGCCCGAGGATGTTCGCGCCGAGATCGTGGCCAGTGTGCTCGAGGTCGTGGTGAGCGAAGGCGATGACATCAACGAGGGTGACACCGTGGTGCTCCTGGAGTCCATGAAGATGGAGATCCCGGTCCTGGCCGAGGTCGGCGGGAAGGTGACGACGGTGAACGTGTCCGTCGGCGACGTCATCCAGGCCGGCGACCTCATCGCCGTCATCAGCTAGGGGCCCGGCGCCCGGAGGCAGCGTCCATGTCAACCCTCGGTGATCTGCTCGCCGAGCACACCGTGCTGCCCGGCACTGCCGTCGACCACCTGCATGCCGTGGTGGGCGAGTGGCAACTTTTGGCCGACCTGTCCTTTGCGGACTACCTGATGTGGGTGCAGCCCGACGAGGGCTCGCTGGTGTGCGTCGCGCAGGTGCGACCGAACACCGCGCCGACGGTGCTGCTGGCGGACGCCGTCGGCACCGTCAACACCGCGGCCGACATGCCGGTGGTCGTGGCGGCGTTCCAGTCCGGGCACATCGGTCGCGAAAGTGATGCGGGACAAGATGATTCGCGCGAAGGCCTGTGGTTGAACGTCGAGGCCGTCCCGGTCAGGCACGGCAACCAGGTGGTCGCGGTCCTGACCCATCAGACCGCGCTGGTGGAGCGGCGCAAGGTCAGCCCGTTGGAGCGGGCCTACCTGGACTGCGCCGCCGACCTGCTGCACATGCTGTCCGAGGGCACCTTCCCGAACGTGGGTGATCACGCGACGTCGCGGTCGAGCCCCCGGGTCGGTGACGGCTTCATCCGGCTGGACGTCGGTGGCGGGGTCGCCTTCGCCAGCCCCAACGCGATCTCGGCGTACCACCGGATGGGACTCAACGCCGAACTCGAGGGCCACAATCTCCTCACCGTCACCCGGCCGCTGATTTCGGACCCGTTCGAGGCCCAGGAACTGGCCAACCACGTCCGTGATTCGCTCTCTGGTGGATCGAGCATGCGGATGGAGGTGGATGCCGGGGGAGCGGCCGTTCTGCTCCGCACGCTTCCGCTGGTGGTGCACGGGACCCCGGCGGGAGCGGCCGTGCTGATCCGCGACGTGACCGAGGTCAAGCGCCGCGACCGCGCGCTGCTGTCGAAGGACGCCACGATCCGGGAGATCCACCATCGCGTCAAGAACAATCTTCAGACCGTCGCGGCACTGCTGCGGCTCCAGGCCCGTCGCACCAACAACGCCGAGGGGCGCGACGCGCTGATCGAGTCCGTGCGCCGGGTGTCGTCGATCGCGCTGGTCCACGACGCGCTGTCGATGTCCGTCGACGAGGAGGTCAACCTCGACGAGGTGGTCGACCGCATCGTCCCGATCATGAACGACGTCGCCTCGGTCGGCAGGCCGGTCCGCATCAACCGGGTCGGCGACCTCGGGGTGCTCGACGCCGATCGGGCCACCGCACTGGTCATGGTGATCACCGAGCTGGTCCAGAACGCGATCGAGCACGCCTATGACGCGACGGCGGAGAACGGCAGCGTCACCATTCGCGCCGAGCGTTCGGCCCGCTGGCTCGACGTCGTCGTGCACGACGACGGCCGCGGTCTTCCCGAGGGGTTCAGTCTCGAGAAGTCCGACAGCTTGGGCCTTCAGATCGTGCGCACCTTGGTCGCCGCCGAACTCGACGGTTCACTGGGAATGCACGCGGGTCCGACGGGGGGCACCGACGTCGTGCTGCGGGTGCCGATCGGCCGACGCGGCCGTTCTGCGCAGTAACGAATTCGACACATGCGTGAAACACGTCACCATGCGCAAAATTTACGGCCCCGGTATTCCCCGGGGCCGTAAATAAAGCGAATTGTTGCGGGCTATACGCCGGTGCGCGCCTTCGTCCGCGCATTGCGACGCTTGAGCGCGCGACGCTCGTCCTCGCTCATGCCGCCCCACACGCCGGCATCCTGACCGGAGTCCAAAGCCCAGCTCAGGCACTCCGTGGTGACCGGGCAACGGTTGCAGACGAGCTTCGCGTCAGCGATCTGGGCGAGTGCCGGACCGCTGTTCCCCACCGGGAAGAACAGTTCCGGGTCCTCGTCACGACAGACCGCCTTGTGCCGCCAATCCATAGTTACAACTCCTCTTCGTGTGCGCAGCAAGGCGCACGAGCTTTTCTTCGGCTGTTAACGCGTGCACATCAAATGTTTCTGCACTGTTGCAAACGATGCTTCCACAGGCTGAACAGATGTCAATAGAGGCGCGTTAACACGTGGGCAATCTCACTGGGTTCTCGGGGTGGGACCGGGTTAGGTGTCCCATCACCCGTTTGTACTACACTCAATCCACTTGCGCCCTAAATTGCTGCAGTTTTCAGCAGAGGCCCAGCTCAGAGACTTTTGGGCGGCGGAGCAACCACGCCGAGGGCGTCCTTCACCGACGTGAACACGAGCGATTCGCGCTCGCCGACGTAATCTCCGTCGATCTGGCAAGGCACCGGGGTGTCCGCCGTCACCCGCACCCACGGTAGGTCGTCGTCGCGCACCAGGTGCTTGGCGTCCAGGCGCGGCTTCTTGGACAGCATCTGGCGCACCAGGCCCAGGTTGGCCCAGACGTTCATGCTGGTGGTGGCGAACAGGCCGAGGCCCGTCTCGAACGTCGTCGACGGGTTCGTCCAGACGGGTCGCGTGTTGGCGTAGGTCCACGGGCTGGAGTTGGACACGAACGCGAAGTGCACACCCGTGACGGGGTCGCGGTCCGGCAGTTCCAGTGTCAACGAGGGCTCGCGTCGCGCGCTGGCCAGCACCTCGCGGGTAGCCACCCGGATGTAGCGCGACGCCGTCACCGCGCGGCCCTTGTCCCGCTGCGCCTCGACGGCGGCCACCACGGCGCCGTCGACACCCATGCCCGCGGTGAAGACGCCCCAGCGGTCGCCGCAGTCCATCAGCCCGATCCGGCGCCAGGACACCCCGCGACGGTAGGCGCCGAGCAGGTCGACGAGCTGGTTGGTGGCCTCGATGGGGTCGGGGCTGATGCCGAGGGCACGGGCGAACACGTTGGCCGAACCGCCTGGCACCACGCCGAGCGCCGTGCCGCCGGGCGACGGCGTGGACCCGCAGTCGCCGAGGATGCCGTTGACCACTTCGTTCACCGTCCCGTCGCCACCGTGCACGATCACCACGTCGATGCCCTCTCGCGCAGCGTCCCTGGCGATTTCGATGGCGTGGCCGCGGTGGTCGGTGTGGGCGACGGTCAGCTTGACCCGGCTCTCCAGTGCGTGCGCGAGCAGGTCACGCCCGGCCGGGGTGGTCGACGTGGCATTGGGGTTCACGATGAGGACGGCCCGCACGGGGCTCAACCCTATCGGCACGCCCGTGGGCGGCGCTCTACGCTCGACGCTGTGACCGTGCCCTCGCCGTCGACCGTCCGTCAGGCGGCTGCCGTGGTGGCGCTCCAGGGCATCGCCCTGGCAGGCGTTGCCGTCGTCCTGGTCGTGCGTGCGCTTTCCGGCGCGCACGAGAGGACCATCAGCGGTTACGGCACCGCGGGCTGGTTCGTCGTGATGGGTGCGGCCCTGATCACTGCGGGCTGGGCATTGTGGACGGGCCGCCGGTGGGGTCGCGGCATCGCGGTGTTCGCCCAACTGCTGCTCCTGCCCGTGGCGTGGTACATCGCCGTCGGCTCGCAGCGGTGGGCCTACGGGGTGCCCATCGCGCTGGTCGCGATCGGCGTGCTGGTGATGCTGTTCAGCCCGTCCGCGGTGCAGTGGCTCTCTCAGGACTCGGCGAGCGCGGACAACTCGTCCCCGGACACGCGGTAGGTGATCCACTCGGACATCGGGCGCCCGCCAACCGAGTCGTAGAGCGCGATCGCGTTCGAATTCCAGTCCAGCACAGCCCATGTCAAGCGGGTATAGCCGCATCGGACGCACTCGCGGGCCAACGTGGACAGCAGCGCACGGGCCAGGCCGTAGCGCCGGAACTCGGGTTTGACGAACAGGTCTTCGAGGTAGAAGCCCGCCACCCCGTCCCAGGTGGAGAAGTTGTAGAAGTACAGCGCCATCGCGGCGGGCACGCCGTCGACCTCGGCGACGTAGGCGTGCACGGTGGCCGGGTCGCCGAAGAGGGCCCGGTGCAGTTGTTCCTCGGTCACCGTGCACTCGTCGAGCGCGTGCTCGAAGTCGGCGAGCGCGCGCACCATCGAGACGAGCTCGGCCTCGTCGCCGGGCCTGGCTTGGCGGATGTTCACGGTCATGTCGATACTCCCAACGCGGTCAGAATCGTGCGGAACTTCGTATTCGTCTCGGCCACTTCATCATCGGGATCGGATTCCGCGACGATGCCGCCCCCCGATCTGGCCACCGCGGTGCGCCGGTCGGCCGACAGTTCGGCGCAACGAATCGACACCACCCACGTGCCGTCGCCCGCGGCGTCGCACCATCCGACCGCGCCCGCGTAGAAGCCCCGGTCGCCCTCGAGTTCTCCGATGAGGTCGACGGCGTTCGCGGTCGGGACACCGCCGACGGCGGCCGTTGGATGCAGTGCGACTGCCAGATCCAGTGCGGTGGTGGATGATTCGCGTAGGCGGCCCGCTATGGGGGTGTTCAGGTGCCATACCGCCGACGTGCGGCTGAGTTCCGGCGTCGGCGCGATGTTCAGATCGGAGCACAGCGGCTCCAGCGCAGAGCGCATCTGGTCGACGACCAATTGGTGTTCGTGCAGGTTCTTGACCGACGCCGCCAGCGCGGCGCCGTTGGCGCGGTCGATCTCGGGTTCGGCGGAGCGGGGCGCCGAGCCTGCGAACGGGCGGCACGTCACCACGTCGCCGCGGCGGGCCACCAGCAACTCGGGGCTGGCGCCGACCAGGGCCGTCCCCGCGTAGCTGTCGCCCGCCGCGCCGAGATCGACGAAATAGGTTGTCGCCGAGGCATCTTCGGCGAGGCGCGCCAACAAGGTGCCGACGTCGACGGCGTCGTCGGCGACCAGACGCAGCGCGCGCGCCAGCACCACCTTGTGCAGACCGCAGCCCGGATCGCGCAGACGTTCGAGCGCCGCGACGATGCGGGCGCGGTGCACGTCGGGGGCGGGCAGCGTGTCGGTGATGCGCACGGCGGGGAGGTCGCGGCGCGGCCCGTCGGGCAGCGCGTCGGTGAACCGGAAGCGGTCGGGTCGTCTCAGTGCCGTGGGTCGTGTCACGTCGAAGGGCAAGGCGCCCAAGATAATTGGTGCCTCACCATCCCTCAACGCCCGTTGCGCGTCACCCAGCTGCGGGTAGGCGGTGCCGACCCCGTCGGCGACCAGGACGCCGTCGGCGCCGGCGAGGACGAAGCAGGGTTCGTTCACGCGGGCAGGAACGGGTGCGGGTGGCCGCTGAGGCCCAGCGCGCTGATCTGGCGGGAGCCGTGTTCGTAGCCACACACGGCGACGGCGGCCGCCGCCATGGCGAAGCGGATGCCCTCGGCCACGGGCAACTCCACCCAGCGGGTGAGCATGGTGCGGGAGAAGTGGCCGTGACCGACGAAGATCACGTCACGCGACTCCATGTGCGACAGCGCCAGGCCGAGTGCGCGGTCGGCCCGCACGGTGACGTCGGCGACGCTCTCCCCGCCGGGGCAGCCGTACTCCCACACGGTCCAGTCCGGCACGGTCTCGCGGATCTGCGGGGTCGTCAGCCCCTCGTAGTCGCCGTAGTCCCACTCGGCGAGTAGCGGCGACACCTCGTCGACGGTGAGCCCGGCGAGCTCGGCCGTCACCAGGGCACGATGCCGCGGGCTGGACACCACGACGGGGTTCTCCAGCTGCAGCTCGGCGATGGTCTCGGCGGCCAGCCGTGCCTGCGCACGGCCGTCGTCGGTCAGTTCGAGGTCGGTGCGGCCGGTGTGCCTGCCACTCTTCGACCACTCGGTCTCACCGTGGCGGAGCAGGATCAGCCGGTGCCGTTCGGTACCCACGCCCGCGATTCTGCCTCACGTCCGTCACGATGCAGCGCGCGCGTGCTTGGATGACAGCGTGACGCAGGTACTCGCGGTCGCCAATCAAAAGGGTGGGGTCGCCAAGACGACGACGGTGGCGTCGTTGGGCGCGGCGATGGCGGAGAAGGGCAGCCGGGTGCTGCTCGTCGACCTCGATCCGCAGGGCTGTCTGACGTTCTCGCTCGGTCAGGATCCCGACAAGCTCGCGGTGTCGATCCACGAGGTGCTCCTCGGTGACGTCGAACCCGATGCCGCGCTGGTCGCCACCGCCGAGGGCATGACGCTGCTGCCCGCCAACATCGACCTGGCAGGCGCCGAGGCGATGCTGTTGATGCGGGCGGGCCGCGAATACGCCCTGAAGCGGGCGCTGGCCAAGGTGGCCGACCAGTTCGACGTCGTCATCATCGACTGCCCGCCGTCACTCGGTGTGCTGACCCTCAACGGACTCACCGCGGCCAACGACGTCATCGTCCCGCTGCAGTGCGAGACGCTGGCCCATCGCGGCGTCGGCCAGTTCCTCAGGACGGTCGACGACGTCCAACAGATCACCAACGCGGACCTGCGGATGCTGGGCGCCCTGCCCACGCTGTACGACTCGCGCACCACGCACAGTCGCGACGTGCTCCTCGACGTGGCCGACCGCTACGGGCTGGTGGTACTGGGCCCGCCGATCCCGAGGACGGTGCGCTTCGCCGAGGCCAGCGCCTCGGGCGCCTCCGTGCTGGCGGGGCGGAAGAACAAGGGCGCCAACGCTTATCGCGAGCTCGCCAACGCGCTGCTGAAGCACTGGAAGTCGGGCCGGGCGCTGCCGACGTACGCGCCCGAGGTCTAGCCCTAGGATCCCAGCGCCACCACGGCGTCGCCCCGCTGCTCGAGCACGGTCGAACCCGCGACGGCGGGCACCACCGCGGTCTGCGACGGCGGACGGCTGAGCGCGATGTGCACCACTCCCGCGCCGGTCTGCGGGTCGAACACGTCGTATCCCGTGGTCACGGGCACCATCAGCTTGCCTGCCATCATGGCGGCCGGGCCGACCGGCGCCTGCCCGTTCAGCGGGCTGACCGTGTACTTGTACTTCATCCCGTTCGCGTCGAAGACCATCACGCTGTCACCGGTCCACCAGGTGACCAGGTCGCCGGGGCGGGACGTGGTGGCCTGCGGCGAGGCGGGTCCCGCCAAGACCGTGCTGGCGATCGTGTTGCCGGTGTCGTCGATGACGTTGACCACGGGCTTGGGTGTCGGCACGTAGATCGCCGTGGTGGTGTCGGACACCGCGATCACGCGCGCACCGGAGCCGACGGGCACGCCGGGCAGCTGGACGATCTTCGACTTGGGCTCGTCCTCCTGATCGGCGGGAATCAGCAGGTTCAGCCGCAGGTCGGCCTGGCCGGGACACGCCTCGAGCACCGACACCATGCCCGAACTGGCCGCCGCCGACGAGAGCCCGCACAGCGGCTGGGCCGGGACGCCGGGTTTGATCCTGGCGTCCAGCGCGCCGTGACTGATCATCCGGACCATGTCCGAGCGCCACAGCTCGAGCCGGGTCTTGCCCGCGGACAGCACCGTCGACCCGTCCGAGGAGAGGGCGACCACGTCGTCGGCGTAGGCGGTGCGCGCGTAGTGGCGGCGTCCGGTCTGCCCGTCGATGGTGGTCACCTGGCCGCAGCCCCGGGAGTCGGGGTACACCGCGACGGCATCGTTGTAGACGTAGGTGACGCCGCACAGGTCGACGTCGCGCGCGTAGGTCCACAGCACGTTGCCCGTGCCGGGGTCGCGGCCGTCGACCTCGCGGCCCGCGCCCGTGACGACCGCCCCACCCGCGATGACGGGTCGGGTGGTCTTCGGGCTGGGCGCGGTCCACAGTTCGTGCAGCGACGTCGGCACGCCGTGGGCCGACTTCAGCGACGGCAGCGGGGTGGCCGCGGGCCTGCTGATCGTCGCCCTGGCGTCACTGGTCCACCAGATCAGACCTGCGGTGATGGCGAGAACCACGACGATCGCCGCAGCCGCCAGCATGTCGCCCCTGGTGCGGCGTTCGGGTTTGACCATCCGGCCGAGATTACCTTCGCTCCTCGAGTGCGCCCGGGTGGCTCGCTCAGCCGGCCGTCGGGGCGGCCGTGCTCGGCCGACGGCGCCTGCGGCGGCGTTTGGCGGGACCTGCCGAGTCGGCGTCCGTGGCCGATTCGCCATCGGCCGACGGCGACGTGGTCTGGTCGGCGTTCTCGACGTGCCCGGTGGCCGACGAGCTGCCGCCACGGGTCCGCCTGCGGGTGCGGTCCCGGTTGCGGGCGGGCCGTTCGGCATCCCTGGCCTCGCGCTTCGGCCGCTCCCTCGACTCGCTGCTACGGGTGGCCTTGCCGACCGAACCGCCGGCCTCGGTGGGGATGTTCAGCTCGGTGTACAGGTGCGGCGAGCTGGAGTACGTCTCGACCGGGTCGGGGTTGTTCAGCCCGAGTGCCTTGTCGATCATCGTCCAGCGGGGCAGCTCGTCCCAGTCGACGAGCGTGACGGCGATGCCGGTCTTGCCCGCGCGACCGGTGCGGCCGATGCGGTGGACGTACGCCTGCTCGTCCTCGGGGATCTGGTAGTTGATGACGTGCGTGATGTCGTCGATGTCGATGCCGCGGGCGGCGACGTCGGTGGCGACGAGCACGTCGACCTCACCGTTGCGGAAGCCCTTGAGCGCCTTTTCGCGAGCAGCCTGCCCGAGGTCGCCGTGCACGGCGCCGACCTTGAAGCCGCGCTCGGCGAGCTCGTCGGCCACCTTCTGCGCAGTGCGCTTGGTCCGGGTGAAGATCATCGTCGCGCCGCGACCGTCGGCCTGCAGGATGCGGGCCACCATCTCGACCTTGTCCAGCGCGTGCGCGCGATAGGCGTGCTGCTTGGTGTTCTCGTGGGTCGCGTTGGAGTGCGGGGCCTCGGCGCGGATGTGGGTCGGCTGGTTCATGAACGTACGTGCCAGCGTGATGATCGGATCGGGCATCGTCGCCGAGAACAGCATCGCCTGGCGATCGGTCGGGATCTGCTTGAGGATCCGCTCGATGTCGGGCAGGAAGCCCAGGTCGAGCATCTCGTCGGCCTCGTCGAGGACCAGGACCGAGAGTCCGCCGAGCTGCAGGTGGCCCTGCTGGGCGAGATCGAGCAGGCGCCCCGGGGTGCCGACGACGACGTCGACGCCGTTGCGCAGCGCCTCGATCTGCGGCTCGTAGGGACGTCCGCCGTAGATGGAAGTCACCGACAGCTTGCGGTCGCCGACCCTCAGGTACTTCGCGGCACCTGCGAGGTCGTCGTAGACCTGGAGGCAGAGCTCACGGGTCGGCACCACGATCAGGGCGCGGGGGATGCCGGTCAGCGGCCGCGTCTCGTCGGTGACGATGCGGTGCAGCAGCGGCACGCCGAAGGCGTAGGTCTTGCCCATGCCGGTGCGCGCCTGACCGATCAGGTCGTTTCCGGTCATGGCCAGCGGCAGGGTCAGTTCCTGGATGGCGAAGGTGTGCTCGATGCCGTCCTCGGCGAGTGCGCGGACGATCTCGTCGCGCACCCCGAGCTCGGCGAAGGTGGTGGTCTTGGGGGCTGCCTCCGGCGCTTCGACGACGACGTCGATGTCGGGGCCGGCGGAGGTGGTGGTGTCGTTGTTGAGTGAAGTCATGCGTTGCCGACGTAACCTTTCGCTTGTCAATTCTCGCGGCGTCCACACGCGCGCACGAGTTCGACGAAGCAACGCCTACGGCCTCGGCCTCCGCACTGTCGGTGGAAGCGGGCCGACACGGATCGATACCGTGCACGCACATTTCTCGGAAGTGGCGGGCTAAGAACATGCCACTTCCGTTGTCATCATAGCTGGCCTGGTCGGCAGGCCTCCGCCGCGCCCGCCGCGACACCCGTTGGCGTCTAGAGTCAGGGCATGACTCCGACGCAGCCTGCGGCCTCGCCCGCGCAGACGGTGAGCCCCGCGACGGACGAGCATCCCGGCATCAATCAGCTCTTCGCGCTCCTGGCCTACGGCGAGGTGGCGGCGTTCTACCGTCTGACCGACGAGGCACGGATGGCGCCGAACCTGGCGGGCCGCATCAACATGGCCAGCATGGCCGCCGCTGAGATGAACCACTACGAGCTGCTGCGCGACGCCCTGGCCAAGCGCGGGGTCGACATCGTCTCGGTGATGACGAAATACGCGTCGGCACTGGAGAATTACCACCGCCTCACGATGCCGAGCACGTGGCTCGAGGCACTGGTGAAGACCTACATCGGCGACGCGCTGGCCGCCGACTTCTACCTCGAGATCGCCGATGCGCTCCCCGCCGACGCGGCAGGCGTCGTCCGCGCCGTGCTCTCGGAGACGGGTCACTCGCAGTTCGTGGTGGCCGAGGTCAAGGCCGCAGTGACCGCCAGCGAGAAGCAGCGGCACCGCCTCGCGCTGTGGTCGCGAAGACTGCTCGGTGAGGCCATCACGCAGGCCCAGTACGTGCTCGCCGAACACGACGAGCTCGTCGATCTCGTCGTGTCGAGCGGCGAGGGGCTCGGCAGGCTGGCCGAGTTCTTCGAACGGCTGCAGAACACCCACAACGCGCGGGTCCGCGAACTCGGCCTCGGATAGCCGCTACTTGGTGCAGGTCGCGATCATCGAGTTGTTGTTCTGCGCCACCACGGTCGCGCCGGTGGCGTCGGTGACCGCGCAGTTCAGCTGACCCGCCAGGCTCGTCGCGATGACCGACTTGAGCTGCACGCCGGGGTCGAGGGTGACCGTGCGCACCCAGGGCAGCGCGACGTTGAACTCGGTCTGCAGTGCGCCCTGCGCGTCGGTGTAGACGACCGTGACCATGTCCAGCAGCTGTCGATTGCCGGTGACCATGTAGGTGATCGTCTGCGGTGACGGCACCGCGGCGTCGGTGGGGGCGGGCGCCGCGGCAGGCGCGGGCGCCACGCTCGCGGTTGGGGGCGGCGCGATGGTGGTGACGGTCTCGGGCGACAGCGGGGCGATCGGCGCGGGGGGAGGAGCGGCCGACGTCATCACCGGCGGTGCGGCCGTGGTGGTGATGGCGTCCTGGGCCTGCGTCGTCGGCGTCGGCGCCACCACCGTCTTCGACACCGAGCCGCTGTCTCCTCCGCCGAGGATGACGACCGTGCAGATGACGGCGATCAGCAGGATCGCGCCCGCGACGCCAGCCACCCAGATCCACCGCCGGTCGATGGGGTCTTCGTACTCGTAGATGTCGTCGACGTCGTCGTACTCGTCTTCGTACGCGCGGAAGCCGTCGGAGTCGTACGAGTCGTAGTCCTCGACGTCGGAGTCGGCGTAGCCGCCGTTCCGGCGGGTCGTGTCGATCCTCGAATACGTGGCGTAAGGCCTGTCCATACCGCTATCCCGTGAGTCGTTCGAATGGTCGATGCAGCGATGCTAACGAGGCTGGAGTGACGCACGAGGTTGACGCGCTGGCGGTCAGGTCACGGTCCGGACTCGGTTGGCTCCGTGGTCGATTCGGGTCGGCGGGCCCTACGCCGTGCGCGAAGTGGCGCCACCGCGGGCGCGTGCGCCGAGTGCCGTCCACTAACCTGCTCAGGAGAACGATCATCGAACGGAAGGGTTCAGCGTGGAGGTCAAGATCGGCGTCACCGACAGTCCGCGCGAGCTGGTGCTCCAAAGCGCGTCCACCCCTGCGGAGGTGGAGGAGTTGGTGACCGCCGCGCTGGGCAAGGACTCGGGCGTGCTCGCCCTGACCGACGAGAAGGGCCGTCGTTACCTGATCCAGAACGCCAGGATCGCCTACGTCGAGATCGGCGCCGCCGACTCGCGGCGCGTCGGGTTCGGCATCGGGGCCACGGCCGCCGCGGTCGCGGACAAGCTCAGCTAGAAGCGGGTCAGCGGCACGTGTGACAGTCCGCCCCAGGCGAACTGCACCGTGCCGTCGACCGCGTCGCTCTTGGAGATCGGCCGGTCCGAGTTCAGCCAGTAGCGTGCGCAGTCGACACTCGTCGAGACCAGTCCGACCGCGATCATCCTGGCCCTGTGGGCCTCCAGCCCGGAATCACTGCTGATCAGTTCGAAGACGGCGTCGGTGCACGCCTCGGTGGCGACCTTCACCTGCGCGGATACCTGAGGTTCGGTGACGTAGTCGTTCTCGAAGATCAGCCGGTACCCCTGGCCGTCGTGCTCGATGAAGTCGAAGAACGCCTGGACCGCGGCGCGTAGTCGCTGCCGGTTGTCGGTCGTGGTGCGCAGCGCCTGCCGCACCCCGGACACCAGGTTGTCGACGTGCCTCTGCAGAACCGCGAGGTAGAGCTCCAGCTTTGACGAAAAGTGTTGGTAGAGAACGGGTTTGCTGACGCCGGCACGGTCGGCGATCTCGTCCATGCCCGCCGCGTGGTAGCCCCGGTCGACGAAGACCTCGCTCGCGGCGATGAGGAGCTGACCGCGACGCTCGTCGCGGGGCAGGCGGTTTCCGCGCCTGGCACCGCCCGAGGAACCGCTTACATTCGCCGGGTCTGAGCCCTTCCTCTCGGCGGTGTTGGCGATGTCGCTCATCAGTCCTCTATCTGGATGTGGTGCTGCGGGCCGGAGCTGGCCGGTCCCTTCCGAGCCGGTCGATCCGGCTGCCCATCGGACCGACACTACTACCGCCCACTGGGGCGGTGCGGCATCTGCGGGCCTCGGCGGGTGGCGCGCCACAGCCTGTCCTGGGCCGGGCTGTGCCATTCTGGTTCGGTGACCTACGACCCGGGGCGTCGCGGGGGCGGTCGTCAGCCCGTGCTGCGCAACGAGTGGAGGGAACCCCTGCGCGCGCAGCGCGACCCGTTGGCCGACGACGGCGGCAGGCTGCGCTCCAACCGCGACGAGCACCAGCAGTGGCGCAAGCAGTCCTGGCTGGGCCGGTTCGTCTCCACCTATGGATGGCGTGCCTACGCGCTTCCGGTGCTTGCGGTCATCACGGTGCTCGTCGTCTACCAGACGCTGACCGATACCCCCGCACCCCAGCCGACCGCCGCGCAGGCGCCCGTGCAGGGGCCCGCGACCATCGGTGCGACCAGCACCGGGATCGTCGGCGCGCCGCCGAAGGGCATGACGCAGTTCGACGCGAACCTGCCGACGGGCATCCTTCCCGAGGGCGGGGCCTTCACCGAAGCGGGTGCCAAGACCTGGCACGTGGTCCCCGGCACGTCCCCCAAGGTCGGCCAGGGCACCACGAAGTCGTTCACCTACACCGTCGAGGTGGAGGACGGCGTCGACACGGCGTCCTTCGGTGGCGACGAGGCGTTCGCCCGCATGGTCAGCGAAACGCTGTCCAACCCGAAGAGTTGGACGCACAACCCGCAGATCGCCTTCACCCGCATCGACGATCCCGCGCAGACACCGGACTTCCGCGTCTCGCTGACCTCGCCCATGACGGTGCGCGAGGGCTGCGGCTACGACATCCAACTCGAGGCCTCCTGCTACAACCCGGCCTACCTCAACGACCAGTCGCGGGTCTTCGTCAACGAGGCCCGCTGGGTGCGCGGCGCGGTGCCGTTCCAGGGGGACATCGGCTCGTACCGCCAGTACCTGATCAACCACGAGGTCGGTCATGCCATCGGCTACCAGAAGCACGAACCGTGTGCCGACAACGGGGCGCTGGCGCCGGTCATGATGCAACAGACGTTCTCCACCAGTAACGACGACGACGCCCGCTTCGACCCGCAATCAGTGCAGGCCGATGGCAAGACGTGCCGCTTCAACCCGTGGCCGTACCCGATCGCCTGAGCGCCTGACCCGGCGGGAAGGTAACCCGCGGAATTGCCGTTGAATGGGTGGGCCTGGTGTGATCGTCACGAGGTTCTCATGTCGATTCGAGGAGCGACCCGGTGTCAACACCGCTACCGCCGCTGGTTGAGCCCGCGGCACAGCTCACGCGCGAAGAGGTTTCGCGCTACAGCCGTCATCTGATCATCCCCGACCTGGGTGTCGACGGGCAGAAGCGGTTGAAGAACGCCAAGGTGCTGGTCATCGGCGCAGGCGGGCTTGGCTCGCCCACGCTGCTGTACCTGGCCGCCGCGGGCGTCGGGACCATCGGCATCGTCGAGTTCGACGTGGTCGACGAGTCCAACCTGCAGCGCCAGATCATCCACGGCCAGTCCGACATCGGACGGTCAAAGGCCCAGAGCGCGCGGGACTCGATCAAGGAGATCAACCCGCTGGTCGACGTGATCCTGCACGAGGTGCGCCTCGAGCCGGAGAACGCCGTCGACCTGTTCGCCCAGTACGACCTGATCCTGGACGGCACCGACAACTTCGCGACCCGGTACCTGGTCAACGACGCCGCCGTGCTGGCGGGCAAGCCCTACGTGTGGGGCTCGATCTATCGCTTCGAGGGCCAGGTGTCGGTGTTCTGGGAGGACGCCCCCGACGCGCCGGACGGAACCAAGAGGGGGCTGAACTACCGCGACCTCTACCCGGAGCCGCCACCACCCGGGATGGTCCCGTCGTGCGCCGAGGGCGGCGTGCTCGGCATCCTGTGCGCGTCCATCGCATCGGTGATGGGCACCGAGGCCATCAAGCTGATCACCGGCATCGGCGACCCGCTGCTGGGCCGTCTCATGGTCTACGACGCGCTCGACATGACCTACCGGACCATCAAGATCCGCAAGGATCCCGAGACGCCGAAGATCACCGAGCTCATCGACTACGAGGCGTTCTGTGGCGTCGTATCCGAGGAGGCCGCCGAGGCAGCCATCGACTCGACCATCACGCCCCGCGAGCTGCGCGACATGCTCGACTCGGGACGCAAGGTCGCGCTGATCGACGTCCGTGAGCCCGTCGAGTGGGACATCAACCACATCGACGGCGCCGAGCTGATTCCCAAGTCGGCGATCGAGGCGGGCGACGGTCTGACGAAGATGCCGCACGATCGCACGCCAGTGTTGTACTGCAAGACCGGCGTCCGTTCCGCCGAGGCGTTGGCCGCGGTCAAGAAGGCCGGCTTCGCCGACGCGCTGCACCTCCAGGGCGGCATCGTCGCCTGGGCGCGACAACTCGAACCCGACATGGTGATGTACTGACCGCTCGTTAGCCGGGCCACGCCTTAGGCTGAGCCCGTGAGTGCCGACATGCCGCCTGATCATGTGCTGGCGGCGTTCGGCCTGACGGGCGTTCGGCCCGTTCCCCTCGGCTCCAGCTGGGAGGGTGGCTGGCGCTGCGGTGAGGTCGTGCTGTCGATGGTCGCCGAGCATGCGCGGGCTGCGTGGTCGGCAAAGGTACGCGAGACGCTCTTCGTCGACGGCGTGCGGTTGGCGCGCCCGGTGCGCTCCAGTGACGGCCGCTACGTCGTCGCCGGGTGGCGCGCCGACACCTTCGTCACCGGAACCCCGGAGCCGCGTCACGACGAGGTCGTCTCGGCGGCCGTCCGACTGCACGAGGCCACCGCGAAGCTGGAGCGCCCCCGGTTCCTGACCCAGCCGCCGGGGGTGCCGTGGTCGGACGTCGACGTGTTCAACGCCGCCGACCGTGCGGCGTGGGAGGAACGGCCGCTGCACACGCTGCCGCCGGGCGCCCTCGTCGCGCCGGGCGGCGCCGACGGTCAGCGGTCGGTGGAGCTGATCGCCCAGCTGGCCACGCTGCGTCGGCCGACGCGCAGCCCCAGCCAGCTCGTCCACGGCGATCTCTACGGCACCGTGCTGTTCGCGGGCACCGCGGCGCCCGGCATCACCGACCTCACCCCGTACTGGCGGCCCGCGTCGTGGGCCGCGGGTGTGGTCGTCGTCGATGCCCTGGCCTGGGGTGAGGCCGACGACGGGCTGGTCGAGCGGTGGGCCCCGCTGCCCGAGTGGCCACAGATGTTGTTGCGCGCGTTGATGTTCCGGCTGGCCGTGCACGCCCTGCATCCCCGCTCGACGGCGGCGGCGTTCCCCGGGCTGGCGCGCACGGCGGCCCTGGTGCGCCTGATCATCTAGGGCGATCGCCCGCTCACGCTAGAACTCGTGACGTACCTCGCGCAGGTTCACCCGGCCGTCCTTGCTGAGAACGCCCTCGGCCCTGAGCAATTCGAGCTGCTTCGTCGTCAGGTGGGGGGCGGGCCTGCCCGATGCGCCGATGACCCGGTGCCACGGCAGGTCCGACGAGTCCGTGCGCATGATCCACCCGACGATGCGCGGGCTGGAAAGTCCTGCGACAGCGGCGATGTCACCATAGGTCGACACACTGCCCGCGGGGATCGAGGCGACCAGCGTCCGCACCGTCTCCACCTGCTCGTCGGTGATCGCGGCCACGGATCAGCCCACCAGGTCGCGGATCAGGGCAGCCGTCTCCGCTGGTCTCGCCTGCGGCACCATGTGATCGCAGTCGAGGTCCACCAGCGCGAAGTCGGAGCCCAGGCGGGCGCGCAGACCGCCGATCAACTCGTCGGACACATAGGGCGGAGTGGTCCTGGTGGCGCGCACCAGCGTCGTGGGAGTTCCCTTACAGGGCAGGGCGATCGGGCGGGCCAGCTCACTCCAGTAGGACATGATCGCCGGGACGCCGATGCGCCAGCCCACCCTGCCGTTCGGCAGCGTGACGAGGTGCTCGTCGAGTTCGCGCTCCAATTCCGCCGCGTCGACCTCGCCCCACGCGCCGGACGTCTTGTCGGCGCGTGCCTCGTCGCGGTCGGCGAAGTCCGGTGAGCCCAGCATCGCGTCGGCGATCTCCCGCATCCACGCACCGTCGAGACCGATCGCGGGATCCAGCAGCACCAGGCCGGCCACCGCGGCGGGGTGGGCAGCGGCGAGGTGCAGGGCGATCGCACTGCCGAACGAGTGCCCGACCACCCAGACGGGTGCCTCCGCCTCGTCGAGCAGTGCGGCGAGGGCCGCGACGTTCGCGTCGAGAGTCCACGGCGCGTCCCACGACGACCGCCCGTGCCCGATCAGATCGGGCGCCACGATCGCGTATTCCGGGAGGTGCTGGGTCGCAAGGGTCTCCCAGCGTTGCCCGTGTCCCGTCAAACCGTGGACGGCCAGGATCTGGGCCGGACGCGAGGGACCGAATCGCTGCACGCTCAAGACTTGGTTCACCCCGTCGATGCTGCCAGGGTCGCGTACGGACTTCTTGTCGTACCCCCGTGGTGACATGTCCTCATGCCCGCACCACGCACTGCACTGTCACCCACCGTGCTGACCGACGCCGGTCTGCGCGGCACCGTGCGGGTGCTCGGTGGGCCCGGTACGGGCAAGAGTGCGCTGCTGGTCGACACGGCGGCCGCCCGCATCGCCACCGGAATCGACCCGGAATCCGTTCTGCTGCTGACGGGTTCGGCCACGCTGGGCATCCACGCCCGTGCGGAGGTGACGGCCAGGCTGCTGGGCGGCGCGGGGCCGTCCGCGGTGCGCGAGCCGATGGTGCGCACCATCCACTCCTATGCGTTCGCGGTGCTGCGGCTGGCGGCGCAGCGCAATGGCGACCCGCCGCCGCGGCTGATCACCAGCGCCGAGCAGGACGGCATCATCCGGGAGTTGCTCGCCGGTGACCTCGAGGACGGTGAGCACGCCTCGGTCGCATGGCCGCGGCACCTGTTGCCCGCACTCGGCACCGTCGGGTTCGCCAACGAGCTGCGCGACCTGTTGGCCCGCTGCACCGAGCGCGGCGTGGAACCGGTTGCGCTGCAACGTATCGGCCGTCGCGCCTGCCGCCCCGAGTGGGTGGCCGCAGGCCAGTTCGCGCAGGTGTACGAGCAGGTGATGCTGCTGCGGTCCGCGGTTGGTATGGCCGCGCCGCAGGCCACCGTCCCTGCGCTCGGCGCGGCCGAGCTCGTCGGCGCCGCCCTCGAGGCCTTCGCGGCCGACCCCGACCTGCTGGCCGCCGAGCGCGCCAGGATCCGGCTGCTGCTCGTCGACGACGCCCAGAACCTCGACCCGCAGGCCGCGCTGCTGGTCCGGGTGTTGGCGGCAGGAGCCGACCTCGCGTTGATCGCCGGTGACCCGAATCAGTCGGTGTTCGGCTTCCGCGGCGCCGATCCCGAGCTGCTGTCCACCGACCATGACCAGCCGACGGTCGTGCTGACCGCGTCCCACCGGTGCTCCGCTGCGGTGGCGGGTGCCGTCACCGGCATCGCCGCTCGGCTGCCCGGGGTCGACGAGGCCAGGCAGCTCACCTCGGCGGATGACCGGACGGGCTCGGTCGCGGTCCGGATCGCCGCAACGGAGCGGGCCGAGTCCGCCATGATCGCCGACGCCCTGCGCCGTGCCCACCTGGTCGACGGCGTGCCGTGGTCCCAGATGGCCGTCATCGTGCGGTCGGTGCCGCGGACGGGGGCGGCGCTGGCGCGGACCCTCGCGACGGCGGGCGTGCCGGTCGACCAGCAGGCGCCAACCGGGCCGCTTGCCGAGCACCCGGCGGCCTCGGCGCTGCTCACCGTGCTCGACGTCGTGGCGGGCGGGCTGGACGGCGAGCGGGCGCTCGCCCTGCTGACGGGTCCGATCGGCCGGGTAGATCCGGTGTCGCTGCGGCAGCTGCGTCGCACGCTGCGGCGGGCCGACGGCGCAAGCCCGCCACGCGAGTTCGGCGAGCTTCTCGTCGCGGCGCTCGACCCCGAGCGTGCGATCCCCGGCGAGATGCCGGACCAGCTGGCCAGGGCACTCGTCCGCGTGCGGAAGGTGCTGGCCGCGGCCCGTCGAAGTGACGCAGAGGGACTCGATCTCCGGTACACGCTGTGGCAGGCGTGGCACCACACGGGCTTGCAGCGGCGGTGGCTCGCGGCGGTGGAGCGGGCCGGGACCGTGGGTGCCCAGGCGGGCCGCGACCTCGACGGCGCCACCGCGCTGTTCGACGTCGCCGAGCAGTACGTCACGCACACGACGGGAGCCACGCTCACGGGATTCGTCGACCACGTGCGGGCGATGGTGCTGCCCGTCGCGTCCGGTGAGGCGGCGCGCGGGGAGGCGGTCGCACTGCTCTCGGCACACGCGTCCCTGGGCCGGGAGTGGGACGTCGTCGTCATCGCGGGCCTGCAGGAGGGGTTGTGGCCCAATGTCGTTCCGCGCGGCGGCGTGCTCGGGACCCAGCAGCTCGTCGACGTCCTCGACGGCATCGCCGACGGAACGTCGGTCAGGGCTCCACTGCTGGCCGAGGAACGCAGGCTGCTGATCGCCGCGCTGGGCCGGGCGCGCACCCACGTCCTGGTGACCGCCGTCGACGGCGACCAGGGCGACGACGCGATGCTGCCGTCCCCGTTCTGCGACGAGTTGATGGCGCTGGCCACCGAGTCACCCGCCGAGAACCCCGAGCCGGTCCGCACGCCCCGGGTGTTGACCCCGGCCGCGGTGGTCGGCCGGCTCCGCGCGGTGGTCTGCGCGCCGGACGATGCGGTCGATGAGACGATGCGGCTCTCTGCGGCAACACAATTGGCACGGCTCGCTCATGCCGGGGTGCCGGGATCGGCGCCCGCGCAGTGGTGGTGCGCAACCGAGGCGTCCACGGACCAGCCGCTGTGGTCGGAGGACGGGCACGTCGTGACGCTGTCCCCATCCACCCTGCAGACGCTCGTCGACTGCCCGCTGCGCTGGTTGCTCGAGCGCCACGGCGGCAGCGACGGCCGCGACGTGCGCTCTGCGCTCGGCACCCTGGTCCACGCACTGGTGTCCGACGGCACGTCCGAGGGGCAGATGCTGAGCGCGCTCGAATCGGTATGGGCGGGACTGCCGTTCGAGGCGCCCTGGTATGCGGGCAACGAACTCGACCGGCACCGCGCGATGTTGTCGGCGTTCGCCGAGTGGCACGCCAGGACGCGGCGCGAGCTCACCGCGGTCGGTACCGAGGTGGACGTCGACGGTCTCGTGGCGCCCGCCGATGGCGACCGGCCGGGGGTGCGGGTCCGCGGTCGGGTGGACCGGTTGGAGCGCGACGCGGAGGGCAGGCTCGTCGTCGTGGACGTCAAGACCGGCAAGAGTCCCGTCGGCAAGGACGACGCCCAGCGCCACGCGCAGCTCGCCATGTACCAGCTGGCGATCGCGGAAGGCGTTCTGCCGCAGGGGGACGAAGCGGGCGGAGGCCGACTGGTGTACCTCGGCAAGATCGGCGTCGCGGGCGCCACCGAGCGCGAACAGAACCCGATGACGACCGAGGACCGCGACCAGTGGCGCGAACGTGTGCACCAGGCGGCGTCGGCGACCAAGGGCCCGGAGTTCGTGGCACGCGTCAACGACGGGTGCGCGCACTGCCCGGTGCGGGCGATGTGCCCGGCTCAGGCAGCGATGGGAGGCAGGGAGTGACCGTCCGCTACAGCCCGGCCGAGTTGGCCGACGCGCTCGGTCTGTTCGCGCCCACCGACGAGCAGGCCGCGGTGATCGCCGCGCCCCCGGGACCCCTTGTCGTGATCGCGGGCGCCGGGGCGGGCAAGACCGAGACGATGGCCGCGCGTGTCGTCTGGCTCGTCGCCAACGGCTACGCCAAACCCGGCGAGGTGCTCGGCCTGACGTTCACCCGCAAGGCGGCAGGCCAGTTGTTGCGACGGGTACGCACCAGGCTGGCCCGACTCGCGGGGGCGGGTCTGGTTCCCGGCGACCGCGCCGACGTCGACGAGCACCCGTCGATCAGCACCTACCACGCGTTCGCGGGAACCCTGCTGCGCGAGCAGGGGTTGCTGCTCCCGGTGGAGCCGTCGACGCGGCTGATCGGTGAATCCGAGCTGTGGCAGTTGGCCTTTCGCGTGGTGTGCGAACACCCGCACCGGTTGGACACCGAGAAGTCGCCCGCCACTGTCGCCGCGATGGTGCTTCGGCTGGCAGGTCAGCTCGCCGAGCACCTCGTCGACACCGGCCAGTTGCGCGACACCCACGTCGAACTGGAGCGACTGGTGCACACGCTGCCCGCGGGTCCCCGGCAGCGCGAGACCGGCCCCACCCAGGCCCTGCTGAAGATGCTCACCACGCAGACCGAGCGCACCGAGATCGTGCCGCTGATCGACGCGCTGCACGCGCGGATGCGGGCCGAGAACGTCATGGACTTCGGCATGCAGATGGCCTCGGCGGCGCGGCTTGCCGAGACCTTCCCGCAGGTCGGCGAACAACTGCGGGCGCGCTACCGCGTCGTGCTGCTCGACGAATACCAGGACACCGGCCACGCCCAGCGGGTGCTGCTCTCCTCGCTGTTCGGCGGTGGTGTCGACGACCAGTTGGCCCTGACCGCCGTCGGTGACCCGATCCAGTCGATCTACGGGTGGCGTGGCGCGTCGGCCACCAACCTGCCGCGGTTCACCACCGACTTCTGTCTGTCGGACGGCACGGCGGCGCCCACGCTGGAGTTGCGCACCAGCTGGCGCAACCCGCCGAGCGCACTGCACCTCGCGAATGCGATCTCGACCGAGGCGCGCTGCCGGTCGGTGGCCGTTCGTGAGCTCCTGCCGAGGCCCGGAGCGGAACCCGGCACCATCCGGTGCGCGCTGATGACGGACGTCAACCTCGAAAGGCATTGGGTCGCAGACCAGTTGGCGGACGTCTACCACGGCGCCATCGAGTCGGGCCGCGACGTGCCCACGGCGGCGGTACTGGTCCGCCGCAATGCGGACGCCGCACCCATGGCCGACGCGCTCGTGGCGCGAGGGGTGCCCGTCGAGGTGGTGGGACTGTCGGGGCTCTTGTCCGTGCCCGAGGTCGCCGACGTCGTCGCGATGCTGCGACTGGTGGCCGACCCCACCGCGGGTGCGGCCGCGATGCGGGTGATCACCGGCCCGCGCTGGAGGCTCGGCGCCGCCGACGTCACCGCGCTGTGGCGTCGGGCCGTCGAACTCGACGCGGCCAGCAGGGACCCGGGGGACCGGTCGTCGACCACGCACATCGTCGCCGCTGCCGCGCCCGACGCCGACAGCGCGTGCCTCGCCGACGCGATCTGCGACCCCGGCCACCCGGATCGGTACTCGGCCGCCGGTCACCCGCGCATCGCGGCGCTGTGCCGTGAGCTGACGGCCCTGCGGTCGCAGCTGCACCACCCGCTGCCCGAACTGGTCGCCGAGATCCGGTGGATGCTGGGCATCGACGCGGAAGTGCGCTCTGCGCAACCGGTTTCCGCGGGTTGGAGCGGCACCGAGCACCTCGATGCGTTCGCCGACGTCGTCGCTGACTTCGCGTCGCGGCCGGCGGCGACGGTCGCGGGCCTGCTGGCGTTCCTCGACGTCGCGATGGACGTCGAGAACGGTCTGGCGCCCGCCGAGATCTCGGTCGCGAAGGACCGCGTGCAGATCCTCACCGTGCACGCCGCCAAGGGGTTGGAGTGGCAGTACGTCGCCGTGCCGCATCTGAGCGGGCGGGTGTTCCCGTCGACGGGGTCGGCGCGGACCTGGCTCACCGACGCGGCCGACCTGCCGCCGCTGCTCCGTGGTGATCGTGCCTCGGTATCCGAGCATGGGGTGCCGGTGCTCGACACGTCCGACGTCAACGATCGAAAGGCGTTGTCCGACAAGATCGCCGCGCATCGCAAGACCCTCGATCAGCGTCGCATCGACGAGGAGCGGCGTCTGCTCTACGTCGCGCTCACCAGAGCCGAGGACACCCTGCTGCTGTCCGGCCACCACTGGGGCGCCACCGAGTCGAAGCCCCGCGGACCGTCGGACTTCCTGCTGGAGATCAAGGAGGTCATCGACCGTTCCGCAGCTCTCGGCGATCCGTGTGGAACCATCGAGCACTGGGCGGCCGATCCTGCTGACGGTGAAGCGAACCCGTTGCGGGACAACGTCATCGAACGCCAGTGGCCCGTCGACCCCGCCGGCCGGGGCCGGGTGCACACCGAACGGGGCGCCGCGCTCGTCGCCACGGCCATGGCGGCCCGACCGGAGTCGGCGACGTCGGCAGGCACTCAAGACCCCGAGGCCGACGGGTGGGCGGCCGACGTCGACGCGCTGCTGGCCGAACGCGAGCAGGCACACGCGCGGCTCGCCCCGGTGCTGCCACCGCAGCTGTCGGTGAGCGCTCTGGTGGACATCGGCCGCGATCCCGAGGCCGCACTGCACAGGCTGCAGCGGCGCCTACCGTCGCGCCCCGATCCGCAGGCTCTGCTGGGCACGGCGTTCCACGACTGGGTGCAGCGGTTCTTCCACGCCGAGCGACTGTTCGACCTCGAGGACCTGCCGGGCGCCGTCGACGGCGAGCTGGGCCTCGCCGAGGCGGAGCGGCTCGCCGAACTGCAGGCCGCGTTCGCGGTGTCCCCGTGGGCGGCGCGGATTCCGGTCGAGGTCGAGGTGCCGTTCGACATGATGATCGGCGCGACGGTGGTCCGCGGCAGGATCGACGCGGTGTTCGCCGACGACGACGGCGGAGTCACCGTGGTGGACTGGAAGACGGGCGATCCGCCGTCGACTCCAGAGGCGTTGCAGCAGAACGCCGTCCAACTTGCCGTCTACCGGTTGGCCTGGGCGGCGACGGCTGGCGTGCCGGTCGAGTCGGTACGGGCGGCCTTCCACTACGTGCGCAGCGGAAGTACCGTGCGGCCCGACGCGCTGCCGGGTGCCGCCGAGTTGGCCGCGCTGCTGGAGGTCGCCTAGCGGGGCGCCGTGCGGTACACCTTCAGTGCGGTCGTGATCATCGGCACCTGCAGCGGCAGCCGCGCGATCATGGCGATGCGAGCCGGCCAGCCCTTGTTCCAGAAGACCCGGACCGCATTCACGTTGGCCGGGAAGACGCTGACGAACAACGCGATGGCGACCAGCGCGCCCAGCCGCCGCGTCTTCGGCACGAGCAGCAGGGCGCCCGTCGCGGCCTCCCCGACACCGGAGGCCAAGGTGTAGAACCGTGCGCTGCCGGGCAGTTCCGTCGGGACGATCGTGTCGAACGGCTTCGGCGCCACGAAGTGCAGCGCACCCATCCCGACGAGCATCGCGCCCATCCGCTGGGCCGTGACCTGGCTGGGTGCGTTCTCGGACGATGGTGTGAAGGAGGTCATGGTTACATTGTGCTGTGCGGCGAGTTGGGCGGATGATGGGCCCTCGTGGCCAAGGGTAGATTGCGTCGTCGGCTCGAGGCGCTCGATCAGACACTGACCACTCAGCCCGACCATGCGCTCGTCGGCACGCTCCGGATTCCCGAGACCCCGGTCAGCCCCGCCCGCAAGATCGGGATGCGCGTGCTCTACGCGCTGTTGGCGCTGTTTGCCGCGGTCTTCATCGTCTACCTCGACCGCGACGGGTACCGCGACGTGCAGGGCGATCAGCTCTCGCTGCTCGACTGCCTGTACTACGCCACGGTGTCGCTGTCGACGACCGGGTACGGCGACATCACGCCGTTCACCCCCTCGGCGCGGCTGATCAACGTCCTGGTGATCACGCCGCTGCGGGTGGCCTTCCTGATCGTGTTGATCGGGACGACCGTGGAGACCCTGACCGAGGCGTCGCGGCAGACCCTCAAGATCCAGCAGTGGAGGAAAAGAGTGCGCGACCACACCGTCGTCATCGGCTACGGCACCAAGGGCAAGACGGCCGTCGCGGCCATGATCGGCGACGGCGCGCAGAGCAATGAGATCGTCATCGTCGACACCGACCGGGCGGCGCTGGACCGCGCCGACCGCGCGGGCCTGGTGACGGTGTACGGCGACGCGAACCGCGCCGACGTGCTCAGGCTGGCGGGCGCGCAGCACGCCACCTCCATCGTCGTCGCCACCAACAGCGACCCGACCGCCGTGCTCGTCACGCTGACCGCACGCGAGCTGGCTCCGAAGGCGAAGATCATCGCTTCGATCCGCGAGTCGGAGAACCAGCATCTGCTCCTGCAGTCGGGCGCGGACTCCGTCGTGGTGTCCTCGGAGACCGCGGGTCGGCTGCTCGGCATGGCGGCCAAGACGCCGACCGTGGTGGAACTGATCGAGGATCTGCTGACACCTGACGCCGGATTCGCGATCGCCGAGCGCGACGTCACCGCCAAGGAGGTCGGGGGATCGGCACGTCATCTGCCCGACATCGTGCTGGGCGTCGTGCGCGAGGGACGGCTGCGGCGGGTCGACTCCCCGGACGTCGACGCGATGGAACTCGGCGACCGATTGCTCTACATCCGCAACGCGGAAGGCGACCGTTGACCGACTCGTTCCAGCTTCGCAACGTCCCTCTGCTGTCCCGCGTGGGCGCCGACCGCGCCGACGAGGTCCGCACCGACGTCGAGGCCGCCGCAGCGGGGTGGGACGACGCGCTGCTGCTGAAGGTGGACCGGCGCAACCAGGTCCTCATCTCCGGTGGCCGGGTCGTCCTCGGCAAGGCGGTCAAGCACTCCGCCACGCCGGACGAGCACGCCGTGTTCCTCGGGAAGGCGCCCGACGGCAGGCACGTGTGGGCGGTCCGCGGCGCGCTGGAGGGGCCCGAGGACCCGCACGCCGAATCGGAGGTGCTCGACCTGCGCCGGGCGGGCGCCATCTTCGACGATCTCAGCTCGCAGCTCGTCGCGACGGCCACCGCCCTGCTGAATTGGCATGACAGCGCCCGATTCAGCTCGGTCGACGGGGCGCCGACCAGGAGCCACAAGGCGGGTTGGTCGCGGATCAATCCCGTCAACGGGCACGAGGAGTTTCCACGCACCGACCCCGCGGTCATCTGCCTCATCCACGACGGCCACGACCGTGCGGTGCTGGCCCGTCAGACGGTGTGGCCCGAACGGCTCTTCTCGCTCATCGCGGGGTTCGTCGAGGCGGGCGAGTCCTTCGAGGGCTGCGTGGTGCGCGAGGTGGCCGAGGAGATCGGCCTGACCGTCACCGACGTGACCTACCTCGGCAGTCAGCCGTGGCCGTTTCCGCGCTCGCTGATGGTCGGCTTCCACGCGATCGGCGATCCCGAGCAGGAGTTCTTCTTCAGCGACGGTGAGATCGCGGAGGCGGCGTGGTTCACCCGCGACGAGGTGCGCACGGCGCTGGCCGACGGCGACTGGAGCAGCGACTCACCGTCGAGACTGCTTCTGCCCGGGTCGATTTCGATCGCCAGAGAGATCATCGAGTCCTGGGCGTTCGCCGTCTGACTCAGGCGGCGAGCTTGGCCTGTACGGCCTTGAGGCTGGGGTTGGTCAGCGTAGAGCCGTCGGCGAACTTCACCGTCGGCACCACGTGGTTGCCGCCGTTGACCGAGCCGACGAACTCCGCGGCACGGGGGTCTTCCTCGATGTCGATCTCGGTGTAGCCGATGCCTGCGGACTTGAGTGCCGTCTTGAGCCGTGCGCAGTAGCCGCACCAGGACGTGGAGTACATGGTCAGCTGAGCGTTGTTACCAGTCATAGCGGCTTCAACGTAATGGACGCGGCGGCTATTGCACCAGCCAGTGCCGTGGCGTCGGATCGGAGTTTGTCGCCGCACCCTGTCAAGATGGACGTCATGCCACCCCAGGCTGCCGTGGCCGCCTCATCGATTCTCACCCGGCTCGTCGGCGACCTCGACGATGAGCAGCGCGAGGCGGTCCAGGCGCCGCGCGGCCCGGTGTGCGTGCTGGCGGGCGCGGGCACCGGCAAGACCAGAACCATCACCCGTCGCATCGCCTATCTGGTGGCGGCCGGGCACGTGGCACCCAGTCAGGTGCTGGCGGTGACGTTCACCTCGCGCGCCGCGGGTGAGATGCGCGGCAGGCTGCGGTCCCTCGACGAGCAGGGCGCCGACGGTGTGGGCACGGGGGCCGTGCAGGCCATGACCTTTCACGCGGCGGCGCGGCGGCAGCTGCAGTACTTCTGGCCGCGCGTGGTCGGCGATACGGGGTGGGAGCTGCTCGACAGCAAGTTCGGCGTCGTCGCGCAGGCCGCCAACCGGGCCAGGATCCAGGCCAGCACCGACGACGTCCGCGACCTCGCCGGCGAAATCGAGTGGGCCAAGGCCTCCTTGATCAGCCCGGAGGGATACGCCGCCGCGGTCGCCGAGGCAGCCCGCGACATCCCATTGGACGCGGCCAAGGTCGCGGCCGTCTACGCGGGTTACGAGGCGATGAAGGCCCGTCGCGACGGCACCACCCTGCTGGACTTCGACGACCTGCTGTTGCACACGGCCGCCGCGATCGAGAACGACGACGCCGTGGCGCAGGAGTTCCGTGACCGGTACCGGTGCTTCGTCGTCGACGAGTACCAGGACGTCACGCCGCTGCAGCAGCGGGTGCTCGACGCCTGGCTCGGCGAGCGCGACGACCTCACCGTGGTGGGCGACGCGAACCAGACCATCTATTCGTTCACCGGCGCCACGCCCGGGTACCTGCTGGACTTCTCGCGCCGATTCCCCGACGCCGCGGTCGTGCGGCTGGAACGGGACTACCGGTCCACCCCGCAGGTGGTGTCGCTGGCCAACCGTGTCATCGCGATGGCGCGCGGTCGCATGGCGGGCAGCAAGCTGCACCTCGTCGGCCAGCGCGACGCGGGTCCCACGCCCACGTTCGCCGAGCATCCCGACGAGGTCGCGGAGGCCACGGCCGTCGCCAAGGCCATCAAGAAACTGATCCAGGCGGGCACCGAGCCGGCCGAGATCGCGGTGCTCTACCGCATCAACGCCCAGTCGGAGGTGTACGAGGAGGCGCTCACCGCGGCGGGGGTGGCGTTCCAGGTGCGCGGCGGCGAGGGCTTCTTCAGCAGGCAGGAGATCCGCCAGGCGTTGGTCGCGCTGCAGCGGGCCGCCGATCGGGTCGACGCGGTCGGAGCGGATCTGCCGCCGGTCATCCGCGAACTGCTCGAACCGCTCGGGCTCACCGCAGAGGAGCCGCAGGGCGTCCGGGCCAGGGAGCGCTGGGAGGCGCTGGTCGCGCTCGCCGAACTCGTCGACGAGGAGGTGGCCGTCCGGCCCGCTCTCGACATGCGTGCCCTGCTGGCCGAGCTGCGTCAACGCGCCGATGCCCGTCACCCACCGGTGGTTCAGGGCGTCACCCTCGCGTCACTGCATGCGGCGAAGGGACTGGAGTGGGACGCGGTGTTCCTCGTCGGGTTGGCCGACGGCACGCTGCCCATCTCGCACGCGCTGGCCCGCGGCGCCGACAGCGAGCAGGTCGAGGAGGAACGCCGGCTGCTGTACGTCGGAATCACCAGGGCGCGTGTGCATCTTGCGCTCAGCTGGGCTCTGGCCCGGGCTCCCGGCGGCAGGCAGGGCCGTCGGCCGTCGCGCTTCCTGAACGGCGTTGCACCGCAGGCCAGCTCGGATGACGGGCCCAGCAAGCCGCGTCGCGCGCGGGGCGCCACGCCTCGCTGTCGCATCTGCAACGGCAACCTCACCACGTCCGCCGCGATCATGTTGCGACGCTGCGAGACGTGCCCGTCGGATCTCGACGAGGACCTTCTGGCACGGCTCAAGGAATGGCGGCTCGAGACCTCCAAGGAGATGAAGGTGCCCGCCTACGTGGTGTTCACCGACAACACCCTGATCGCGATCGCCGAGACGCTGCCCACCGATGAGGCTGCCCTGGTGGCCATTCCCGGCATCGGCGCACGCAAGCTCGAGCAGTTCGGCCCCGATGTCCTGGCGCTCGTTCGGGACAGACGTTAGGCCTGTGCCGGAAACGGTCACGCTTGGCAAAGATCGTGCCAAAGACGCAGGTCAGAAAATCGCTTGTCCGATTCGGGTGCTAGCCTCTAACCTCGTAAGCGTCTAATTCGGTCGAGCTGAAGGGAGGGGTTTTCACGTGAACATCACCATGTATTCCGGCGTAGCCGTCGCTGGCGCTGCCATCATGCCGTCGCCCCTCCATGTCGCTGGACCCGTCGCCTCGGCGACGCATTGGCCGATTGCCACGCATGAAGTCATTCCGGCGTTCAAGCGACGCGCCGCCGCCGCGACCGTCGCGTCCGTGAATCGAGGCACCACCTAGGAGCCCTCGAAAGCCACATGGCCACGGACCCGACACAGACGGATCCGTGGCCAGATTTCTTTCGGGAGAGCCGAAGAACCTGGTCCCAGATCCGCCAAAGACAACAGGCCGATCCGACTTAGACCAGGAAGAAGGTGATTGGGACATGTCTCCGCAGACATGCCTCGACAGGACGCGCCCGGCGGTGCCGTGTCACGTCAACGACCCGGACCTGTGGTTCGCCGAGAGTCCACTGGAGCTGGAGAGGGCCAAGGTGCTGTGCGCCGACTGTCCGATCCGGCGTCAGTGTCTCGCCGAGGCGCTGGAACGCCAAGAGCCGTGGGGTGTTTGGGGCGGTGAGATCATCGACCGCGGATCCGTGGTCGCCCGCAAGCGTCCGAGGGGTCGCCCGAGGAAGAACCCCCTTGCCAACCCGGCCGCCGCGTAGCCGGCCCGAGGCCGCCTAGTTCCACGTATTGCTGGGGCTGGGCGGCTTCGTCGGCGGAACCGGCGTGATCACGCCTCGGCGAATCCCGGAACGTATTCCGCCGCAAGCTCTCTCACGGGCACGTGGGCGTCAAGCTGACACGAGATCGCCACGATCGAAGCGATGACCCGCATCGGGATCGCCAACTTCGCCGGCAGGTCCATCGCGCGGGCGGTCCTGATCGCATCGGCCGACAGGTCCATGTTGGCCGCCGCCATCTTCTGAATCCACTTGCGGGTGTAATGGAAGACCTCGACCTCGACCGGCTCCACGTACTGCCTCAGCATCTCGTCGATCTCGCGGGTCGGCACCTGCTGGCCGCGCTGGATGAAGCCGATGCGCTCCATGGTCGGCAACAGCAGTTCGTAGTTCTTGTCCATGGCGTAGCGCAGCATCCGCCCGAGGTCGGGCGGCAGCCCGCCGGGCAGCGGGGCGACGGCGCCGAAGTCGAGCACGCCCATCCGGCCGTCCTCGAGCAGCATGAAGTTTCCGGGATGCGCGTCGCCGTGCATCATCTCCAGGCGCTGGGGCGCGCCATAGGTGAGCTCGGCCAGCCGGGTGCCCATCAGGTCACGCTGTTCGGGCGTGCCGGTGCGGATGATCTGCGCCATCGGGGTGCCGTCGATCCATTCGGCGATGACGACCTTGGGTGCGCTCGCCACGATCGCCGGCACCAGGAAGTGCGGATCGTCGTGATAGGCCTTGGCGAACGCGCGTTGGTTGTCGGCCTCGAGGCGGTAGTCCAGCTCCATCTCGGTGCGCGAGATCAGCTCGTCGACCACGCCCTGGACGTCCGCGCCGGGCGAGAGCTGCCGGAACACCGACACCAGACGTTGCATGGTCTTCAGGTCGGCGCGCAGGGCCTCGTCGGCGCCCGGGTACTGGATCTTGACGGCGACCTCGCGGCCGTCGGACCAGATGGCCTTGTGCACCTGGCCGATGCTGGCCGACGCGACCGGCGTGTCGTCGAAGGAGCTGAAGCGATCGCGCCACTTGGTGCCCAGCTGGGCGTCGAGCACCCGGTGCACCTTGGCCGCAGGCAGGGGCGGGGCATCCTTCTGCAGCTTGGTCAAGGCCTCGCGGTAGGGCTCGCCGAACTGTTCGGGGACCGCGGCCTCCATCACCGAGAGCGCCTGGCCGACCTTCATCGCGCCGCCCTTGAGCTCGCCGAGGACGGTGAAGAGTTGATTGGCCGCCTTCTCCATCAACTCGGCGTTGACCTCGTCCCTGGACATACCGGTCAGTCGCTTGCCGAAGCCCAGTGCGGCGCGGCCGGCGAAACCGACGGGCAAGCTCGCTAGCTTCGCGTTTCGTGCGACGCGTCCGCGCTTGATGTCTGCCACTCCTCCATCATCCACGACGAGCGGTACCGCCCCACCATCGCGGGGCGTCGCCCCCGTCACGTTTGAGTGCCGGTGTCGGCGTGATCCCGTCGATCCGCCGAGCTGCTATTGGAAACGATTGTCATCAAGCCTGCCGACGGGTACCGTCGAGCAGATGTTATTGAAAATGATTGTCACTAAGCGTGTGGAGTATGGCGTGCCCTCGGAGCGCCCATCCGGCAACCACTCTCGACCATTGCGACGGCCGAACTGATGACGCGCAACGACATTCGCCCCGTCCGCGCGACCAGACGGCCCTTCACCGTCATCGTGTGCACGTCCTGCGCCGCCAGCGCTGGCGAGGACGTCCTGCAGACGCTCGGGGCGTCGGTCCGCCGGTGCGCCAACGGCGTGTTGGTCACTACGGGTTGCCTGCTCGGTGCGACCACCTGCGGGCCGTCGCGGCCGTCGGGCGTCACGGTGGCGCTACAGCCCTGCACGATCGACCGTCGATCCGTCGGGCGCGTCCGGTGGCTCGGACCCGTCGACGGCGCACGGGACGTCCGCGCCCTCTGTCGGTGGGTGGAGCGCGGCGACTGGGATGCCCCGCTGCTCCTGACGTGGGACGCCAGGACCAGTGTGGGCAGCAGTAACTGAAGGGTTCACGTCCGGACTGCTCGACGAAATGGCCTGCGGGACGGTCGAACTCCGCGTCCCGCGCGCAACGACGTCATCCAGGTCGACGTCATCGGCGTCGTCGCGGTGGCCAAGCCGGAGCGCGCTCAGCACTCGCACCGGGGGTGACGTGACCACCGCTTGCTGGTGGTCGACCCCGTCCGCACGTCGAACTCGAGGGTGGTGTCGAGCGTGGGCGGCGGCTCGGCGGGGGAGTCGGCCTCGTGGACGGCCTCGATGACGCGGTCCACCTGGCTCAGCGCCAGCGCGGCGGTGCCGAGCATGGTGGCGCGGTCGGCGCTGCCGACGGCGTCGCGCAACTGGGCGGCGACCGCTGGCCACGCGGCGTCGCGGTCGCTGCGGTACAGGTCGGCGCACCCGAGGCAGCTGGTCACCCCGGGGATCACCAGCGGGCCGACGAGTCCCGTGCCGTCGCGCACCCGGACCGGCAGGTGGGGAATCCGGGCATCGTGCAGCTCCCGCAGAAGGCGGGGATCGGCGACCAGGAAGTCCGCGAGCACGACCAGGTCCGTCGTCTCCTTGCGCACCCCGGCGTGGCCCATCCTGCTCTGCCGGACCCTGGCGCCCGAGCACCGCAGGGCGCTCGCCAGCAGGTCCGAGAGCGGACCTCTGCCGTGGATGCGGATCGACGCAGACCGGGCGGGCGGCGGGGTCGCGGTGGCCAACCCGCCCTCGACGAGCGCGGCGACCAGATCCGTCATCGCCGTCGGGTCGGTGATGCCACGGTTGCGCGCCAGCCCCTGGAGGTCGGGCGTGCTGACGCCGGACTGCATGGCGCGCAGCAGGTCGGCCAGCGCGACCGCCGACAACCCCTCCGGCGGTTCGACGAGCATCGCGCGCCGCGGATCCCAGCCGACCTGGACCAGACCGTCGGGTCTGACCAACACCGGCATGGCGGGATTGAGCGTGTGGGTCGACATGCGCCGACTCTGCCACGGCGTTCGACGGCCGCGTCCGAGTTGTCCACAGGGCCCGCAGGCCTGGGGAGAACTACTTCGGGTCGTCCCCGGAATCGTTCTTGAAATCCTTCTCGAGGTCCGCGATCGCCTGGTCGATGCCGCTGGTGTCGCCGCCCATCACCCGGTCGATGAACCCCGCGGGCTCGTCGAGGTCCTCGGCGCCGGGCAGCAGGTCGGGGTGCTGCCACACCCCGTCGCGAGCGTCCGCCCCGACCGCCTCCGTCAGGCGCTCCCATAGCACCGCGGCCTCGCGCAGCTTGCGCGGGCGCAGTTCCAGACCGACGAGGGTGGCGAACGTCTGCTCCGCGGGGCCACCCGTGGCGCGCCGCCGGCGCAGTGTCTCGCTGAGCGCGGACGCGCCGGGGATCCGGTCACCGAGGGCGTTCGTCACGACGGTCTGCACCCAGCCCTCGATGAGGGCGAGCAGGGTCTCGAGTCGCTCCAGCGCCGCGATCTGCTCCGGCGTGGACTTCGGCTCGAAGATGCCCTGGTTGAGCAGCTGCTCCATGGCCGACGGGTCGGTCAGGGACGCGGGATTGAAGCCCTGGGCGAAGTCCTCGATGCCGCTCATGTCGACCTTCATGCCGCGTGCGAAGGCCTCGACGGCGCTGAGCAGCTGCGTCGAGAGCCACGGCACGTGGCTGAACAGCCGGTGGTGGGCCGCCTCGCGGGCGGCGAGGAACATCATGATCTCGCTGCGGGGCTGTTCGAGGCCCTCGGCGAAGGACTCGATGGCCTCCGGCATCAGGGCGGCCACGCCCTTCGGTCCGAGTGGCAGTCCGATGTCGGTGGAGGTCAACACCTCTCGCGACAGCGTGCCGAGCGCCTGGCCGAGCTGCGACCCGAAGGCCATGCCGCCCATCTGCGTCATCATCGCGAGCAGCGGGCCGGCCATCGCCCTGGCCTCCTCGGGCAGCGCCGACGCCCACACGCTCGACATCTGCTCGGCCACCGGATCGCACAGGCGCTTCCAGGTGGCCAGGGTGCTGTCGACCCACTCGCTGGGTGTCCACGCCACCGAGGTGGTGGTGCCCGCGGGCAGGGGCGTGACGCCGTCGAGCCACGTGTCGGCAAGTCGCACCGCGTCGGCGACCGCGTTGCTGGTCTGCTCGGGCACCGGCTTGACGAATCCGATCGAGCTGGACGCCAGTTGGCGGGCCAGGTCGTAGTTCACCGGTCCGGCCTGGGCGCCGCCCGCCATGGGGTTGCCTGCGCCGCTGAACATCTCGCCGAGCTTGGAGAAGATCTGCCCGAGGTTGTTCATGTCGAACTCGCCGCCGCCGAATCCGAATGGGTCCGATTGCGACCCCTTGTCCGGGTCCTTCTTGCGGTCGTCTCGGTCGGGGTCGTCTCCCTCACCACCTGAGGAGGAGAAGCCGAAGGGCAGGTCAGCCATGCCCCCAACGGTACGCACCCGGGGCGCACGGCGTGGGATCGCGGGTCACGCCGAGAGCGAACCGACACGTGACGGGCGAGCGCGGCGGCGGGAAATCAGGGGCGAGCCCTAAAGTGGCCAGCGTGATGGGTGGAACGAACCGGCGCGTCCTGACGCTGGTGGTGGCGCTGGTGCCGATCGTGGCGTTCGGTCTGCTGCTGTCGGTGGTGACGGTGCCGTACGTGGGACTCGGTCCCGGTCCGACGTTCAACACCCTCGGCGAGGTCGACGGAAAGCAGGTCGTCGACATCAAGGGCACCGACGTGCATCCCACGTCGGGCAACCTCAACATGACCACGGTCAGCCAGAGCGACGGCCTCACCCTCGGCCAGGCACTGCGCCTGTGGATGTCGGGCAACGAGCAGCTGGTGCCGCGCGACCTGGTCTATCCGCCGGACAAGTCGAAGGACGACATCGACAAGGAGAACACCAGCGACTTCAAGCAGTCCGAGGACAGCGCCGAGTACGCCGCGCTGGGGTACCTGAAGTACCCCCAGGCCGTCACGGTGCAGGGCGTCACGGACCCCGGACCGTCGGCGGGCAAGCTGAAGGACGGCGACGCCATCGACATGGTCGACGACAAGCCGGTGGCCAACCTCGACGCGTTCACCACGATCCTGAAGGCCACCAAGCCGGGTGATCCGCTGGTGATCGACTACCGTCGCAAGGACGGCTCGCTGGGCACCACGACGATCACGCTCGGCAAGAACCCGGACCGGGACTACGGCTACCTCGGCGTCGGCGTGCTCGATGCGCCGTGGGCGCCGTTCACCATCGACTTCAACCTCGCGAACATCGGCGGCCCGTCCGCGGGCCTGATGTTCAGCCTCGCGGTCGTCGACAAGCTGACCACCGGCGACATCAACGGCGGCAAGTTCGTGGCGGGCACCGGCACCATCACGGGCGACGGCAAGGTCGGCCCGATCGGCGGCATCACGCACAAGATGTACGCCGCGAAGGAGGCCGGGGCACAGGTCTTCATGGTCCCCGCGGAGAACTGCGATGAGGCCAAGTCCGCTCACGAAGACGACCTACAGTTGATCAGGGTCGAGGACCTCACCGGCGCCATCGACGCTCTCAAGACCTATTCGGCCGGTGGCGAACCGCCCCATTGCTGAGAAGTGCCTTGGCGACGGATGCGTAGAGTTATGGCACGTCGAATGGCGACGTGATGACCGACTGGAGTTGACGAGTGGGGATGCGGCCCGCGGCACGAATGCCGAAGCTGACTCGACGTAGCCGGATTCTGATCGGGATCGCCCTCGCGGTCGTTCTCCTGCTGCTGATCGGTCCGCGCCTCATCGACACCTACGTCGACTGGCTGTGGTTCGGCGAACTGGGCTACCGGTCGGTGTTCACCACCACGCTCGTCACCCGACTGGTCGTGTTCCTGGTCGTCGCGGTGTTCATCGGCGGCGTGGTGTTCGCGAGTATGGCACTGGCGTACCGGAACCGCCCGGTGTTCGTGCCCACCGCCGGGCCCAACGACCCCGTCGCTCGCTATCGCACATCCGTCATGGCCCGGTTGCGCCTCTTCGGCCTCGGCGTGCCGGTGTTCATCGGGCTGCTGGCGGGCATCGTCGGGCAGACCTACTGGGTGCAGGTGCAGCTGTTCCTGCACGGCGGCGACTTCGGCGTCGCCGATCCACAGTTTGGCATGGACCTCGGGTTCTACGCCTTCGACCTGCCGTTCTACCGGTTGGTGCTCAACTTCCTGTTCGTTGCCACGTTCCTGGCCCTCATCGCAAACCTGTTGGGCCACTACCTCTTCGGCGGCATCCGGCTGGCGGGTCGCACCGGCGCGCTGAGCCGGTCCGCGCGCATCCAGCTCGTCGCGCTGGTCGGCACGCTGGTGCTGCTCAAGGCGTTCGCCTACTGGCTGGACCGCTACGAGCTGCTCAGCCACACCCGCGGCGGCAAGCCCTTCACCGGAGCCGGCTACACCGACATCAACGCGGTGCTGCCCGCCAAGCTCATCCTGCTGGCGATCGCGGTGATCTGCGCGGCCGCGGTCTTCTCCGCCATCGTGCTGCGCGACCTGCGGATCCCCGCGATCGGCGTCGTGCTGCTGCTGCTGAGCTCGCTGATCGTCGGCGCGGGCTGGCCGCTCATCGTCGAGCAGTTCAGCGTCAAACCCAATGCGGCGCAGAAGGAAAGCGAATACATCAGTCGCAGCATCACCGCGACCAGGCAGGCCTATGGGCTCACCGACAAGGACGTCACCTACCGCGACTACAGCGGCGACGCCGCCACCACGGCCCAGCAGGTGGCCTCGGACCGTGCCACCACGTCCAACATCCGACTGCTCGATCCCACCATCGTCAGCCCCGCCTTCACGCAGTTCCAGCAGGGCAAGAACTTCTACTTCTTCCCCGACCAGCTCGCCATCGACCGCTACGACGGACCCGACGGCAACCTGCGCGACTACGTGGTCGCAGCGCGTGAGCTCAACCCCGACAGGCTGATCGACAACCAGCGCGACTGGATCAACCGGCACACCGTCTACACCCACGGCAACGGCTTCATCGCCTCGCCGGCCAACACGGTGCGCGGCGTCGCCAACGACCCCAACCAGAACGGTGGCTACCCCGAGTTCCTGGCCAGCGTGGTCGGCGCCAACGGGAGCGTCGTATCGCCAGGTCCTGCGCCGCTCGACCAACCGCGCATCTACTACGGCCCGGTCATCGCCAACACCGCCGAGGACTACGCGATCGTCGGCAAGAACGGCAACGACCGCGAGTACGACTACGAGACCAACACCGAGACCAAGAACTACACCTACACCGGCAGCGGCGGCGTGCCGGTGGGGGACTGGTTGGCGCGCAGTGTGTTCGCGGCCAAGTTCGCCGAGCGGAACTTCCTGTTCTCCAACGTGATCGGCAGCAACAGCAAGATCCTGTTCAACCGCGACCCCGCCAAGCGCGTCGAGGCGGTCGCGCCGTGGCTGACGACCGACACCAGCGTGTACCCGGCGATCGTCAACAAGCGCATGGTGTGGATCGTCGACGGCTACACCACGCTCGACAACTACCCGTACTCCGAGCTGACGTCGCTCTCGTCGGCCACCGCCGACTCGAACGAGGTGGCGCTCAACCGATTGGCGCTCGACAAGCAGGTGTCCTACATCCGCAACTCGGTGAAGGCCACCGTCGACGCCTACGACGGCACGGTCACGCTGTACGCCCAGGACGAGACCGACCCCGTGCTCAAGGCGTGGGAGTCGGTGTTCCCCGGCACGGTCAAGCCCAAGAGCGACATCAGCCCGGAACTGCAGGCGCACCTGCGCTACCCCGAGGACCTGTTCAAGGTCCAGCGCGCCCTGCTGGCGAAGTATCACGTGAACGACCCGGTGACGTTCTTCTCGACGTCGGACTTCTGGGACGTGCCACTGGATCCGAACCCGACGGCCAGCAGCTTCCAGCCGCCGTACTACATCGTGGCCAAGGACATTGCGTCCAACGACAGTTCGGCGAGCTTCCAGCTGACCAGTGCGATGAACAGATTCCGAAGAGACTTCCTGGCGGCCTACATCAGCGCCAGTTCGGACCCGTCGACGTACGGCAAGATCACCGTGCTGACCATCCCCGGTCAGGTCAACGGTCCCAAGCTCGCGTTCAATGCGATCAGTACCGACACCGCGGTCAGCCAGGACCTCGGTGTGATCGGCAGGGACAATCAGAACCGGATCCGCTGGGGCAATCTGTTGACGCTGCCCGTGGCGTCGGGCGGTCTGCTCTACGTGTCACCGGTCTACGCCTCGCCGGGCGCCAGTGACGCCGCGTCGTCGTACCCGCGCCTGATCCGGGTGGCGATGTTGTACAACGACAAGGTGGGTTACGGCCCGACGGTCAGTGACGCGCTCGACGAGCTGTTCGGTCCCGGTGCCGGGGCGACGGCCACCGGGCCCGCGCCGACCGACCTGCCGGCCGGGCAGCCGCCCGCCGGGTCGCCGCAGAACAACCAGTCGCAGGGCGTGCCTCCGCCGGATCCGGGGGCGCGGGCTCCCGAGGTGCCGGTGCCCGTGGCCGTGCCCGGGGGAGCCACCCAGCTCTCCGCGGCGAAGGCGGCGGCGCTGCAAGGGGTCCAGACGGCCCTCGACGCCATGCAGCAGGCACAGCAGAGCGGCAACTTCGCCCAGTACGGTCAGGCGTTGCAGAATCTCGACGACGCCATGAACAAGTACCGAAACACCAAGTAGCCCCCTAAACTCGTCGCGTGCGCTATCGGTTGCTCGGGCCGCTGCGGGTCGAGCGCACGGGGACCCCGGTCGACGTCGGACCGCCCAAACAGCGTGCCGTGCTTGCGGTTCTGCTGCTGGCCCGCGGCCGGGTGGTGTCGGTCGATCGCCTGATCGACGCGGTGTGGGGCGAGGATGTTCCGGCCAGCGCGACGGCGGGTCTTCAGGCGTACGTGTCGAATCTGCGCCGGGCGCTACGCGATGGCGGGGACGCGGCGCACGTGGCGTCACCGATCGTGCGGCAGTCGCCCGGTTACTACCTCGACGTGGGTGCCGACGACGTCGACCTGACCGTCTTCACCCAGGCGGTGCGACGGGCGGGCGTGGCGATCGAGGCGGCGCTGTGGGAGGTCGCGCTCGACCAGGCCGATGCCGCAATGTCGTTGTGGCACGGCCCGTTCCTCGAAGACCTTCGCGACGAACCCTGGGTGGGCGCCGAGGCGACTCAGGTCGAGGAATTACGACGTGACTGCCTCGATCACCGGATCACTGCGCTGCTGGCGCTCGGCCGGGTGCCGCTCGCACTGGCAGCGGCCGCTGAACTGAGTGCGTCGGATCCGTTGTCCGACAGGGGGTGCTGGCTGCACGTGCTGGCGCTGTACCGGTCGGGCCGGACGTCCGACGCGCTGGATGCCTACGCCAGACACGCCACGATGCTGGACGACGAGTTGGGGTTGCAGCCGGGGGCGGAGTTGCGGGATCTGCAGACCGCCGTCCTGCGTCAGGCGCCCGAGTTGGCGGCCTGGCCCCGGGCGCCCGAATGGACCGGCGCCGCCGAGGTGGTGACGCCCACGGTTCCCGCCGCGCCCGAGCTGCTTGAGGCGACCGCGCAGATCGAACTGGTCGGCCGTGGTCGCGAGTTGGCCGCCGTCACAGGGCTTCTCGCCGACGTCGCCGATGGCGCCACCCGGTGGCTGGTGCTGTCCGGACCGCCAGGCATCGGCAAGACCCGACTGGCCGAGGAGGTCGCCGTTCGGGTCGAGGCGGACGGCGGTCGCGTCGTGTGGATCAGCTGTCCCGACGAATCGGGGACACCGCCGTGGTGGCCGATGCGCCAGCTGGTCCGCGCGCTCGGCGCCGACGCCGACGACGTGCTCCAGGTGCCACCGCACGCCGATCCGGACACGGCGAGATTCCATGTCTACGAACGCATTCAGCGGCTGATCGAGTCCGCCGGTGACGTGCGGGCGATCGTCGTCGACGACGTGCAGTGGGCCGATTCGGCGTCGACGGGTTGCCTGGCCTACGTCGCGGGGGCCCTACGCGATCATCCGGTCGCCTTCGTGGCGACCGTGCGCGACGGCGAACGCACACCGGAATTGCGACGGCTGCTCGGCACCGTCGCCCGCGGGGCGGGCAACCGGCACGTCGAGGTGCCCGCGCTGTCCTCCGACGACGTCGCAGTACTGGCCACCCAGATCGCCGACGACGAGATCACCGAGGCCGAGGCCGCCACCCTCGCCGAACGGACCGCCGGCAACCCCTTCTTCGTGTGCGAGTACGCCAGGCTGCCGCGAGATGAGCGGCAGGGCAACGACATTCCGGTGGCGGTGAAGTCGGTGCTTGACCGCCGGTTCGCCGGCCTCGACCCCGCGGTGCTGCAGATGCTGCGCACCGCGGCCGTGGTGGGCGACGACGTCGACGTGGACGTGCTGGCCAGGGCGACCCGGTTGGACCTCGACACCCTCGCCGACTATCTCGACGAGGCGGCCGACGAACGCATCGTCGTCCCGTCGCACACCGACGACGGCTACGCCTTCGCGCACGGTCTGCTGCGCGAGCAACTGGTGGCCAGCATGCCCGCCCTGCGCCGCCAACGCCTGCACGCCAGGGTGGCCGAGGTGTTGGCCGACGGCGCGGGTGCTGACGCGTTGACGCGTCGGGCCCAGCATCTGGTGGCGGCCCAACCACTGGTGGAACCCGACGTGGTGGTGGACGCGTGCCGCAGGGCGGCCGAGGAGGCCGCCGAGCGCTGGAGTTCCGACATTGCCGCGACGTGGTGGCAGGCCGCGCTGGACGCCTACGACAGATTGCCCGCCTCCACGCGTGACGATGGCGAACGGGACGCGCTGATGGTCGCCATGCTCGACGCGCACTCCAGGGCGGGCCGCGGTCGCCTGGTGCTGACCACCGTGGAACATCAACTGGCCGAGGCACTTCGGACCGGGCGCACCGCCACTGCAGGCCGCGTGGCCAGTGCGCTGCTGCGCGCGAGCGGAAGCTGGCCGTGGCTGGCCCCCGGCGAGGATCCCGGTGAGCTGTTGGTGGTGCTGGGCCGCGCGGCGGCGGTCGCCGACGACGACGCCGCGGCGGGTGCCCGCATCCTGGCGGCGATGGCGGTCGGCTGCTGCTACCACCCCGATCCGGACGTCGCGGCAGGTCACCTCGACCGTGCCGACGCGCTGGCCGGCTCGACCGGTGACCCCGAGGTGATGGCCGACGTGCTGATGGGCAGGCTCATCACCTACTCGGGCGTCGCGACCCTCAGTGAGCAGAGCCTCATCTGGTCGGATCAGTTGAAGGCGTTGCGGCACAGCAGGGCTCGCGAGGACGGCGTGATCGCCGACTCGGTGTGCACCATGGCGGCCATGAACCTCGGCGACGTGGTGGGCGCCGAGCGTCGGCTTCGGTCGGGAATCGAGGGCAGCGAGGACCTCCAATTGCCCGTGCTGCGTGCGCAACTTCGGTGGATGGAGGCGGTGCTCGCGGTGTGGCGGGGCGACTTCCCGGAGGCGGAACGGCACCACGAGATCGCCGCACACGTGCACGAGCAGACCGAATTATACGGAGCGGGAAGTGGATTGATGGCAGCGGTGGCGCTGCTCCGCGAGACGGGCGGACCGGTCGATCCTCGGCTGCAGGAGTTCGAGGCCGCCCCGGACACCGGCGGCCAGGACATGGCAGACCTGGTGCGTACGGCGGTGCTGACGCTCGCGGACGGGCCGGAGGTCGACGGGGCCGCCGAAGCGCTGCTGGAGGTGTGGCTGGCCGGCCGCGACCGGCCACACGTGTGGACCACGCTGGGGCACCTGACGCTGCTCGCGCACTTGGCCTCCGACGTCGGCCTGGCGCGGTTCGCCGCGCCGCTGCTGTCCGAGCTGCGGCCCCTCACCGATCGGATCGGCCTGATCGGGCAGATCGGCGTCATCGGGCCCGTCGCGTTGGCCACGGCGCGGCTGCGAGCCCTCGACGGCGACGTCTGCGGCGCGCGCGCGGACCTCGTCACGGCTCGCGCCCTGGCCGAGCGCACGGGTGCCACGCCGTCGCTGGTGCGGTGCGATCTGCTGACCGCGCAGTTGGCGGACACCGACGCCGAGCGACGGGTGTTGGCTGCCGGGGTGCTCGCGCGGGCAGTCCACCTCGGTATGCGTGGGGTCGAGGTGGCCGCCCGAAAGCTGGTCTGAGCTGGACTTGGGCGGTTCTTGGGCGGGACGCCTAGAAGGCGCCAAGCGGCGCGGGTGATCGTGGCGACACGTCACCCCTGCCGAAAGGACACTCCGATGACCACCCACGCCCAGCCCGAGGTCGACGACGCCATGGTCGCGCTGCGCAACCACGTGACGGCGCCCGTTGCGCTGCCCGGCGAGCGCGTCTACGAGAGGGCCACGCCGTGGAACGTGGCGGTGCCGGTGCGTCCTGGCGCCGTGGTGTTCGCGTCGTCGGCGAGCGACGTCGCCGCCGTGATGCGATTCGCGACGGAGCGCGGGCTGCGCGTGGTGGTGCAGGCCACGGGCCACGGCGCCGTGCCGGTCGACGCCGATGCCGTCCTCGTCCTCACGTCGGGGATGACGGGGTGCGTCGTCGACCCGGTCGCGCGGACCGCCCGCATCGGTGCCGGGGTCACCTGGCAGACCGTGCTGGACGCCGCGACGCCGCACGGTCTGGCGCCTCTGTGCGGGTCGGCGCCGGCGGTCGGTGTCGTCGGCTACCTGACCGGGGGAGGCGTCGGCCCGTTGGTTCGCACCGTGGGCCTGTCGGCCGACCACGTGCGCGAGTTCGAACTGGTGACCGGCGACGGCCGGGTGCTTCGCGTGACGCCCGAGGAGCACGCCGACCTGTTCTGGGGCGTGCGGGGCGGCAAGTCGATGCTCGGCGTCGTCACCTCGGTCGAGATCGACCTGCTCCCGATCGCCGAATTCTACGGTGGCGCACTGTACTTCGACGGCTCGGAGGCTGGCGAGGTGATCCATGCGTGGCAGCGCTGGACGGTGGATCTGCCGGACGACGTGAACACCTCGCTGGCGATCCTGCAGTTGCCGCCTCTGCCCGGGATCCCCGAGCCGTTGGCGGGTCGGATGACGGTCGCGGTGCGCTACACCGCGGTGGGTGACGTCGGCGAGGCGCAGCGTCTGCTGCAACCGATGCGAGACGTCGCGCCCGCGCTGATCGACGCGGTGGCGGTGCTGCCGTACGCGGCGATCGGCGCCGTCCACGCCGACCCGGTCGACCCGATGCCGACCCACGAGGATCATGGGTTGCTGCGCGAGCTGACGGCGGAGGCGGTGGATGCGATCCTCGCGACGTGCGGTCCGGAGTCGGGCTCGCCGCAGACGATCGTCGAGCTGCGGCTGCTCGGCGGGGCGCTGGCCAGCGAGCCGCGGCACCGCAGCGCGTTCTGCCACCGCAACGCGGCGTACTCGCTGTCGGTGATCGGGGTGCTGGCCCCGCCCGTCGGCGACGTTGTGGCTTCGCACGGCGCCGAGATGGTGTCGGCGGTGGCGCCGTGGGCGACGGGCGGTCAGATGCCGAACTTCGCGGCGTCGGCCGACCCCGAACGGCCCGCGCGCTGCTACAACGAGGACGCGCTGCACTGGCTGCGAGCCCTTGCAAAGCGCTACGACCCGGCCTCCGTGATGCGCTGAGCACCCGATTTGGAGCTGTGCCGCGTGCTCGGTAACCTAGTGTTCACCCGTCGCGGGGTGGAGCAGCTCGGTAGCTCGCTGGGCTCATAACCCAGAGGTCGCAGGTTCGAATCCTGTCCCCGCTACTAGTAGAAACGGCCCCCGGAGACTTGCTCCGGGGGCCGTTTTCTTTGGGTTTGGGCAGTCCGCCCCGTGCGGCGGCAACCGGCTCTCGACTCGATGCATGCGGAGATCCATCTACGGCCTCGGGCGGCTTCTTTGGCTCAACGCTGGATGTTTCGTTGTCGAGCCCATCAGCCGTCGCCTGGTGAATGGTGAGCTTGGAATTTTGTCGTTTCACTGTTTTGTCTTCGCAGACTCTGGTCAACGGTGGCGGCCCAGCTCGCCAGCAGCGAGAGGGCGTCCTGGGACGTGCTGGTGGGTTCGGGGCTGTACGCGGTGAGGGTGAGTCCGGCGTCGGCGGACAGCTCCATGACTTCGTAGGCGAAGCTGACGTCACCGATGACGGGGTGATGGAAGCGCTTGGTCCCAGACCGGTGAAGCAGCACGTTGTGCGCAGCCCATCGGTTACGGAAAGTGTCACTGCGGGTGGATAGTTCGCCGATGAGGTCGGACAGCTCGCGGTCGTAGGGATGGCGCCCAGCCTCGGTGCGGAGCATGGCCACGGTGGTGTCCGCAGCGAGGTTCCAGTCGGGATACAGCCCGGTCGCGTGCGGGCTGAGAAAGGTGAAGCGGGCCAGATTCACCGGGCGGGCGGCGTCGTCGTCGTACACGGGCGAGTAGAGCGCGTAGCCGAGTCGATTGGCCGACAGAAGGTCTAACCGCACGTTCATGACGATGGCCGGCATGGTGGTGATGCCGTCGAGGATGCGCTGCACGACGGGACGTAGCTGTTGCTTGGGGTTTGCGCGGCGGCGGGTGTTCGGGATTGCATTCGCGACGTGCGCCAGGTCGTGCAGGTGAGCGTGCTCGGCTTCGTCGAGTTGTAGGGCGCGGGCGATGGCGTCGAGGACGCTGTCGGATACTCCGGCCAGGTTGCCTCGTTCCAACTGCGCGTAGTAGTCGGTGCTGACACCGGCGAGAACGGCGACCTCTTCACGTCGCAAACCTTGGACGCGGCGGCGGCCGTAGGTGGCCAGACCGACCTGTTGCGGAGTGATTCTGGCGCGTCGTGTGGTCAGGAACTCCCGTATCTCGTTTTTGCCGTCCACACCGTCAGGCTACGTTCGCCTGCTCATTTGTGGGGTGTGCTGGCAGTACGTGGATGAGTAGCCACTGCCTACCTCGCCTGGTCTCCGGTTGTCTGAGTGCAGACCCGATACGGGCTGACGAGACGTGAAGGAGCCGCCGACGTGACTCAAGGCGAACGACCAAGGGCGATCAGCCGCCGCACTCTCATGACGCGCACCGCCCTGATCGGTGCCGGAGTCGTGGCCGGGCCGTTCGAACTGGCCGCATGCTCCGGCGCAACCCAGCAGATCGACACGAGGAGTGAAAACGACATGGGCAATCGCAAACTCGGCGCACTAGAGGTTTCCGAACTCGGAGCAGGATGCATGAGCATCAGCGCCAACTACGGACCGCCCGCCGACAAGGCACAGGGCACAGGGGCGATCCGCGCCGCCCACGATCACGGAGTCACGTTCTTCGACACCGCCGAGGTCTACGGCCCGTATACCAGCGAAACCCTTGTTGGAGAGGCACTTGCGCCGTTCCGCGGCCAAGTGGCCATCGCCACCAAGTTCGGCTTCGACGTCCCGGGGTCGGGTGGACCACTGAGCCAGCCCGAGCACATCAAGAAGGTGGTCGAGGAATCGCTGAACCGTCTGCAGACCGACCACATCGACCTCTACTACCAACATCGGGTCGATCCGAACGTTCCCATCGAAGAGGTCGCTGGTGCGGTCAGCGAACTCGTCGACGCGGGAAAGGTGCTGCACTTCGGTCTCTCCGAAGCCGGAGCGCAGACGATCCGCCGTGCTCACGCCGTGCTCCGCGTCGCAGCGGTGCAGAGCGAATACTCCCTGTGGCAGCGCGAACCAGAACACAACGGCGTGCTAGCCACATGCCAAGAATTGGGCGTCGGCTTCGTGCCGTGGGGTCCGCTCGGCGAGGGCTACCTGACCGGCAAGATCGCCCCCGGCACCCGTTTCGACGCCGCGACCGACAAGCGGGCCACCTTCCCGCGCTGGACACCGGAGAACCAGCGGGCGAACCAGCCTTATGTCGACCTCTTGACCCGATGGGCGAAGGCGAAGAACGCGACACCCGCCCAGGTCGCGCTGGCGTGGCTGCTCGCGCAGGAGCCGTTCATCGTGCCCATCCCCGGCACCCGCAGCGTCGAGCACCTCACGGAGAACATGGGTGCACTCGATGTCAATCTGACATCGGAAGAGGTACGGCAGATCAGCACCGAATCCGCCGCCTTGAAGGTCTACGGCGAGCGGATGGACGCAGGCAACATGGCGCTAGTCGAGTGATCCTACTTCGCATGGAAACGACGGCCGGCATGTCGTTTCGGGACACGGTGCGCACGACGGGCGGTACGCACTTTCGCCCGGACCGTCCCAGACCACATTCACGTCGTCAGCGGACACACCCGCGACGCATTGACCACCGAGTTGCTGACCGCTGAAACTGCGAAGTCGTATAGCTACGACGTTGGGCGGGTTTCACTCGCAGGGTCCGTTACGTTTCACATTGATCGGTGTTCGAGAGTCACCAACGCCCGAGAGGAAACCAACCATGAAGGTCGGTGTCGTTTACCCGCAGATCGAACTCGGCGGAGACCCCAACGCAGTTCGCCGCATTGGGAAAGCGGTCGAGGAGTTGGGTTTTGACTACCTACTCGCCTATGACCACGTCCTCGGCGCGGTGCACGAAGGTCGCACACCGCAACTTCCCGGTCCGTACACCGAGCGCGATCCGTTCCACGATCCGTTCGTCCTATTCGGTTACCTCTCAGGCATCACCGAGCGCATCGGCTTCGCTACCGGCGTCCTCGTCCTTCCGCAACGCCAGACAGCACTAGTGGCACGCCAGGCCGCCGATGTCGACCTGCTGTCGGGGGGTCGGCTTCGTCTCGGAGTGGGCGTTGGCTGGAATCATGTCGAGTACGCTGCCCTCGGGCAGGACTTCCGCAGTCGCGGCGCTCGCGAAGAAGAGCAGATCGACCTGCTGCGCCGACTGTTTGCCGAACCCGTTGTTGATTTCAAGGGACGCTTCGACCAGGTGGACAGGGCCGCCCTCCTGCCCAAACCCACACACTCCATTCCGATTTGGCTCGGCGGATCAGGCGAGAAGGCGTTTGACCGTGCAGCGCGTCTTGCCGACGGCTTCATCTTCTTCGGCGCTGCCGGCATCGACGATGCCGTGGACTCGTGGACGTCGATGCGGCAACGACTCACCAATCGCAACCGATCCGTTGAGGACTTCGGAGGGGAGTACGTTGCGCTGAGCCAGGGTGTCGAGAGCCTCACCAAGGACGTCGAGACCTGGCGTGCTGCTCGCGGAACTCACGTCGCAGTCTCAACGATGGGCTTTGGCCTAGATTCCATCGATGCACACATCGACTACCTGACCGAGGTGGCAAGCGCGTTCAAGAGCGGATGGTGACGCTGAGGTGGACCCGAAACGAGGCGCGGATCGCGAATCCGTTGTTCGCGGTGCGTGATCGAGGCGTCACGCAATAACGGCGGTGCTAGTCACGATGCCAAGTCGATCGCGATACCCAACCCGAGGTCTCGTGCCCTGGCGATGACGAGTTCAGCGGTGGCAAGGTCTTGGAGCCCCATCCCCACCGAGGCGAAGAGGGTGATGTCGTCGTCGGACGTTCGACCCTGCGCTGAGTCCACGATGACCTGTCCGAGCTCGGTGCGGACGTCGTCGACGGTGATGGCCCCCTCGGCGATTGCGAGGAGCACACCCCCGGACTTGGTCATGGCGTTGGCATGACTGTCGACGACGACGCGCGAGCGCGCCATGGCGGCGGAGTCGACTTCGCGGTGGTCGGGTCGTGGCGGCGCGCCAACGGCGTTGACGTGCTGTCCTTCCCGCAGCCACGAGCCGAGGACGAGCGGCTCTCGAGAGGGAGTGAGGGTACACACGATGTCGGCCGCAGCCACCGCTGCCTCGGCGGAGGCGGCTCTCTGCACCGGAATGCCGAGGTCTTCGGTCGCGTCGCGGAAGGCATCCAGTGTGCTTCCGCGTCGAGTCCAGACCACGACCTTCTCGATGTTTCTGACGGTCGCAATCGCGCGCGCGTGCTCGATCGCCAGATTGCCTGCGCCGACCAGCCCGAGAACGGAAGCGCGCGTGCGGGCAAGGTGATCGGTGGCCACCGCGCTGGCCGCCGCGGTGCGGATCGCAGTGACCGCGCGGCCGTCGAGCAGTGCGATGCACTCGCCCGTAAGCGCCGACGTCACGACGATGGTCGAGCGCTGCACCGGAAGGCCGCGGTCCCGATTGCCTGGCAGGTCGCAGAGCACCTTGGTCGACACCGACTCACCGCTGGCAGCGGTCATCGGGATCGCCGACCCGTCCTCGGGCAGACGAAGTGATCGCGGCGCTGGATTCCGCCAGGTTCCAAGCGCCAGCCCGGCGTGTGCGAGCTCGACTGCCTTGCGGACCTCGTCACGGTCGAGCAGGCGGGTGATGTCGCTGTGTTGCAGGATCAGGACCACGACGACTCAGACCGGGACCACGGCCGACTCGACCGCATCCACGATGGACATGTCGACGACGGCGCCGAAGGCGGGAATGCTCCGAACCATGCTCTGCTCGAATAGGATTCGCATCCATCGCTCGGTTGCGACCTGGTCGATGCGGGCGGTGTTCCAGGTGTGCGAGTTCAGCATCCGCCCGCACGCACTGGCCAACACCTCCTGCGGCATGGTGGGCCAGTGCTGTTCGAGCAGCGGTGCCACGTCGGCGACGGTCACCGACTTCAGCAGGAGCATCGACTCGGCGAGCGCGGCGGTGAATCGCACCAGGCGGTCGGACAACTCCTCGAGGCGGTCGGTACGGCAGTAGTACACGCTGTTGGGGCCCAGTCCGCCACTCACGACGTAGTCAGTGGTGATGACACCGGTTCCCCTGTGCTGCAGCGCTTCCGCATTGGTGTGGTCGAGCACGATCGCGTCGCCAAGGCCGGCCTCGAAGAGTTCGACGAACATCGGGGTAGACAGGTCGCGCAACCACGTGATCGACGTGGGGTCGACTCCCGCCTCGCGGACGAGACCCGCGGTGAACGCGTACGGCGCGCTTCCGCCGATGCCGGGGGCGAGCACCGTCTTGCCAATCAGATCCGACCAGGTGAAGTCCGGCTGCGGGGTGCGGGTCACCAACGCCTTCGGGAACTGGTGGTTTACCTGGGCGAAGACCGACAGCTTTCGCGGCGTGCCCGCATACATGGCGGGCACCCACAGGCCGCCGAGCGCAACGTCGGCGGTGCCGCTGTCAAGGTCGTCGAGCACTCCGGTCCAGGGATCCTTCGCCGTGGCCCTGACCTCGAGGTCACGAGCGGCGAACAGGCCGAGGTGGTCCGCGTAGTACTCGGGTAGGTAGTTCAGGCCGTGTGCAGTCGCAGAGATATTGAGCATCAACATAATTGGTTCTCCCTTGAAATGGATCGCGTCAGGCGGCGTATGTCAGAGCGGGTTTTTCGGTGACGGCCTCCAGTGGCTTGCCGAATGTCTCGGGCCCGAATCGGGCGGCGACGACGAGCAGGCCGTACATCACGGCGATCATGGCGAATACGCCTGCGACACCGGCACGGTCGAAGAAGAACAGCGCCGCGAAGGGCATGACCGCGCCTGCGACGTTGCCGATCCCGTTGACGACCGAGGTGCCCATCGCCCGCACCGAGGTGGGGAACAATTCCGGTGACCACACGGACAACATCGTGTTGAGCATCATCGTGAAGAACTGAAAGATCACGCCCAACAACAGGATCGTTGCCGTGGTGGTGGCAAATGCTGCGAAGCAGATCGCCGAAATGCAACCGAGCACCGCGGCGACGGTCACGGACAGCCGCCGTGGCGCCTTGCCCGCCAGGTAGGACGCCGCGCAAGCCCCGAATAGCGATCCGACGTTCATGATCATGGTGAACGCCAAGGAATCGGATAGCGAGTAGCCGCGTGACACCAGCAGGATCGGCATGAGGAACAGCAGGGTCACCTGGGCGCCGAACGACATCCACGATGCCGCGCCGATCGTGATGGTGCGCTTGAGGTTCTCGCCCTTGAAGACGTTGGCGTAGCTGCTCTTGACCGGCACGGGGATGTCGGCTTCTGTCACGTAGTGCGTCGTGATGCCGGGCTTGCGCAATCCCCTGATGCTGTCGCTGGCCAACCGGGTGAGGCTCTCGTTGGCGTCCTCGACGCGGCCCTTGGACAGCAGGAAACGCGGCGACTCGGGAAGGTAACGGCGGAAGAAGACCACCAGTAGGGCCGGCACGGCGAGCAGCACGTAGGTCCAGCGCCATGCGGTGTCGTTGCCGCCGAGGACGCCGTTTAGCGGCCCGAGTACCAGCCAGAAGAAGCCGAACGATGCGATGTTGCCAATACCGCCGGACGAGATGTTCAGCGTGGCAAGGAGAGTGCCACGATGCCGGGTGGCGACGATCTCGGCGAGGATCGCCAGACCGACGGTGAACTCGCCACCGAGGCCGATGCCCACGATGAATCGGCTGGCTAGCAGCATCTCGTAATCCATCGCGCCGGCACTGATCAGTCCGCCGAGGGTGTAGACGAGCAGGTTGAGGCTCAGTGCGGCGCGTCGTCCCCAACGGTCGGCGATGTAGCCGCCGATGAGCCGTCCGGCCAGCCCGCCGAGCACGGTCGCGGTGTTGATTACCGTGAGTTCGGCGTTGCTGATGCCGAATGATTCCTTGAGTAGCGGGCCCATCGCACCGGTGGAGTTCTGCTCTAGGGAATCGAAGAACAATCCGGCCATGAGTAGCAGGATCAGTGCGGCCTGGACCCGGCCGAAGCCGATGCGGTCCAGCGCAGCGGTCAGCCCGGGCGATGCCGCGTCTTCCACGGCCTGGTGTACATGCGTATTCGTTTCGGGGGGAATGGAATTGGTCTTCGTACGAGCGAGCGACATGACGGGCTCCGGGTGGATGAGTCGACACCGGCAGTGGTCGTGCCGGTGAGCCGACCTCAAGTCGTCCCTGACCGAAATCGCGCTGCCCAATTTGTATACGAAAACTGTTACGCAATCGTTTCCCACCTGGCCTATTCCGTTACGGATAGGAAAACTCCGACTAGATCGTAATACAATCCATCGCTGAAGGCGGTGGCAGGTGGTGGTGCGTGATCCGTCAGTGCTGTTCGAACTTGTCCACGAAGTACTGCTCGTCGCGACGGAGGTGTTCGTCCATCAGGTAGCCGGCCTGCATGACCGATCCGTTGACGATCGCAATGGCTAGCACGCGGTGATCGCTGGTCGATGCATGTGGGTTGTGGCCGAGGCTCCACTGCACGCGACGATTGACGCTACCGAGCATCTCCTGGAGCTGACGGTTGCCGGACGCCGTGACCACCAACTCGTGGAACGGTGGCCCGTCGCCACCGCTGTCGAGGCCCTCGGCGATGGCGGCCAGTTTGTCGGCAACCTCTCCGCCGCGGTTCTCGGCCGCGAGTTGAGCCGACAGGATCTCCAGGCCGCGGCGAATCTGCAGCAGTTCATGACTGTCTTGAACGAGAGTCTCGGATACGGCAGCGCCGCGATACCGCACGATCGTCACGAAACCCTCGGACTGCAACCGAGTCAGCGCCTCTCGCACCGGAACCCGCGACACTCCGTACTGCTTGGCAATCGCCTCCTCGACGAGACGCTCTCCGCCCCTCAGACGGCCCGCCAGAATCTCCTCGCGCAATGCATGAGCGATCGAATCACCAGTCGACTCCACCCGGGACAACGATTCCGCCATCAGAACGGCCCGACCCCGTGGGACACCAGAACGCGTCCACGACCTCTGGGATTGCTCATGACGACGAAGTTACCTCGGCATCGTTGATTTGACGGCGGGCGAGGTCGATCCCGTCAGTCGAATCACGTGAAGGCCCTGTCCGGCCAGCCTGCCCCGCTACTAGTAGAAACGGCCGCGCCTCGTGGTCGGCCGCACGAAGACGCGCGCGTTGGTCGTCAGGAAGAAGCCCATGTTGCAGGGTGGTGATCGTCGAAGGGCCTCGATGGTGCTGGGCCGGTCACTACTCGCGGGTCGAGGACAGCGACTGCGACGGACGCCAGGCCACGAAGCCGATGAGCAGACCCGCGAACGGGATTGCGGCCAGAACGGCGCTCAATGTCGCGCTGCCGCCGGTGACCAACGTGAAGTTCGACAGCACCAGCCACAGGCTGCCGAGCAGGCCGAGCACCGCGAGCGACGGCGCTATCCGTGACGTCCACACTCCGGCAGCAGCGTCCCGGTTGCGCAGGAAGAACACCAGCACGGCGACCGACGTGGTGAGCATCAGCAGCACCATGCCGACGGTCGCGACACCCGCCATCGATCCGAACACACCGACCAGTGGGTCGATGCCCAGGACCGCCAGCACGGCGACGATGACTGCGGCCGTGACGGTTTGGACGACCGACGAGAACGACGGCGACCGGTGATCGTCGTGGACCTTCGCGAGTCGTGCTGGTAGCAAGCCCTTTCCGGCGAGCACGAACTGGTAGCGCGCGATGACGTTGTGGAACGACAGCACACACGCGAACAGACTCGTAAGCAGCAGGGTGTTGACGATGTCACGGCCCACGGTGCCAAGCATGTCGCCTGCGGTGTCGAGCAGCATGTTGCCCTCTCCGGCGAGCGTCTTCTGCGCCACGGCGCTGACCTGATCCGGCCCGATCGCGACGACGAACGCCCACACGGTGATTGCATAGAACGCGCCGATGATGATCACCGCGGCGTACGTGGCGCGGGGAATGGTCCGCTCCGGGTCGCGGGCTTCGTCGCGGAACACCGCGGTGGCCTCGAACCCGATGAATCCGGTGAGCGCGAACAGGATGGCGATGCCGATGGTGCCCTGCGTGAAGGTGGCTGGGTCGAACGAGGTGAAGGTGACCCCGGCCGGGCTCGGCTTCGCGACCATCACCACGTCGAGGATCACGACGATGCTGATCTCGAGCGCCAGGGCGACGCCGAGCACCTTGGCGCTCAGTTCGATGTGCCGGTAACCGAGCACGGCGACGATCGCCAACACGGCGAATGCGTAGACGGGCCAGGGAATCGTGGGACCGCCGTAGTGGGTCACGGTGTCGTTGATCGCCCAGCCGATGTAGCCGTAGATGCCGATCTGGATGGCGGTGTAGGCGATCAGGGCGACCACCGCGATGCCCTTGCCCATCCGTTCGCCGAGTCCGACGGTGACATAGGAGAAGAACGCACCCGCCTCGGGTACGTACGGCGTCATCGTCACGAACCCGATGCTGAAGACCAGCAGCACCAGGGCGGCGATGACGAAGCCCACCGGGGCGCCCGCGCCGTTGCCGAGTCCCATCGCCAACGGCATGTTGCCGCCGATGACGGTCAGCGGCGCAGCGGCTGCGACCACCATGAAGACGATGCCGACGGGGCCGAGGTGCCCGGTGAGGCGGCGCCCCTCGGTCTTGGCGGGGGCAGTGGTCATGAGATCTCCTGGAGTCGAGCGATGTTGGGACGCAATGCATTGCGGAGCAGATCGTGGTCGAGGGCGTGTGCCGTGAAGCCTCGGTGACCGGTCAACGTGGTGGCGGCGACCATCGCGTTGACGATGGCCTCCTCGGTCGCGTCGATCGTCAGGTCGAACAGCCGGGTCATCAGCTGGGGCGCGACCATTCGCACGGGGATCTCGGGACGTGCGGTGGCGGCGTCCTCGTCCCACGCATACGGCGGGATACCGCGGTTCCCGGTGGAGAACGCGAGCATCAGGTCGCCGCTGTACTGTTCGCCCGTCCCGCCGAGTCGGCTCACCGCGAGTGCCGAGCGCTGGGCGAGTCGCGTGCACTGGTGGGGGAGCAGAGGGGCGTCGGTGGCGACGATGACGATGATCGATCCCGATCCCGGCTCGTATCGTGCGGGCAGGTCGGGCAGCGGCACCTCCGACGGTCCGATCAATTGCCCGACGGGTGCCCCGTTGATCCGAAGCCGTTCGCGCCGACCGTGATTGGCCTGCACGAGCACGCCGACGGTGTATTGCCCGGTAGCCGTCTCGGTGGTGCGTGACGACGTACCGATACCGCCCTTGAAGCCGTGGCAGATCATTCCGGTGCCTCCGCCGACGTTTCCCTCGGCGGGCGGTGCGGTCGATGCCTCGTCGAGTGCGGCTCGGACGTGCTGGGGTCGCACGTGAAAGCCGTTGATGTCGTTCAGCAGACCGTCGTAGGTCTCGCCGACGACCGGAAGCGACCAGTAGCTGCCGTCGCCGCGGGCGCGCACCTGCGCCGCGACGAGCTCGTCGCGGACGACGCCGACACTGTGTGTGTTGGTGAGTCCAATCGCGGTGGTGAGTTCACCCGACTCTCGGATCCACTCGAGCCCGGTCAGTTCCCCGCTGCCGTTGAGGCGGTGGGAACCGGCGAATACCGGTTCGGTCCAGATGTCGTCGTGGGGAAGGACGACGGTCACGCCGGTGTGCACCGCAGGCGGACCCTCGGCATGGAGAGTGGTGTGACCGACGCGCACGCCCGCGACGTCGGTGATGGCGTTGTCCGGCCCGGTGGGGTGATCCCCGATGACCACGCCGAGGTCTCTGGCACGCATGGAGTGGCAAGCCCTTCGATAGTTCTTTTCCAATATGGAAAAGAACTATGCGCCCGTGTGACGCAGGACGCAATAGATAGGGCAGGATTGGTGCGGTGGGGCGGCCGAACAAGCAGGTGGAGCGACGTGGCGACATCATGGACGCCGCGATCGCGCTGATCGAACGTCACGACGTCGCCACGCTGAAGCTGGCGGACATCGCCGCGGAACTGGGGTTGACCACCAATGCCGTCCGGTACTACTTCAAGGACGTCGCGCAGCTCCTGTCCGAGTTGGCACTGCGCTCGGACGTCAGGTTCTACGACGACCGTCTGTTGCTGAGGCAGGAGACCGACGACCCGCGCGAGCAACTCAGCATGACCATGGCCGCCGGGCTACCGACCGGACCCGAGGACGCCGAGTGGCGCGCGATCTGGCGGGCGGTGCTGTCCGCCGGGTTCGAGCTCGACCAGCGCAGCGACGTTCAGGGCATCTACTACCGCCAGGTCGACCTCTACGCCGATCTGCTCACCAGCGGCGCAGGGCAGTCGGTGTTCCGGCTACAGCATCCGGCGCGCGACATCGCGATGACCCTGATGTCGATGGAGGACTACTTCGGCTATCGGATCGTCGCGCGGGATCCGGGAGTCAGTCGCGCCACCGCGCTGCGGCTCATGCGGCAGTACGCCGAGCTGGCCGTGGACGTTTCGCTGCCCGACGTGAGTTGACGTGCGAGGGCAGTGCCCCCCGTTGTCTCTGTAGTTTGCGTCGGAATTATTGATCTCGCCCACGGCGTTGCAACTCCTTAGGTTGGGTAACGTTTAGGAGGTTTGACGTGATTGCACTGAAGAAGATCATGGCGGGCGCCGCGATCGCCGGCTCGCTTGGCGTCGTCGGCCTGGGATTTGGCTCTGCGGTGGCCGAAGCTGCTCCGCCGGTGACCGGTGCGGGAACGTCGTGGGCACAGGATCGTGGCGGCCATGACTGGTACGGGCACGACGATCACCGCGGCGGGTGGAACGGTGGCGGCTGGAACTACGGACCGGGTTGGAATCAAGGCCCCGTCCCCGGCGGATGGAACGGCGGGTGGGAGCCCAACGGCGGCTTCTGCCTGGGTCCGTTCTGCGTCTAAAGGCCCGAGGTAGGTCCGGACGGCGAAGGCGAACGGCAGGTGCGGGCGACGTGGTGATTCGATTCGGCTAGTCGTCGCGCACCTGCCGCATCGCAACCGTTCAGAGACCCGGAGTTCCCTGAGGCTCCTGGCGGCCGGGCTCGCGATGTCCTGCTGACCGAGTGGAAGCCGTCGTGCGCGGCGCCCCAGAACCCATCTGAGAGAGGATGTTGGCGTCACGTCGCCTTCATGGACGACCTCGGTTACGAAGTACCGGCTGACGACGTCGACACCACCCCATCGGGAACTGAAGACCTCGAATGATCAAATGCGACAAGTCGATTCGTCGATTCAAGCGATGGGAACTAACCGAGCCGATACATCGCGGCGATCCGGTCGTTGATCCAGTCGGCGTCGATCACGGTCAACGTCTCGCAGTTGCGCTTTCCGCAGATGCAGCCGTGCTCGGTGGCGCGGTGATGTCGTGCAAGCCGCGCGAACTGCGCCAAGACGTGGTCGCGTGACCGAGCGGCTGCCTGCATCTTGCGCCGATAGTCGTTCGCGCGGTGGGTTTCTGCCGCGAGATCCTCGGTGGCCTGACTGAGACGCAGGCGCAGTTCCCGCTCGTGCTCGCGGACCATCGCAAGCTCGTCGCCGCGGTGCCTTCCGCAGTCGGCACAGCGCCACCCGCGCGTGTCGTCCGCCTCGTCGTCGGCCAGCCACGCGGGGAAGTCGAGTTCGCAACATGCACAGACGGCGAGGCGAGTGCGGTCCGCGTTCGGTCCGCTCTGGTCAGGGGTCGCCTGCGCCTGTCGAGGCATTCATCGAGAATCCCACGACCGTTGGCGACACCGGAGCCAGACACGCCATCTCCTGCTGTGACATGGGTGAGAGTTCCTGGACTCTCGGTTCACCGAGCGACAGCCGCGAATTACGCCAAAACCCGCATCGGGGGCCGGCGGCCTTCCTCACCGCGCTGTGAGGAAGACGTCGTCGAAGGTGACGGTCCGCAGGTTGCGCGATCGGATGACGTCCACGAGTTGCGGATAGACGTGGGTGACGGCCGGGTGATTCAGGTGCCCGATCACGATCGTCTGCGGGGTGAAGTACTTGTTCGCCATCTGGAGGAGGTAGTCCTCGGTGATGACCGTCGAGTCCGACAACGAGCCCGACCACAACGTGGGGACGGTGTAGCCCAGGTCGGCGGCAACCGCGTCCACGGCGGCATCGTGCTTGCCGTAGGGCGGACGGTAGAACGGCGTCGCGTCAACGCCGTACGTCGACTTGAGGAAGCGGTCGTTGCGGGTGAGTTCCTCGCTGATGCGGTCCGCGGTCAATGTGGTGAGGTCGGGATGGGACCACGTGTGATTACCGAGCTGAATCTGACCGGAGTCCACCAGCGGCCGCAACAGGGCCAGATTGTCGGTCCAGGAGCGGTAGGTGCCGTTGACGAAGTACGTCAGCCGGACCCCGGTGTCGGCGGCGAACTGCGTGTACGCCCGGACGACGTCGGTGTCGACCCCGTCGTCGACGGTCAGCGCGAGCAGATCACCGGTTCCGGGCAGCCGGGACAGAGTTCCTCCGCCGGGCAACGGAATTCGCGTAGTGGGTGGCGGGGGTGGTAACAGTGTGGGTGCGGCGGGCGGGGGCGGCACGGGCATCGGCATCGGTGGCGGCCCCGGGACCGGGCTCACTGGCGCGACCGGCGGATCGGCGGCCGCGTCGACGCACCCGGTGAGACCTGCCGCGGTGGCGGCGGCCAGCATGGTCAGGAAACTGCGCCGTCTCAGCGCGTGCATGGGGTTATCCTCCGCTGGGCGTCGAGGGTTGCGCCGCGGACGTGGTGGCACCGGCCTGCTGCCGCATTGGTAGAGCGCGGGGGCCTCCCGGCGTGCCGATGTGCGCGGCCAACCAGGGCAGGGTGGTCGCGAATGCGGCTCCGGCGCATGGCCAGTCGTGCTTGCCTCTGACGGCGATGATGCCGCAGTCGATGCCGAGCGGCGCGCCGAGGCTGCACAGGCGCACGGCCGCGTCGTACTCGGCGTTGCGTGTCGGAAGTACCCGGCCGTCGGCGTCGCTACTGGTGCCTGCCTCGACGAACAGCCCGGAGGTCGCGTCGTACGGGCCGTGTCGGGTGATGACGGTGGCAGGATCGAACGCCTCCCATGCTGCCCGACTACCCCCGAAGAGCCTGTTGATGGTCTCGGGGATCGTTCCGGAATTGGGGCGCAGGTCCCCGGCGATGTCGACGAACGACGAGAAGACCTCGGGATGCATCACGGCCAGGTCCACTGCGCAGGTCCCTCCGGCGGAGAACCCGACGACTCCCCAATTCGACGGCGCTACACCGTAATCCTTTACCAGGTAGGGCACGACGTCCTTGGTCAGGTGATCCGCGGCGGGTCCGCGGGTCCCGTTGACGCATTCGGTGTCGATGTTGAAGCCGCCGCCGGAGTCGACGAACACGACTACGGGGCTCTGCCCGTGGTGGGTTGCGGCGTAGGCGTTCAGGGTGGTGATGGCGCTACCAGCGCGCAGCCAGTCCGTGGGCGTGTTGAACTCGCCGCCGATCATCATCACCGCCGGCAGTGGCGGTGGCGGGGTCGAGGCGAACCAGGCGGGCGGAAGGTAGATCAGCTCGTCGCGGTGCCGAAATCCCGAAGCGGTCGAATCGATGTTGACCGAGACGATGCTGCCGTTGCTGGGAATGGTTCCGGCGAGCTGCATCGCCGCGACAGTGGCACGATCGGTCTGGCCGGGAAGCGGCCCAGCGGTCAGTTCGGTCCACGCCGCGTCGACGGTCGGGACGTAGCCGATCCACCGGTTGACGGTGGCGGCGGCACACAGCAGCGACAACGGGACGGCTAATACTGACGCCACCCGTCGCCACCACGCGCTGTCCCGCCACCCCACGACCATCGCCGCTGCCGCGAAGCCGCTCAGCCCGATCCACAGCCACAGAACCGTCGGTGCCGGATCGCCAATGATCCCGGCGGAGTGGACGTATAGGCATGCCGTCACGGCCGACAGCAGACCGATCAGGACCGACACGGGCACCCACACCCGCGGGCGCCGCTTCCGCAGGCCGACCGCCGCCGCGACCACCGCGATCAGTGCCAGCAACTCGAGGATCATCGGGATCCAGCCGTGCATCAACGACACGTGTGAACCCATCAGCGCCGC